>Ga0137415_10003945_pt1 | contig 14728 bp, 18 predicted proteins | sample CZODoug3_1_1_16f_FD_183082 | JGI IMG/M metagenome (GOLD analysis project Ga0137415, IMG submission 183082) | Vadose zone soil fungal communities from Angelo Coast Range Reserve, California, USA - CZODoug3_1_1_16fungal (Hybrid Assembly) | ecosystem: Environmental > Terrestrial > Soil > Vadose... | reverse complement strand
CCGCGCCCGGCAATAGCCGGCAGGCGCGGCGCAGCCAGGAGATGAGGGTCACGAAGCCGAACGCCTCGTAGCCTCGGCGGCGGGCGAAGAGATCGAGGCGGCGCGCGCACTGGAACTCCAGGCGATCGATCGTCTTTCGTAGATCGATCACATCCTCTCCGAGGGCCGTGTCGGTGAACGACTCGAAGGTCTCGGTCTCGAGCTCTGTAATCAGTGCTTGTCCAGTCGTAGAACGCATGTTCGTACTAGAGTACCGAGCTCAGAAGAGGTGTCAATACCGCCTTAACAGCCGCCCCACTTCCTAGGCTTGTTTCTCTTCCAACCCCAGGCCGAACATCGACTCCAGGTCGTGCGCGGAGAATTGCTGGAAAGCGACCATCGTCTGCGTGCGCTCGATGCCCTCGAGCTTCGTGAGCCTTTGGGTCACGACCTCAGCCAGCTCGTCGTGCTCTCGCACTCGAACGATCGCCACGAAGTCCCACTCGCCCGTGACGGTGTACACCTCGGCCACTCCGGGGACGTCTGCCAGCCGAGGGCCGAGATCCGTGAGCGCGCCCCGTGACGACTGCACGAGGATCACGGCCGTCAGCATGCCTAGATCGCCTCGACCTTGACGATCCCGCCGGTGGCATTTCCGTACGCCCACACGTCCATGTCACCGTAAGTCAGCCCGTTGTGGCCCAGGATCGTGCAGATGTGGGTGCGGTGGTCGTTGCCGTGATGAAGCGCCTGTACGACCACGACTCCGGAGTACAGCTTGACCCGCCCCCGATCGCGATCGGTCTCGTGAGCATCATCCGGTGACACGTACGGGCCGACCTCGATCAGCTTGTCGCCGCTGCGCACCGCATGTTCCCTCAAGACCGCGATCCCCGGGAACGGCTCATCGCGTTCGTTGATCTGCGGCTCGCCTGCACCAAGGCGCTTGAGATAGCGCTGTTCGGCGGCCAGCAGATGGAGGAAGGTCGAAGCGATCGTGCCGTAGGTGCCGGGAGCAGTCATCTGCAGCTGCTCATCGGTGAATTCGGCGCACACGTCGAGCAGATGAAGGTTCGCCCATTTGTTGTACCGGAACGCTTCAACGAGTAAAGGCTCCATTAACGCCCCGATTGTAAGGCTGGTAAGCTGTCAAGGTATGGCCCTTGACACCCTGGCGACGAGGAGCCGCCACCTCGCCCTGTTCGAGCGATACGGAGCGCTTCTCACGGAGCACCAGCAGGAGGTCCTCGACCTCTCTCTGCGCAGCGATTGGTCGCTGGCGGAGATAGCCGGCCACCAGGGCACGTCGCGGGCGGCCGTGCACGACATCGTGAAACGCTCCACCGATGCCCTCGAGGAATTTGAGCGCCGCTTGGGCCTGCTCGCCGAGGCGGGACGAAGGCGCCGCAAGGTGGCTTCGCTCGAGCGCGAGCTCGCGGGCCTGAAGGTTCGCCTGGCGGAGCTCGAGACTTAGATGTTCGAAGCTCTCAGCGACCGCCTGGCGGCTGCGCTCAAAAAGATCTCCGGGCGCGGCGTGCTCCGCCCAGAAGATGTGGACGCCGGCGTGCGCGAGGTGCGGCTGGCACTGCTCGAGGCCGACGTCAACTTCAAGGTCGTCAAAGAGTTCGTCGATCGAGTTCGCAGCCGGCTCAATGGCGTCGAGGTGGTGCCGGGACTGACCGCTCCGCAGCAAGTGGTCAAAGCCGTCGACGCCGAGCTCGTCGAGCTCCTGGGGGGCAATTCCGAAGGGCTGCGCTACGCGCCCGCTCCTCCGACCGTGCTCATGCTCGTCGGCCTCCAGGGATCTGGCAAGACGACCACGGCGGTCAAGCTCGCCCTGCTGGCGCGTCGCGAGGCCCACAAGCCGATGGTGGTCGCGCTCGACCTCCGCCGCCCGGCCGCGGTCGAGCAGCTGCAGACTCTTGCCGATCGCGAGGGCGTCGGTTTTTACTCGGGCCAAGGGGCTGTCGAGGACATCACCCGCTCGGCGTTGAAAGAGGCGTCGCGGCTCGGCCAGGACGTTGTGATCCTGGACACCGCGGGCCGACTTCATGTCGATGCGGAGCTCATGCAAGAGCTGACTCGCCTCAAGGCTGCCGTCCCCGTCACTGAAACTCTGCTCGTCGCCGACGCCATGACCGGCCAGGAGGCGGTCAAGGTGGGAGAGGCGTTCGCCGCACAAATCGGCGTCGACGGCGTGATCCTCACCAAGCTCGACGGCGACGCCCGTGGCGGCGCAGCGCTGTCGCTTCGCTTGGCCACCGGGCAGCAGATCCGTTTCGCGGGCACCGGCGAGCGACCTCAGGACCTCGAGGTCTTTCACGCGGAACGGATGGCCTCGCGGATCCTGGGCATGGGGGACGTCCTCAGCCTCGTCGAGCGCGCCGAGCGCTCCATCGACCAGGAGGCGGCGAAGGAGGTCGAGAGCCACATGCGCTCCGGCCACCTCACGTTCGATGACTTCCTGGTCCAGGTACGCCAGCTGCGCAAGATGGGTTCGCTCGATGGAGTCCTCGACATGGTTCCGGGGGGAGCGGCCCTCAAAGGCCAGGTTGCAGCCACCGATACCGAGCGTGAGGTCCGTCGGATGGAGGCGGTGATCCTCTCGATGACCGCTCGCGAACGGGCCCACCCCGAGATCATCGACGGCGCCCGGCGGCGCCGCATCGCCCGCGGCAGCGGCCTTCAGCCTGCCGATGTCAACCGCGTTTTGAAGGCGCGAGACACGATGCAGAAGCTCGCGAAGCAGCTTGGTTTAGGAGATCGCGGCAGCAAGGCCGGCTTGGGCCGGCTGTTTGGACAAGGAGGTTCGGGTTGGTCAAGATAAGGTTGAGGCGGATGGGGGCCAAGAAGCACCCCTTTTACCGCCTTGTGGTGGCGGACTCGCGGTCGCCGCGAGACGGCCGGTTCATCGAGCACCTCGGGTACTACGATCCGATGACCGACCCGATAAAGGTGAAGATCGATGTCGACAAAGTGGTGCGCTGGCTCCAGCAGGGCGCTCAGCCGAGCGAAGCCGCGAGGAGCCTGTTGAAGCGGGAGGGGATTCTTGAGCGACGTGCAGAGAAGTCGACCGATACGGCGTGACCCGCGGCGGGGCGGCGGCGGATTCAACCGAGGCTTCCGGCGTGAAGGTCCTCCAGGCCCGGCGGGCATCGGCGTCGACTACCGGGCCCTGGTCGAGTACGTAGCGCGCTCGCTGGCGGAGAAGCCGGAAGAGGTGCAGGTGGAGGCGTTCGAGCGTGGAGGTGGGACGGTGGCGATCAAGGTCAAGCTCGCCGACGCTGACGTCGGCCGCTTCATCGGCAAGGCCGGGCGCAACATCGAGGCGGTACGCACCCTCGTCCGCGTCGCGTCGCTGCGCGACCGCAAGCGGGTATTCGTCGACCTGGCCAATCCATCGCTCGGCGGCCACTCGGGACCACGAGAACGTAGGGATCACAGTGGAGGTGCGCCGTCTTGATCCGCGTCGGCCAGGTAACCGGCGCCTACGGTACGGAAGGTGCTGTCAAGGTCATTCCCTTGACAGACTTCGATGACCGGTTCAGCACAGGAGCCGCCGTGCTCCTCGATGGTTGCGAGCGCAAGGTCGAATGGAGCCGGCCCGGCCAGCCAGGTCTCGTCGTCAAGCTCGGCGGGATCGACAACCGCACCATGGCCGAGCTTTTCCGTGGCCGATACCTCGAGGTTCCGGACGACGCCGGCCGCGCACTCGGCCAGGGTCGCTACTACCACCACCAGGTGGTGGGATTGCCCGTGCTTACCGGTTCGGGCCAGCCTCTGGGCACGATCGCCGAAGTCCTCGAACGCCCCGCCAATGATGTCTGGGTCAGTCGCGACGGCACCGTCGAGCACCTCATTCCGGCAACGCGCGATGCGGTGATCGAAGTGAATCTCGAGGCGCGCCGGGTCGTCGTCGCCGACTGGCTCGTCGAGGTCGAGGACGCCCGGTAGGCAATCGCATGAGATTTGACGTCGTCACGATCTTCCCCTCCATGTTCGGCCCCGTGTTCGAGCATGGGGTGGTCGGTCGTGGCATCGAGCGTGGCGTAGTCCAGCTTCATACACACGACCTGCGCGACTTCACGCACGATCGGCACCGGCAGGTCGACGACATGCCTTTTGGTGGCGGCCCAGGCATGGTCATCAAGCCCGAGCCGGTGTTCGAGGCTGTGGAGTCGATCCGTCCGCACAACCCTGGCCCGGTCGTCCTGATGGAGCCCTGGGGCGAGCGCCTCGACCAGCGGCTCGCGGCCGAGCTGGCTGCAGAGCCCGGCTTGATCATCGTGTGCGGGCGATATGAAGGCATCGATGATCGGGTCCGCACCGGGCTGGCCGCGCGCGAGATCTCGATCGGCGACTATGTGTTGAGCGGCGGCGAGATTCCGGCGATGGTCCTCATCGACGCTGTCGCCCGGCTCGTGCCGAGCATCGTCGGAGATCCGGAGTCACTGACGCAAGACAGCTTCTCGGCAGAGCCGTCTGGATGGCCCCAGTTCACGCGTCCGGCCGACTATCGGGGATTGATGGTCCCCGACGTGCTCCTCTCGGGCGACCACGCCCGCATCAAGCAATGGCGCCGCCGCCAGGCGGCTGAAAGATCTTCTGTTCATACCAAGGAGTTGAAAAAGACATGAACGTCATCCAGCAGCTCGAGAAGGAGCAGCAAAAGGAGAAAGTGCCCGCGCTGCGGGCGGGCGACACGGTCAAGGTGCACGCCAAAGTCGTCGAGGGGACCCGCGAGCGCATCCAGGTGTTCGAAGGCACCGTCATCCGCGTGACCGGCGGCGGCCTGCGCCAGAACTTCACCGTGCGGCGCGTCACCCACGGCGTCGGCGTCGAGCGCACGTTCCTCATCCACTCGCCGCGCATCGACAAGATCGATGTGCTGCGCCATGGCGACGTCCGCCAGGGCCGGCTTTATTACCTGCGCGGCAAGGTCGGCAAAGAGGCTCGTATTCGCGAGCGGCGGCAGCTTGCTCGCGGCGCCGCCGCGACCGAGGCCGAGTCGCCGGAGAACGGTGAGGAGGAGTCCGAGGAGTAATCCCTTGTTAACGGCGCTGGTGCCTGACGTCCATCGTCGGTAATCTCCGCTCATGAGTCGTCCGAAGCTGTGGCGCTACGAGCGCATGGCCGTGTCGATGGGCTACACGGTGATCGCCGGGGTCGACGAGGTCGGGATGGGCCCGCTCGCCGGGCCGGTGGTCGGCGGGGCGGTCGTGCTCGAGGTAGGGGTGAGGATTCCGGGGCTCGACGACTCCAAGCTGCTCACAGCGTCCGAGCGTGAACGCCTGGATCGGATCATCCGCCGCCGCGCCCTCGCCTTCTCCGTCTGCGCCGTCGACCACGCGCAGGTCGACTCACTCGGCCTCATCAAGGCCCGCCATCTCGCGACCGCGGGCGCCGTGGCCGGACTGAAGATCCCAGCCGAGTATCTCCTCGTCGACGCGTGGGACGTGCCCGAGGCGCCGCTGCCGCAGATGGCGGTCGTCAGGGGCGACCGCACGTGCGCTTCGATCATGGCCGCCAGCATCGTCGCCAAGGTCGCGCGCGACGCGACGATGGTCGAATACGACCGCATCTACCCCGGCTATGGGTTCGCGTTTCACAAGGGCTACGCAACCCCTGAGCACCGGGCGGCGATCCGCCGCCTGGGCCCTAGCCCCATCCACCGGACGTCGTGGGCGCCGTTTCGAGAGTTCGCCGCCAACTAGCCCTGGGGCAGGCCGGCGAGAAAGCGGCGGCTGAGCTCCTGAAGCGGCGAGGCTACGAGGTTGTCGGCGCCGGATTCACGGCTCGGAGGGGCGAGATCGACCTCGTCTGCCGTCGCGGCCGCGACCTGGTCATCGTCGAGGTGAAGACGCGCACGAGCACCGCCTTCGGGACGCCGGCGGAAGCAGTCGGCACACGCAAGCGGCGCGCGCTCGCGGCGGCCGCGTCCGAGTATCGCTTGCTGGCGGGATGGAAAGGGCCGATCCGCTACGCAATCGTCGGCCTCCTCAGCAGGCCGGATGGAGGCTTCGACGGCGAGCTGATCGAAGATCCCTTTGAGTAAGTCCTAAGTCGAGGCGATGCTCGCTTCGAAGGATCGAAGGCGGGAGTTGGCGATCCACAGCAGCGCGCCGACGAGCGATGCGCAGAAGGCCAGGACCACCACCCCTCCAAAGATCATCGCGAAGCCCACCGCAGGCGTCGATGGAATCGGGCCGAGGTTGCCGGCTCCGCTCGCGGCCTGACCGCCGAACACGAACAGCGCCAGGGCGCCCAGGCTCAAGACGGCGAAGCCTAGCGAGCCGCCGATCGCGGCCAGGCTGCCGACCAGGCCTACCGACCTGCGGTCATCGGTGGCGTCGAAGCGCGGGTCGATGGCTCCCCCGGACACCGATATCGACACGAACCCTGCCGCCAGCCACAGGCCGAGAACGACCAGCTCGACCAGCTGGGCCACTCCGCTCTTGCTGATCACTGCGACGGCAACGCTGAACACCAGCATCGTCGCCACCACCACCGGGAACGCGATGAAGACTTTCGCGCGCAGCAGCAGCCACATCGATAGCGGGGCCATGCGAAGGAGCTGAAAGCCACGCCGCTCGCTCGGGATGGAAGGAAGGGAGAGGGCGGACGCCATGAACATCGAAAGAAACGTGATCAGGGCGGCGTTCGACCAGAACCCGCTCAAGCTGCGGGCGGGCTGGCTCAGCGCTGCGGCGTAGCCAACCGGTAGCAGCAGCGCCGGAAGGAGCCGGGTCAAACGGCGCACGTCGCGCCGGAATCCCAGCCAATCCTTGCGAGCGATCGCGAAGTAGGGATTTCCTTCTCCCCGGAGGGGAGAGGGTTGGGGAGAGGGTTGGGGCGAGGGGCGTGGTGTGGATCGGCGGCGCCAGATCGCCGGAGCGTCACCGAAAACTCCAAGCCCTACCAGCAGCGTCCGCTCGTACAGGAGTTCCGCCATCGCCACGAGGATCGCCGCCAGCAGCACCGTGGCGAGGACCCACACGAGCGCGACAGCGACCGACCCGCTCGCAATCGCGGTGAGAGCATGCCCGGGCCACGTGGTCGGCAGCCAGTCGATGCGCTGGACCAGCGAGGTAAGGCCCGAAACGTCTGGGCGCGCTGTACGTCGGAAGGTTTGCCGGAGGCTCAGGTTCCACGTCAGGTAGAGGGCCGCGCCGGTCAAACCGGCGACCGCGGCGGCTACATCGCGAGCCAACCTCGCCGGAACCCAGCGCACGATCACCGTCATCAAGATCGCCTGAAGGGACGTGACTACGAGGACCTGCACCGCGATCAGGAGAAGCGCCACTGGAAAGTAGATGAGCGGCGCGCCGGCCCCGGCCCCGAGTCCAAGAACTGCCGCGAGGAGAACACCGCTGATCAGGATGTTCGCGGACATGGCGGTCACGAGCCGGGCCACGAAGATGTCGCGCGTCCGAACCGGCGCCACGACCAGCTGCAGCAGGTCACGCCCGACGAACAACGACGCGATCACCGTCGGAAAGCCGATGAGCAGCATGAGCAAGGAAAGGCCTGTGAACGCTGCCGAGAGCAGCGGGTCGACGGAGAACGGCAGGAAGTGGCCCGCAGTCGCCCCGACGGTGAACGTCCCGCCGCCGAGGAAAGGGATGGCAAGGAGTAGGACGATCACCAGGGCCACCAGACGCGTGCGGTTCCCCTTCAGCAAGCGATTTCGCATGGCGCGTAGCTCGGCGCCGACGATCACCCGAAGCGCGCCGACCCCGTTCACGAACCTGCGTCGAGCAGCCGCTCGATCATCTCGCGCGATTCCGGGCCGGCCGTGAGCTTCAGGAACAGGTCCTCGAGGTTTGCGCCCTCACTCCCGGCTTGGACGCGGAGCTCGTCCATGCTGCCGATGGCGACGATCCGGCCGCGGTCGATGATGGCCACCCGCCGGCAAAGCGCCTGGGCGACCTCGAGGATGTGGGTCGAGAGGAGCACGGTCGTGCCTCGCGCGGCAAGCTCTTCGAGAAGGTCTTTGACCAGGCGTGCCGATCGCGGGTCGAGGCCGTTGGTGGGCTCATCCAGGAGCAGCACCGAAGGCTCGCGGATGAGCAGCGACGCGAGCCCGATCTTCTGCCGCATGCCGTGGCTGTAGCTGCCGATGAGGTCGCCGTCCTTCTTGGCCAGGTCGAACAGGTTGAGCAGTCGCGACATCCTTTCCTCGCGTTGCGCGCCGCGCGGCATGCGATACAGGTCGGCGACGAAGTCGAGGAACTCGCGGCCGGTGAGGTGCGGGTGCACGAACGGCTCCTCGTCGAGGTAACCAAGCCTTGCCTTGGCCGCGAGCGGCTGGGCCTGGATGTCAATTCCATCGATGAGCGCGGTCCCCGAAGTCGGGCGGAGCAGGCCGCACAGCATGCGCAGAGTGGTCGTCTTGCCTGCCCCGTTGGCGCCAAGGAAACCGAACACCTCACCCCGCATCGCCTGAAAGCTCACGCCATCGACCGCGGCAAGGGCGCCGTATCGCTTGACGAGCTGGCGCGCCTCCACCGCCGCGGCCGTGGTGCTGGGACTAGGCGACATCGGTACAGGCAGGTTACAAGGCCGGTCGGAAGTGCCGGTCGAGCTCCGACGCATATTTCTGACCCAGGGTGTCGTGGGAGCGAAGCAACCAATCGTCGAGGCGAGTGCGGCCGCGCGGCAGCTCCTTTGAAACCAGCAGCTCGTCCATCAGGCCGCTGAGCTCTTCGGGCGTGAGGATGACGTCCTTCACGTAGCGCCCCAAAAAGCGACTCGCGAAAAGGGTGAGTCCAGGTGGGGAGAAAAGCAGCGCGCGGGTGTGATGGATGGCGATCGCGATGCTCTCCACCAGCTCGGCATACGCGATGATCTCAGGACCTGCCGCATCCACGGTGACGTTCTCTGACACGCTGGCGGCCCAAATGGCAATGTCGGCTACGTCCTCTCCCGCCACCGGCTGCACCCTGTAGTGGCCGTTGCCGGGCACGAAGAACACAGGGAAACGTCGCAGCATCCAGGCGATGTTGTTCATCAAGACGTCGCCCTGGCCGAAGATCAGCGTCGGTCTGACCACCGCCCAGGGCAGGCCGGATTCGCGCACCACCGCTTCGGTGCGCGCCTTTCCCGCGTAATAGGCGAGGTGCGAGTCCGGCGATGGGTTGCTGACGCTGATGTGGACCACCTTGCGCACACCGGCGTCGGCTGCCGCGCCCATGAGCTTTCGAGTGTTCGCGATCGCGTCGCCAAACCCAACGCCCGCGTGCGGAAAGCGGATCCAGTACGTGTTGTAAAGCACGTCGACGCCGCGAAGGCTCTCGACGAGCGCCTCGCGATCGGCGAACTGAAGGGCCGCGACTTCCACATCCATTCCCTCAGCGCCCGGCCGGTGAGGATGGTTGGTGAGCGTCCGCACACGCCGCCCTGCGGCGAGCAGGCGGCGCGCGATGAACCCTCCCGTGAAGCTGAAGGCCCCGGTGACTGCATCGAGGTCCGACGTCATCAGAACGGGAAGCGCGTCAAGGAGTGGGCGGGCGAACCCGGCTTGACGTGTCCCTCGATGACGACGCGGGGCCGATGCCTCACGGCCTCAGCGGGATGCACCTCCGGCCGAAGGCCGTTGAAGATCGGGAACCGCAGCGTGCCGTCGGGCGACCATTCCGAGTAGCGGACGCTGACCACCAGCTCCGGGCGTACCCACTGCACCGGTTTGGTCATGATCGGCTCCGGCTCGAGGGGGGAGGCGTCGGTGGCCAGGTCGGCCAGCGTCGTCCTGATCGTCTCCATCGTGGTCTTGTCATAGCCACCGCCTACCGTCCCGCATGGCAGGAGCCGGCCGTCCTCGTGGTAGCCGACGAGCAAGGCTTCGAATGGCGCGGTCCCGGTCCATCCGATGACGACGAAGTCATCTGATTTCACCGCCTTGACCTTCAGCCAGAAGGGGCTGCGCTGGCCGGGGACGTATGGGCTCTGGCTGTGTTTTGCGACCACCCCTTCGAGGCCACGCTCGAGGCACGCCTCGTACAGCTCGACGCCATCCTCCTCGATGTGGTCGGGCACGAAGATATGGCCGCCCGCTTCCACGGCCTTGTGCAGCCGCGCACGCCGTCGCGCCAGCGGCTGGCGAAGCAAGGGCTTCTCGTCGAGATACAACGCATCGAATGCGAGGTAGGCGACTGGAATCTCGTCTTTGCGCGCGGCGCCGGAGGTGAGCCGCTCGCGCAGGCGCGTGTAATCGGGCCGCCCGTCCGGGTCGGTGGCCACGAGCTCGCCATCGATGACGCTGCCAGGCGGGACCCGAGCCGCGGCCGCTATGACCTCGGGAAGGTCGGCAGTCAGGTCGTTGAGGCCTCGGTCCTGCAGGTGAACCTTGCCGTCGGGGTCGCGAAACAGCATGCACCGCAACCCATCCCACTTGACCTCGAAGAGGTACTCCGGCGAGCTGAACGGAGCCTCGGCTGAAGCGGCCTGCATCGGGCGCAGCTCGTTCGGGAAGCTCTCGAGCTCGATCTGGAGCTGGTTGGATTCTTCCAGGCTTCCAGCTTATAGGGCGAGGATCAGGAGGCTTTTCGGCGGGCCCTCTTGGCTTCGGCAGGCGCGGCTTTGTCGCGCGCCGCCCGAGATTTCTTGGCCGCATCGACCGAGGCCCTCAAGGCTTCCATGAGGTCCATGACCTTCGCGGTCTGTGGAGGGGCCGGCGCTTCGATGACCTCGCCGTCGATCTTCGCCTGGACGACCTTCATGACCGCCTCGCGGTACTCGTCCTTGTAGCGGCTCGCGTCGAATGAGTCCGCGAGGCTCTCGATGAGGGCCTTCGCCATCTCGAGCTCCTTGGGGTTGATCTTGACCTCGCCTTCGAGACCCTTCAGGCCTTCAATCGAGCGGATCTCGTCCGGCCAGTGCAGGGTGTTCATCAACAGCGCGCCGTTCATGGGATGAAGCGCGGCCAGGTGCTCGCGGTCGCGGAGAGCGATCTTCGCCACGGCCATCCGTCCCGTCGCCTCGAGCGCCTTGCGCAGGAGGTGATACGGCTTCTTGCCCAACTCCTCCGGCTCGACGTAGTAGGCGCTGTTGTAATAGAGACCGGGCTCGATGTCGTCGCTGGGAACGAATTCCGTGATGTCGATGCTGTGGGCGGTCGCCAGCGGGATGTTGTCCAGGTCCTTGTCGTTGATGATGACGTAGCGGTCCTTGCCGACCTCGAACCCCTTCAGGATCTCCCCGTACTGGACCTCATGCTCACCCTCCGCGCACCAGCGCTTGTAGCTGATGGGAGAGTGATGGTCCGGACAGAGCTGCCGGAAAGACACCTTGGCGCTTGACTCGGTGGCGTTGTAGAGGCGGATGGGTATCGACACCATCCCGAACGAGACGACTCCTTTCCACATCGATCTCGGCATGGCGTCGAAGTGTACCTCCTAATCCAGACGCTGGCTACTTTTCGTAGGTCGCTTGGAGCCGGTGCAGCCGAGCCTCAGGCGCCAATGTCTCGACGCTTCATCACGATTGCCGAAGCCGTCAGGGCGACGACCACGATTCCAATCATGGTCAAAAATCCGGTCTGGTCCACGCCACCGGTGAGCGGCTGCCCATAGAGCTTGAACGCCGAAAGGTCCTGCACCCATTCCGGGAGCTTGAAGATCGGTCCGAGCTGGACCCCGATGTAGCTCGCGAACGCGAAGGCTCCGAGCAGCCCCACCGTGGCGCGCGGCAGGCGCGACGCGAGCAGTGCGCCGACGGCTCCGAAGACGAGGGTGAACGGCACCAGCAGCAGAGAAGCCTCGACGAGCCGCCCGCGATCGAGCTCGATGGATTGGTAGTGGGCTTCGATGCCGACGGCGACGCCACTCACCGCCGCGATGATCAATGCTCCAACGGCAAGCACGATCGCGCGCTCGACGACGATGCGAACCCTGGAGATTGGATTGCTGAGGATGAGCTCGAGGCGCCCATCCGAATCTTCCGCGCTCCAGCGCGCGACCTGGGTGATCGCGAAACCGGCCATCAGCAGCTGCGCGAAACCGAACCAGATGTAACCGAGGAACGACGCGTACACGTCGCCGGTCAGGTAATTGGAGAAATAGCGCGACAGGGCCGGTATGGACAGCAGTGGCTGCACGATCTCCTTGGTCAGGACGACGAAGAGCGCGCCCAGCGCCGAAAGACCCGCCGCCCAGATGAGCAGGCTGACGCGGCGGTCGTAGAGGTCGCGCACCACCGGGATACGCCAGACCACCGACATCGACATCTCGTAGCTGGCGGGCCTGCTCGAGGCAGGAAGGCTGATGAGCGGCGAGCCGAGGTCGCGATATCTGAAAGCGAGGGTCGCGAACACCGCGGCGGCGATTGCGATCGCCACCAGGATGAGGGTTGCCCTGATGTCAAGAATCCCGTAGGGCGCCAGTGGTGAGCTCTGTTCGTAGTAGTGAAATGGCGATACCGGCCGCCATGCCACCAGGAAGTCGAACGTCTGGCTGAGCCTGTTGACGAGGAACAGGCCGAGCAGGACGACACCCGCGATCGCGGTAGCGCTTCGGGCGCTTCCGAGCTGCGCCAAGAACATCGTCAGCGAGAAGCAGCAGATCCCCAGGGCCGCCAGCGGGATTGCCGCTTGCAGCGCCGGCGCGACGGTGAACGTTTCGCCACCAGTGGCCACGCCGACTAGAAAGCCCGCGCTCGCCGCGAAGGCGGCAACCAGGCTGCCAAGCGTGTAGGCCGTCATCCTTGCCGCGATCAGCCGCGGCTTCGATAGGCCCGTTGCAAGGACCGCCTCCACCACGCCGCGCTCCTCATCGCCACGCGCCGCGCCGCTCGCCGCCGCCAGGCCCCAGATCGCAAACAGGATGGCGAGGAATCCAAAGGCGCGCCATTGGACGTAGCCGCCGACCGTGTCGGGACGCGTCGGTACCGCGACGATCACGGCGAACTGCTCCGCGAGGATCGACATCGAGCGGCCGAAGGCCCGCCTCTCCGCTTCGGTCCGGCCGGCAACCTGGTAGAAGCCCGCGGTCTGCAGAAGCGAGATTGCGAATGCGATCAAGCCGAAGCCCGCGATTCCCCACCGACCGAGGCGGAGCGCGAGCAGCGTGACGACCGTCATGCCGGCAGGGCTTTGGCCGGAGGAGCCTCCCTGTAGTACTCCAGGAATGTCTCCTCGAGGCTCGGCTCATGGCTGACCAGGTTGGTGACGTTCGCGCCGCGGATCGCATCCAGCAGCGGCTCGAAACTCCCTCTCACCGTGCAGGTGACCGTCCGATCGTCGACAACGACGTCTTCGACTCCCGTCGCCGAACGGATCGCGTCGACGGGCACTTTCGCGTCTGGGGCGAACTCCATCTCGACGCGGTGGAAGCGAATGCGATGCAGCTCGTCGAGGTCTGCGATCTTCACGAGGCGTCCCGAGCGGATGATGCCGACGCGGTCGCATATGTGCTCGACCTCGGACAGGATGTGCGACGAGAGAAAGATCGTCGCTCCCTCTTCGCGAGCGTCCGCGACCAGGTCGAAGAACTCTTGCTGGTTCAGTGGGTCGAGGCCCCCGGTCGGTTCGTCGAGTATCAGGAGCGGGGGCTGGTGCATGAACGCGAGGACGATGCCCAGCTTCCGCTTGTTGCCGCTGGAGTATTCGCGATACCGGCGGCTGAGGTCGAGGCTGAACCTCTCGGCCAGGCTGCGCACGACCTTGAGGTCGGCGCCACCGCGCAGCGCGCCCAGGTACGCCACCACCTCCGAGCCTCGGAGACTTCCGAACTGCGGCATGTCTCCGGGGATGTACCCCACCTTGCGCTTGACCGCGACGTAGTCGCGGAGGCAGTCGAGGCCGAAGACGTGGGCGGAGCCGGCGGTTGGGCGGATGAGCCCCATCAAGCAGCGGATCGTGGTCGATTTGCCGGCGCCGTTCGGGCCCAGGAAGCCGAAGACCTCCTGCTGCGGGACCTGCAGGTCGAGGTCGAAAAGGCCGCGACCAAGGCCGTAATCCTTGGTCAGGTTTCCGGTACTGATCGCCGCGACGGCCATTGCCGCTGCATATTAGTCACCGTGAGGCTGGGTGACTTAGAGCTTTACATCCTCATCGCGGGGAGATGGAAGGCCGACGGCGGCCTCATGTTCGGCGTCGTTCCCAAAGTCCTGTGGGAGAAGCAGAAGCCTGCCGATGGCAACAACATGATCGATATGGCCTGTGTCGGCCTCATAGCCCGTGTGAACGGAAAGGTCATCGTTTGCGAGACGGGCATCGGCACGAAGCTGAGCGAGAAGCGTGCTCTGCAGGTTGCTTTGCGCGAGCCGGAGGGCCTGCTGCATTCACTGCGGCGCGTGGGCATCCGTCCCGATGAGGTGGATGCCGTCATCACGACACACTTGCATTGGGATCATGCCGGCGGGCTGACGCGGTTGGATGGCGGCTGCCTCGAGCTCACTTTTCCGAAGGCGCGGCACTTCATCCAGAGGAGCGAGTGGGACTTTGCGCTTACTCCCAACGTGCGCACCCAGGCGACTTACGTGACCGATGACTTCACGCCTCTGGCCGACGGCAACAACCTGGTGGAGTTTCTGGACGGTGACGCGGAAGTTCTTCCCGGCGTCCACGTGCGCCACGTCGGCGGGCACACGCCGGGCAGCCAGGTCATCGTGTTGCGCTCGGGCGAGCTTGCGTGCGCGGTGACCGGCGACCTCGTGTGCCAGACGCCCCATTTGCGGGTGGGATGGACGATGGCGGCCGACATCGAGCCGCTGAGGGTGCTCCAGGAGAAGGCGCGCCTCTTTGACGAAGCCA
>Ga0137415_10003944_pt1 | contig 14729 bp, 16 predicted proteins | sample CZODoug3_1_1_16f_FD_183082 | JGI IMG/M metagenome (GOLD analysis project Ga0137415, IMG submission 183082) | Vadose zone soil fungal communities from Angelo Coast Range Reserve, California, USA - CZODoug3_1_1_16fungal (Hybrid Assembly) | ecosystem: Environmental > Terrestrial > Soil > Vadose... | reverse complement strand
GACATTTTATTAATGGCGCAGCCACCCCTCCTAACTTAGGAGGGGAATTGTCGCGCCTGCCAATTCATTCACACCTTATGAGCCCGGGAGTGCAAGCGGGCGTAAAGCCTGCGGCTACGTGCATTCCCGATGCCCTGAAATTTCCTCTTGCGCGAAATGGCGGGCGTGAGTATCGTTCCCGCCCATGTGGCAACAAAACTACACCCCCATAGGAAATAGTCTCGCCTTATCGGCGTTGATAGCAGCAGTCCCGATTTTCGTCCTGTTATACCTGATCGGCATCAAGCGTAAGCCCGCATGGATGGCCGCCCTGGCCGGCCTGGCAGCAACCTTGCTTCTCGCCGGGGCGGTTTACCGGATGCCGTTCGGCATGCTGTTCTCGTCCATATTCTATGGCGCGGCGTTTGGGCTCTTTCCGATTGGCTGGGTCGTGTTCTCCGCCATTCTGCTCTACCGTGTGACGGTGGAGAGCGGAAGATTCGGTATGCTGAAAGACTCCGTCGGTCACCTGACCGACGACGGACGCCTTCAGATGATGCTCGTGGCATTTGCTTTTGGCGCTTTCATCGAAGGCTGCGCCGGATTCGGAACACCCGTGGCAGTAGCCGCCACGATGCTCATTGGCCTGGGATTTTCGCCATTCATGTCTGCAGCCGTTTGTCTGCTGGCCAATACGGCCCCTGTGGCTTTTGGCTCCATCGCTGTGCCGATCACTACCCTGGCCGTTACGACCGGCCTTCCTATAGAGCGCTTAAGCGCCGGCGTTGGCCGTATCTGTGCTCCGATCTCGTTATTTATTCCTGCTTACATGATTGCCGTCATGTGCGGGTGGACTGGCTTGCGTGGCGTCCTGCCGGCTGCGGCAGTGTGTGGGGCAGCGTTTGCCGCGACGCAATTCTTTGTCTCGAATTTCATCGGCCCGCAGCTCACCGACATCCTGGCATCCATGGCAGCGATTGGCGCACTGATCGTTCTTTTCCGGTTCTGGAAACCGCGCGACAAATTCGATTTCGGGCATTTGCCGCCGAGCAAGGTGGTTCACAGCAAGCGCGAACTCGTACTCGCCTGGGCGCCTTACATTCTTCTCGTGATTATGGTCCTGCTGTGGGGGTACCCACCGATCCAGAGGCAATTGAACTCCGTCAACATCCCCATTCAGTGGCCCGGATTGCATAACCTCGTCCAGCGGGTGCCGCCTGTTGTCGAGAAGGCTTCCGGGTATGCCGCCGTATTCAACTTCAACTGGCTTTCAGCAGCTGGAACCTCGTGCCTGATTGCCGCCATCCTGGCTTCGTTTGTGGTCGGCTTGAGCCCGGCAAAGTTCGCGAAAGCCTTCAAAGACACGTGCAGACAACTGGTGCTGGCGGAACTCACACTCGCGGCCGTTCTGGCGCTGGCCTTCGTAATGAACTACTCGGGAGCCACCGGAACGTTAGGTCTCGCTTTCGCCGCCACCGGAGTCTTATTCCCGATGTTCAGCGCCGTGCTGGGCTCACTGGGTGTTTTTCTGACTGGAAGTGACACATCGGCCAATGCGCTCTTTGGAACTCTTCAGGAAGTAACAGCCAACAGGCTCGGCATGAATGCCGTGCTCATGGCCTCTGGAAATTCGGCTGGTGGGGTGATGGGGAAAATGATCAGCCTGACCTCCATCGCCGTGGCTGCGGCCGCTACATCAATGAAGCGCGAAGATGAAGGCAGGCTGTTTGGATTCACGCTGAAGCACAGTATTTTCTTGACGCTCATGATCGGGCTGGTCGTCATGTTCTACGCATACGTCGCGCCCTCGTTGGCGCCGTAACGAAGTCAGGCGGCCCGGTCTTCTATCGAAGAGATCTCGTCGGCGCCTTCCGATTTGAATACGCGCAGAGCCGTATCGAGCCGCGCCGGGTTCTCCGAATGGACCGCAATCAGGATAGCGCCCTTTTCGAGCCTGTCTCGTAACCGCGGAACTTCGTTTTCGGGAATTCCGATATTCGTCACGGCGCCGGTGCCACCCGCAAGCCCTCCGACGACGCCTCCCGCAACGGCGCCACCGATAGCTGCCAGAATAGGCCCAGCCACGGCTAAAGGCCCGAGAATGGGAAGCGCAATAACAGTGGTTGCGATCGCGCTCAGCGCGCCGCCCACCAGGGCTCCCTTCTCAGCCCCGCGAATCGCGTCCTCTCTCATCGAAATATCTCGGGTGTCTTTTTTGTTCTTCATGACCACTGAGACTTCGTGATGTGTAAAACCCAGGTTCCGCAGATGAGTGAGTATGGCGTCCGCTTGCGGTTCCGATGAAGCCAGGCAATAGACTGTTTTATTCATAAACCCTCCGAAAATGGGGAATTCGGGGTCAGACCGGTGAATTCCCTTTTTCCACCAAAGAAACTGGATCGGAAAAAGGGAATTCACCGGTCTGACCCCGAATTCCCGACACCTTTTTTAGGTCCCCGTCTTCCTGTCGTCCCCAACGTACTCTGCCGGTTCGGCATCGAACTCCTCTTTGCAGTCCTTGCTACAGAAGAAGTAGGCCACTCCAAGATACGTTGATTTGTCCTTGGTGGAGCGCTCGTCGACTTCCATTCCACAGACCGGGTCGATAGCCATAAACAAACTCCTTACGAAATTTGGGATTGAACACACTTATAGGTGCAATCAGTGGGCCGGTGGGGGAAATGTGTCAAATATTTGATGTGGCGGGGGTTGCGTGAGGGTTGCAACCCCATGTGCCACATAGGAATAGGGAAAAATTCCTACTTCGCGCCGCTCTTTCGCTGCAATTCGTCCTCAATCACCTGAGCGATACTCGTGTAAGGCTGGTTGCCCGAAAGCAAACGGCCATTGATGAATATGGCCGGTGTACCGGACACGCCGGCACGCGAACCTTCCACAATGTCCTTCTTGATGGTCTCGGCATGCTTGCCCGAATCCAAACACGTATTGAAAGCCGGCGCGTCGAGTTTCAGTTCGACCGCTCTGCGCTTCAGCGAGTCCACGGTCAGATCCTGCTGGTTGCCGAACAAAGAGTCGTGGAAATCCCAGAAACGCTTCTGCTCATCTGCGCACAATGAAGCTTCAGCGGCCTTCTGGGCGTGCGGATGGAGGCTGGTCAGCGGATACTGCCGGTAAACGACGCGTATCTTGTCCGCGTATTTTGTCTCGATTTCCTTTAACGTCGGAAACAACCCGCCACAGTACGGACACTCAAAGTCGGAAAACTCAACGATAGTGATCGGAGCGCTCGCCGGCCCAAGCGTTGGAAAGCCCGCGGTCGGAATTTCGGTCCGCAGCGGTTCGAGATAGGACGTTACGCCATAGTCCTTCTTCAACCTGGTGATCAATGCTGCAAACGCGGCATCCCTTCGCTGGTCCATGAGGTATGGGCCGATCTGTGGGATCGCCTGCTCGCGGCTTACGGGAATGCGCGCCTTGTTCTCCTCGTAAAACTTTTCGATTTCCTCAGTCGTTGGGGCTTTGACATTCCCATCTACTTCCTGTTGAACGAGCGCTTCCTTGGAGATCTTTCGCTTCGCCGCTTCCGCATCGAGTACCTTCTCCTCCATGAGAGCATTGAACGCTTTCTCCAGAGCGTCCTGCTTCTCGCGCCTGTAGTTGGCTTCGTTCTGCAAGCGCTTGAGTTCAACGTTGTCCAGATCCTTTGCGGCCGCCTTGCTCACCTCATCTTCGGTGATGGCCTGACCATTAACGACACCGAGCCTCTTCGAGCCCGATTGGGCAGCGGCGGCTGTGCTCAGCGCCAACAATGCAAAAACGATCCATGCAGTATGTCTCACGCGGTAACTCCTTCCGGAAGGAGAATCCCTTTATCGAGATGTCGGGTGACAGTGGCGTGATGCGCCGCACGGGGATCGTGCGTCACCATGACCACGGTCTTTTTGAATTCTCTATTAAGTCTCTCCAGAATAGCCAGCACTTCGTCTGCCGATTGCGCATCGAGGTCGCCCGTGGGCTCATCGGCAAGGATCAAGGCGGGATCGGTCACGATCGCACGGGCAATCGCTACGCGCTGTTCCTGTCCACCGGAAAGCTGGCGGGGATAGTGCGTCATCCGGTCCTTCAATCCCACCAGCGAAAGCGCCGTCTCGACGTGCTCGCGTCGTTCGGCCTTCGAAAGCTTCGTCAATAGCAGTGGTAACTCAACGTTCTCAAACGCCGTCAGAACGGGAATCAGGTTGAACGTTTGAAACACGAAGCCAATAGTGTGATTCCGCCAGACAGCGAGCTGGCTCTCGTTCATCTGCGAAATGTCCGTGCCGCCCACAATGATCTGGCCTCTGGAAGGCCGGTCAATTCCTGCGACGAGGTTCAACAGTGTCGACTTGCCCGAACCGGACGGTCCCATCAAACAGAGGAACTCGCCGGCATCTATATTCAGGCTGGTTTCACCGAGGGCGACGATCTCGGCCGCCTCTTTCTTGAATATCTTCGTTACGTTTTTGATTTCGACTGCACTCATTGTTTCACTTCCACCCGGTCGCCGGCTTTGAGCTGGTTGAGCAGCTCGCCTACGATGATTGCTTCGTTTCCCACGAGACCAGCGGATACGAACACATCCGTTCCCACTTCCTTCGCAACCGTAATCGGCTTGACCTGAACCTTTCCGTCCGCGACGACGAAAACGGCCTTGCCGGACTCGCGATCCAGAACGGCTCGCTTCGGTACGACGTACAGCTTGCTTTCTTCGGCCTTCGGACTCTGGACGGTCTTTTCGTTCTCGAGGAAAGTGACGCGAGCATTCATTTCAGGCCGGATATATTCGTCGGGCTCTGTAAATTTGACCTTCACCTGGACAGTGGCTTTCTGCCGATTCGCTTCCGGCGCGATCTCGTCCACACGGCAGTTGTAGACGCGGTCCGGATACGCGTCGGTGACGACCGTGCAGGGTTGACGGGGACCGATGCGATTGAAGTCGTTCTGATTGATGTCCAGTTCCACCTGGATATCGTTCAGGTCCGCCAGCGTGACGACGAACGACTTCGCGCCGCGATCGCCGACGAAGGATGTGGTGACCATCTCGCCCTGTTCGACGTTCCTTTCGAGGATGGTGCCGTCGCTGGGAACGCGAATCTCCGTTGCGTCGAGTATCGTCCTGGCATAGTCCATGGCGGCCTTGTCGCGCGCGGCTTCGAAGCGGGCGTTGTCGATCTGTTCCTTGCGTGGCCCCTGCCGGATCAGCTCATACGTCTTGGTTAAAGCGGCCAGGTTGGCGCGCGAGCTGTCATAACGGCCCTTCGCTTCATCGAGGAGTTGCGCCGCGGCCACGCCTTCTTTGGCCAGGCCTTCGATCCGCTTGTACTGGGCTTCGTCGGTACGCAATTGTGCTTGTGCGCGATCGACATCGGCCTTTGCGCGATCGATCTCTTCGGGCCGGGAGCCGCGCTCCAGTTCCGCGAGCCGTGCCTGAGCGGCTTCATAAGAGGACCGCGCCTGCTCGAATTGCGCGCGGTACTCGCGATCCTCCAGGCGAACCACGACCTGGTCGCGCCGAACGCGGTTGCCTTTCTCCACACCGATCCAGGCCACCCGGCCTGTAATCTTCGATCCGACCTGTATCTTGTGATGTGCAACGACGTAGCCAGTCGCGACGAGAACCGCGGACTGGGACGAGGCTTCGGAACGAGGCCGGATGGTTTGCACGACCGGCGCCGCGCCGGGGTTGCGAAGAGTAACGAAAGCGAACAAGGCGCCGGCCAGGAGAATGAGCACGATGATGAAGAGTGCCGGTTTATTTCTCGGACCTACTTCGTTTCGTTTCGATTTATCTATTTTCAGCTTGTTCAGCTCACTCGACAGGTTATCCATGAATTGCCATTAAACGCGGGCTAAAGCCCGCGACTACATTGGGAACGGGGACGACATTGTCCCAAAATGTAGTCGCGGGCTTTAGCCCGCGTCCGTACCTGTTCATACCTCAGTTCTCAAGGCCCGCACGATCGTGAGCTTCGCCGCGAGTCTCGCTGGAAGCAATCCCCCCAGGGTTCCCATGATCGCGGCAAAAACGATTCCTTCCAACATGAGTTGAGGCGTAACTCTGAAATCGAACGCAACCTCTGAAAAAGTATTGAAGTTGCTGGTGCCGCTCGAAACTCCATTCATTGGCAACGCCATAAGGCAGCCCACCACCCCGCCGAGGAGCGCCAGAAGCAGAGACTCGAACATGAAAGAAAGCATGATATTCCGTCTCTTGAATCCCAGCACCCTCAGCGTGGCAATCTCGCGGGTGCGATATGCCGTGGCTGCATACATCGTATTCATGACGGCAAAGGACGATCCGACCGCCATGATCGCGGCAATCAGGTAGCCGAGCACCTTGATCGGCGCCGCGCTGCCGGCTTGTGTCTCGAAATATTCCTTCTGACCGAACACATCGAGTTGAATTCTGCGGTCGCCTGCGAGTTTCTCGCGGATGGCGGACATTGCGGCGCCGTCGGCGCATTGCACGAGCAGTGAGCTGTAAATCGGCCGCTCGAACTCGCCGGAGATCTCGTTGTAGTCCGCCCAGATTTCGGAGTCGTAAGCCGTGCGTGCGGCATCGAGAATGCCCACGACACTCCAGGTGGACCTGCCGATCTTGATGCTATCACCAACTTTCGCGCCTCTGAATCGCCGGGAGATGGAACGGCTGACAATGACCTCGCGCAGGCCCGGACGAAACATGCGGCCCTCGACAATTTTCAGGCGCGGGCGAAGCCCCAATGATTTATCTGAAACACCACGAACGATGACATTTGCCGTCTCTCCGGTAATCCGAGGGTGATTGATCAGAACGATGATTTCGCCTGCGACGGCCGTCACTCCTTCGGTGGATTCGACGATCGGCTTGATGTCACGGTTGAAAAAGCTGTTGGTTTCGGCCTGCGACGACTGCCGGATCATGATCAGGTTGAGCGGTTCGCCGGAATCAACGAAAGTGCCGACCAGTCCATTCACCATGGCCAGCACCGACACGAAAACCCCCACGGTCAGCGCGACCCCGAGGACCGTCATCACTGTTCCCACACGCCTGACGATCAAGCTCCGTAAGTTGTATCGAATGGGGATCACTTTCCTCTTACTCTCCCCTGCGGCGAATCGCATCCGCAATTGGAATACGGGAAGCGTTCCAGGCGGGAACGAATGTGCTCGCAAACGCAACGACGAGAGCAATCCCGGCGGCCATCGCCACGGTTTCCCATTTGACGTCCAGCGCCGAAATGAAACCTGTAGTCATCGCGCTCACGTCTATTCCGCCCAGGAGATACCGGGCGCTAAGAGAGCCAAGAAGCCCACCGGCAACCGCGATGAACGCAGACTCCAGTATCAACACCATCAAGACGTGTCCCTGTGAAAAGCCGAGGGTCTTTAGAATGGCAATCTCACTTTTTCGCTCGCGTATGGACATCGCCATCGTGTTGGCCGCCACCAGAATGATCGTGAAAATCAGCACGGTCGAGATGCTGACAACCAGGCTCCGAACATTCCCGATCATGGAGACGAAACCAAGCACGAAAGCCTTCTCGGTTTCCGTCTTGGTCGGCGCAGTGCTGTTTATGAAACTGCCGTCAATGGTGTCGATGACTGCGGGAATCTCCTCGGCTGAGTTCACCTTGATAACGAACGTAGATGTCTGGTCGAAGTTATTCCATAACTCGTTCAGGTAGTCGAACCGCAGGAACAGGACGTTTTCACTGCCGCCGTCCTTGATGAAGCCGCAGATGATCACCGGAATGTCGCCTGAAATGAAAGTTCCCCGCAGCGTGACAGTGTCTCCGATGTTCCAGCCGTAACGTTTGGCAAGGCTCACACCGGCCAGGCCGGCACGCCGCTCCTTCAGGAAAGCTTCCTTCTGTTCGGGCGCGACGACGTGAATATCGGTGTAGATGTCGAAAAAGCGGTCGGCATCCACGGCAAATTGAGCGAAGAAGTACGCGGGATCCTTATAGATGGCGCCAACCCACTGGTAGGCACTGATCTCCTTGACGCCGGGCATGTGCCGGATCCTCTCCCGATAGGCGATCGGCATGGTGTTCGCGAGCGATGTCTGATGCCGGGTCAGAACCCTTGTCGCGGAGTCCGGAGTCAGCGCCGGACTCTCGAGCGAATCGAGCAATGTGCGCAATGTGCTGATAAGAAACAGCGACATGCTGATGCTCAAAATCGTGAGTACGGTGCGCCTGCGATTTCGGAAGGTGTTCCTGAGGATAAGCGGAAGAAATTTCATTCGAAACTCGTTAATTTACGCTCAAACACCGAGAATGTCTACACGAACGCGGGCTAAAGCCCGCGACTACATTCAGGCCGAACGTTGATCCGCGAATTACGCCATTACCCGAACGGAGCGCCCCAAATGTAGTCGCGGGCTTTAGCCCGCGTTTCAACGTAAAATCCCAACATGGCCGCGCATAGTGACGCTCTTGCCCTTCTCAAGGTACTGATCGCAGCCGCCTGGGCGGACTCCAGGCTAAGCCAGTCGGAACTCAACTACCTCAAGGCGTTAGCACAGAAATTCAACCTTAACGATGCCGATTGGCTGGCGCTGGAACCGCACCTGGAAGATCCGCCTTCGGAGGACGAGGTCAAGGCGTTTTTCCAGGATCTTCTTTCAAGGACCGCGACTTCATCGGGACGTAACGAAGTGATCCGGCACATCGAGCGGATCCTCAATGCCGATGCGCAGATCACCGGCGAGGAACACGACTTTCTGGAACAATACACGCTCATCTTGAAGGAAGCCTCAACGGTCGAGGTCTTGATCGGACGCATGAAGGGCTTGTTTCAAAAGCGGCCCCCGGCGGGGCTCGTCGACCTTGACGAGTTCATCCGGAACAAGATTTTCTTCAAGCTGCGGCGCCGGATCGGAACGGAGCAGGTCACGCCGGAAATGTATCGGCTCTGCCTGCTCGGAGGGTTGATGGGAATCGTTGCGCAGGCCGACGGCGAGATCGACCCGCGGGAACTGGAAGAAATCCGCCGGCAGCTTCAGTTTCGCGGACAGTTTGAAACGGAGTCGCTTGAAATCCTGGTTTCGATCATCGAGGAAGAGTCTGTTCGCGGCCTCGATCGCGCCCGCCTGATTGGCGAGTACACCAGAAACATCGGCTTCGAGGAGCGTGTCGAAGTCCTGGATCTGCTTTTCGCCGTCGCCGCCGCAAACGGCAGCCTGACCTACGCCGAACTCGAGGAACTTCGGGGAATCTCCTCAGGCCTCGGCCTCAGCCACCGCCAGTACATCGACGCGAAACTCCGGGCGAAACAGGTTGGACTGTAGCGGCGGTCTATGACCGCCGGCGGTCATAGACCGCCGCTACAGTTCAGAAATACTGCATGTGCTCCACGAGGATGCAGCGGTTCATGACGACCTCGAGGCCGGCCGAGCGAGCGCGCGCGGCGGCAGCATCGTGAATCAAGCCTTGCTGCATCCAGATGACGCGGGCGTTGCGGCGGATAGCGGCTTCCACGATGTCGGGAATGTATTCGACGCGGCGGAAGATGTCGACGATTTCGAAGGGTTCGGGGACTTCGTCGAGTGTCGCGTACGCTTTCTCACCCAGGACCTCCGTTTCACGCGGGTTCACGGGAATGATGCGGTAACCCATCGTCTGCATGTATTTCGATACCGAATGACTCGGGCGCCACGTGTGTGACGACAGTCCGACGACTGCGATCGTGTGGTACGTCTCCAGGATTTCCTTGATGCTCACAGCACCTTCTCCAAAGCCGCCAGGAATTTCTCGTTTTGTTCGCGGGTGCCGACGGATACACGCATCGCGTTTGGACAGCCCCATGCCGGGCGAACGATCACACCTTGTTCCAGAAGCGCGGAACTCACCTCCCGGCCGGGACGGCCAAGATCCACCAGCAGAAAATTGGCATAAGACGGTACGTACTTCACTCCACGTTTAGACAGCTCACGATAGAGAAACTCCAGTTCCGATCGGTTCATCGTCACGCTTTTCTCTACGTGTTCGTAATCGTCCCAGGCGGCGAGCGCTGCAACCTGAGCCACGCTGCTCGTATTGAAAGCCATCCGAACCTTGTAAAGCGTATCAATGACTTCGCGGTTGCTGATGCCGTAGCCAATACGGAGACCAGCCAGGCCGTACGCCTTCGAGAAAGTTCGCAGAATCAGGACGGACTTCCCGGCACGCATATAGGTCAGTGACTCGGGGTATTCGGGATCGTTTACGTATTCGATGTACGCTTCGTCCAGAATCACCAGCGCATGATCGGGAACTTTCTTCATGAAGCGATCGAGTTCCTTTCGCCGCACGATTGTCCCGGTAGGATTGTTCGGATTTGCGAGAATGATCAGGCGCGTTTTCGGCGTGATCCGCTCAGCCATCGCCTCCAGATCGAAGCCATAATCCTTCATAGGCACGCGGACGATGGGCATGCCGGTGATCTCAGCAAGCTGGTAGTAAACGACGAAAGATGCCTCTCCCGTAAGGACCTCGGCATCCGCGCTCCGCAAGGCCTGATACGCCATCGCGAGAATGTCACTCGATCCCGAGCTGATGATGATCTCATCCATGGAGATCTTCAGACTCGCGGCAAGCTTCTGACGAAGATGGAAGCCGGAATCATCCGGATATGGCGCGATCTTCTGCAGGTATTGCCGCACGGCTTCAACGGCCCTGGGCGAGGGCCCGAACGGATTCTCGTTCATGCCGAGCTGGACAACCTTCACGCCAAGCTCGCGTTCCACTTCTTCGGCGGGATTCTCGGACTTGTAAGGCGCTATCGCCTGGATGTGCTTCGGAACAACGTCCTGAAAACTCACTTCTTGAATTCTCGCTGGAACTGGCTCACCTCGTGTTCGGTGAGGAATCGCCACTCGCCGGGCCTGAGCTTTTCGTCTTCGAGAGCTCCAATGCGGACGCGACGGAGTTTTTCGACGGGATGGCCGACGGACTGAAACATTCGCCGGATTTGCTGGTTCCGCCCCTGGTGCAACGTGACTTCGTACCAGGGATTCTCGCCACTCTTGAGAAGCCTGATCTCGCATGGCGCGAGCCGCTCGTTGTCGATGTAGGCGCCGCTCCGAAGCCGCACCAGATCGCGTTCAACCGGCTGGCCGCCGAGCTTCACGTGATAGACCTTCGGGATGCCTCCGGCCTTCGTCATGAATTTCGTTAACTCTCCGTCGTTGGTCAGAATGAGCAGCCCTTCGGAACCAAAGTCCAGCCGGCCGACGGGATAGACCCGCTCTTTGATGGCATCCTTCACATATTCCAGAACTGTAGGACGGTCCAGCGGATCGCTGGACGTGGACATGACGTTCCTGGGTTTGTTCAGCAGAATGTAGACATGACGCTGTGCGGAGCGGAGTTTCTTACCATCAACCTTGATGACGTCCTCAGCTGAATCGGCCTTCGAACCGAGCTCGGTGATGATGTGCCCGTTTACAGTGACCCGCCCCTGCTGGATCATCTCCTCGGCTTTCCGCCGCGAAGCGACGCCGGCATGAGCAAGGATTTTCTGCAATCGCTCCTGCATAGTTTCATTTTAGCCGCGAATTACGCCAATGATGCGGCTAAGCTTCTTCCGGGATTTCTTCTTCGGCGGCCGCCTGGTTCTTGATGAGTTCCTCGAACTCCTCCATGCTGGGCAGCTCACCGAGGTCTTTGAGACCGAAATGGATGAGGAATTCCTTCGTGGTTTTGTACAGGATGGGGCGGCCGAGAACATCTTTTCGGCCGGCGGTCGTGACGAATTTTTTGTCCAGGAGTGTTTTGATGACACCGGCGGCGTGAACGCCACGAATGTCCTGGATCTCGGGAACCGTGACCGGCTGTTTGTATGCGATGACCGCCAGGGTTTCAAGCGCCGCCAACGACAGGCGCGTGACCGGAATCTGGCTCTTGATGAACTGTTTCAGGATTTCGTGGTGCTCGGGCTTGGTGGAAAAGCGAAAGCCGTCCGCCACTTCCCGCATCTCGATGCCGTGTTCGGCGACCCGGTATTGCTCCATCAATTCATTCAGCTTCTGCTGAATCTCGTTCCGGTCAACATCCGGCAACACCTTGTGAATGGCGTCCAGACTCACCGGCTCTTTCGCCAGGTAAACGATCGCTTCAAGCAGGGCTGACAGGTTGGAATAGCTCATAATTCGGATTGGCTCGCGCCGTGATCTCGCCGAAAGGCTTCTCTTGTCTCAAGTAAATGGCTTTGAGCCGGGTCAGTTCCAGGAGCGCGAGGAATGCCGTGATCAGTCCGCGCTTCGACGTGATGTGGGGCAAAACCTCCGTCAGAGTCACCGTACCACCTCTGGCCCTGGAAACGCTTTCCCACAGGAACGCCATCATCTGCTCGACCGAAAATTCGTCCCGGTCCACTTGCATAAGCGGACGCTGTTCGGCCCGCTTCACAACATCGCGGAAGGCCAGCAGCAGGTCGTAGAGACCGACCGCCAGCTCCGGCTCGAGCTCGGCTTCCTCCATTTCGACTGCGCCGGGATTCGACCACACGGCGTTCTCGATCATCTCGCGCTGATAGAGCATCTGTGCCGCGTTCTTGAACTTTTCATATTCGAGCAGCCGGCGTACCAGCTCGGTCCGGGGATCATCGGCCTCTTCCCCGACCGCATCCGGATCGGGCGGCAGCAGCATTTTCGACTTGATGTAAATCAATTGCGCGGCGATAACGAGGAACTCGGAAGCGACATCCACATTCAGCTCCTGCATCAGGTGCAGGTAAGCGAGATACTGCTCGGTCACCTTTGCTATCGGAATGTCGTAGATATCGAGCTTCTGCTTCCGGATCATATCCAGAAGCAGCTCGAGGGGCCCCTCGTATAAGGGAAGCGAGATCTTGAGCTCTTCGATCATAGAGTTCGAATTTCGGAACGCGGGCTAAAGCCCACGACTACATTTGGGATCACGGTCGGCCTCAATGTGGTCGCGGGCTTTAGCCCGCATTCAAATCTTCATCGCGTTGCGGACTTCCACCATTGTGTCGCCGGCCACGACTTTGGCTTTTTTCGAGCCTGCCTCCAGGATGTCTTTTACGTCGCCGGGATGCGACTCCCACTCCTGGCGGCGCTCGTAGATTGGCCCCAGCCTTTGCTGGAGACTTTCAAAAAGCCACATTTTGCATTCGACACAGCCTATTCCGGCGGTGCGACAACCTTGGTCCACCTGGGCAACCTTATTTTTGTCGGAAAAAACGTCGTGATAGTCGCCAACGGGGCAAATGTCGGGGTTTCCGGGATCCTGGCGGCGGATGCGGGCCGGATCGGTCACCATATTCCGGACGATTTCCTTCATGACCGCCGGCTTCTCCGACAGCGCGATCGTGTTGTTGTAACTCTTGCTCATCTTGCGGCCATCCGTGCCGGGAAGTTTGGGGACTTCGGTGAGCATCGTTTGCGGTTCCGGAAAGACCTCGCCGTAAAAATTGTTGAATCGCCGCGCGACTTCTCGCGTGAGCTCGATGTGCGCTACCTGGTCGCCACCGACGGGAACCGCATTGGCCTTATAGATCAGGATATCGGCGGACTGGAGCAGCGGATAGCCGAGGAACCCATAGGTGTTCAGATCGTGACCCTTGATTTCGAACATCTGCTCTTTGTAGCTGGGGACGCGCTCCAGCCAGGGCAGCGGCGTGATCATCGACAGCAGGAGGTGCAGTTCGGCATGTTCCATAACCCGCGACTGGATGAAGATTGTGGACCGGCTCGGATCCAGGCCCACGGCCAGCCAGTCCATCGCATTGTCGATGATCGCTTCTCGAATGCCTTCGGTGGAATCGTAGTGAGTGGTGAGCGCGTGCCAGTCGACGATGCAATAGAAGCAGTCGTAGCCGTCCTGCAGCCGCACCCAGTTGTCGAGAGCCCCGACAAGGTGACCCAGGTGGAGCTTCCCTGTCGGCCTCATACCGCTCAAGATTCTCGGTTTCTTCATAGGCTCAAAGGATCAGGTAGGAGACTACAAAATTGATGACGGGGCCGTAAAGCATCGAAGGTATGCCGAGGTACAAGAGCGCGATCAGCAGCAGAAAGCCGTAGTTCTGCATTTCATCGAGAATGCTCGCGAGCGATCTGGGCAGGAGTCCGGAAAGGACCGCCGCGCCGTCCAGCGGCGCCACGGGAATGAGATTGAAAACGGCCAGAACAACGTTGATGATGACGCCGTAGTAGGCGACGGCCGTCAGTGGAACCAAAACCGAGTTGCCGGTAAATTCCCCGGCGTACACGTGGTATATGGTCTGCGCTCCGTCAGACGACAGGGACTTCATGATCATCAGACACGTGAAGAGGATGGACGCAAGCAACAAATTGCTGACCGGTCCGGCGGCCGCCACGAGCATGTGATCGCGAGTCGGATTCCGGAGCCGCGAGACATTAACGGGCACAGGTTTTGCCCATCCGAACATCAGTCCGGTAAACATTCCGATGATCGGAAAAAGGATGGTGCCGATGGGGTCGGCGTGGACCAGCGGATTGAGCGAAACACGACCCAGGTAACGCGCCGTCGGATCGCCGAACCTGTCGGCCGTCCAGGCATGGGCGGACTCGTGGACGCTCAGCGAAAGGAGCAGGACTATGAATTCGATGACTCCGACGTAAATATTGATATTCATTGTAGTAACGGCCATGGTAGCACACCGGAACGATCCCGGGCCATGTGCTATAATCCCCCGCCATGCACGTCGTCCTGCTGAGACTCGCACTGGGTCTGTATTTCGTGGGTTTTCTGCATTCTGTTCTCACCACTCTGAACAAAAGGCAGACCTTTTTCCGGCCG
>Ga0137415_10003942_pt1 | contig 14729 bp, 13 predicted proteins | sample CZODoug3_1_1_16f_FD_183082 | JGI IMG/M metagenome (GOLD analysis project Ga0137415, IMG submission 183082) | Vadose zone soil fungal communities from Angelo Coast Range Reserve, California, USA - CZODoug3_1_1_16fungal (Hybrid Assembly) | ecosystem: Environmental > Terrestrial > Soil > Vadose... | reverse complement strand
TTGACATTCGTGATCCCGACGTAGGACAGCTGTTGGAGAACGGTATTCCTTGCGATGATGATCGCCGGATTGTCGGCATACAGGATGGCGGTCCTCTTGACGTCCTGTGGATGCGACTTGGCCGCCCATTCCCACCCGCCGTACGGCGCAGCGGTCTTGACACTCGGCACCGCCTGAACTGTGTCCGCGTTCCCCACTGCTTGGGCACTGAGGAGCGCTGCCGGGAAGCTCACCATCTTGCACTGGGTGAACCGGGGGAATTGTTGTTCGTCAAAGACCCACTCACCACCGACCATGGCGAACACACTCGAGCAGGCTTGCTCGATCGCGGCGGGGACCTGGAACAACTTGCCGTCGATGTCCTCCACTTCGACCTTCAGTCCCTCGATTCCACCCTGGGCGTTGCACCACTTCGCGAACGCAACCGCAGCATCCAACATCTCCTCGTTCGTGCCGGGAGCGGAGTCGGCTCCGTGATCAGTCGCCGTACCGAGCTTCAAGGTGCTGCCACCGTTTTCGCCGCTCGCGATCCTCGCCGAGCCGGGTCCACAGGGGCTGGGCAGGTCGCCGAACGTCTTCGCGGCCGACGAACTCGACGTCTGAGCGGGGGGTGCGTTCGAGATGGGCTCCCCGACGTTCGCGTTCTTCGGCTGATTGCTACAGGCGGTTACTGCCAAGCCCACGAAAGCCACTGTCACGCAGCAGACCATCGCTCGGGTGCGCGCATTCATACAGATCGCTCTCCTCGGCGCTGGTTTGATCCTGACGCCGCTCCCGGAGCGGTGTGGGGTGAATCACCCTGGCAGCAGACTAGCCGTCGGAACTTCGACCGTCTAGAGACAACTGGAATCTGATTTCGATCCATCCACGCGTGTTCACGCTGGCTGGCTGACTCGGCTTGTACCGGCGAGCCGCTCGCGGCGAGAGGCAAGGCAACGCGTCGACTGACGAGCGAGCGAGGTGTTAGCTACTGCCAATGTGAGTCCACGAAACGGCGAAGTTCGGCGTCGAGCTCGGCATCCTCGCGGGTGCCTCCGAAGCCTCCGTGCGGCATCGCTTCGAACACGTGCAGTTCTGCCGGCACATCTGCAGCTCGTAGCGCGCGGTGCATGCGGACGGTGTTGGAGAGGAAGAGGTCGCGGGTACCCGATTGCAGGAAGGTGGGTGGGAAGCCCTTCGTGAAGTCACCGAACAACGGCGACAAGTAGGGATGGGCGAGATCGTGTCCGGCCGCGTAGAGCTGCGATGCCGAGATCAAGGTCTGGGTCAGCACGCTGTCGATACCGAGGATGGTCTGGAAGGAGTCGCCCGACTCAGTGAGATCGACCTCTGGCGTGAGCAGGACCACCGCGGCGGGTAGAAGAAGACCCTCGTCTCGTGCACGGAGGACCAATGCGGCGGCCAGGTTCCCTCCCCCGGAGGTACCACCCACGATGATGTCCTGCGGACGGTGCGTGCGAAGCAGCGCCCGGTATGCCGTCACGCAGTCGTCGAGCGCCGCCGGGTAGGGGTGTTCGGGGGGCATGCGGTAGTCCACCGACCAGGTCAGCGCCGCGATTCGGTCGGCGTTCAGGAGGGCCATTGCCTCGCAGCATTCGCCGCCCCCCATGAACAAGCCACCTCCGTGGATGTCGAGGTACACGCGACCGGCTGCGCCCGGGGACACGCGGTCCGGATTGACGATGCACACCCGAACACCGTCCACCTCCACGGTCTCCGTCGTGGCAGCCACCCGGCGTGCTCGATCGCCGATCGACCGCAGCAAGCCCTGGTTCATCATTGCGATGAAAGTCGGCCACGCCTCCACGTCCTCGACCGACGGAAGAGCGGTGCCGCGTGGGGGACGTACAAGTGCAGCTTGTGACTCGCGGCTTATCGAGCGCGGAGCGGGGATCGTTCGTGCAGGAACGTCGAGCGCGTCGGCTCGCTCCGGCCCGCGTGGTGACACTTTGTCCACAGTTCGCCCCAGGGTCTTGTCCGGCCGTCACAGGCCGATAGAGGCCATCCACCGTTGGGCGTCCTGCGGGTAGCCGAGCTTGAATCGACTCGATTCGTCGAGTCGATTCCTATGCTCCTCGTCGAGGTGCCAGCCTATGGATCCCAGGTTGTCCTGGAGCTGCTCGACCGAGCGGGCACCGAGCAAGGAGGAAGTAGCTCCGGGTCGGTACGTAACCCAGTTCAACGCCACCTGTGCCGGTGTCCGCCCAGTCTCAGCTGCTACTTGCCGGACCACCTCCGCAGTGGCGAATCCTCGCTCGGTCATCTGGCGGCCGACGCTGATCGCGCTGATTCCATCGCCGGACGCCCTCGTGTCCTCGGGAGGCGCCTCACCCGGACGGTATTTGCCGGTGAGGACGCCGCCCCCGAGCGGTCCGTAGGACAGCATTGCCAATCCGGCGTACGCGCAATAGGGCAGCACCTCCCGTTCCAGCTCTCGAGCCACGAGTGAGTAGTTGCCCTGGTAGGAGACGAACGGTTCCCAGCCGGCCCGGGATGCCAGCCCGCCGGCGGTGCCGAGTTGCCAGCCGGTGAGGTTGCTGGCTCCGATATAGCGGACGTCACCGGCGCGCACCAGGTCAGTGAGCGTGGACAGGGTTTCCTCGAGCGGGGTGTCCGGGTCCCAACTGTGGATCTGGAGCAGATCGATCCAGTCCGTCTGGAGGCGACGGAGGGACGACTCCACGCTCATGCGGATGTGCCGACGGGACAGCCCGCGCTCGTTGGTCCCGTCGCCCATAGGGAATCGGACCTTGGTCGCCAGCACGACGTCATCGCGCCGTCCCTTCAGGATCCGACCGAGGATCTCCTCTGACGCCCCTCTCGGTTCACCGTAGCCGTTGGCCGTGTCGACCAGCGTGCCGCCGGCATCGAGGAACCGCTCGAGGATCGCTCGGCTCGTCTCCTCGTCGCTTTCCCGGCCGAACGTCATCGTGCCGAGCCCGAGCTCAGAAACCCTGACGCCCGCCCGCCCGAGTTGGCGCTGTTCCATTTCGATCGTCCTTCCCCAAGAGGCCGAACTAGATTCGGCTACTAGTGGCCTGCGCCGCAAATTCGCTACTTAAGGTCGTTGCCCCGCCTGGTGATCATGGAGTTGTGGTCGAATATCAGCCACAACTCCATGATCACCAACGGTCTGAGTTGGAAGTCGTCGGACGGTTGGCTTAGCAGTCGCCCGGTGGCTATCGCGCGCTCGCGGCCCGGTCCGCAGTGACAAGCTGCACCGGAAGGTGCTTGATCCCGTTGATGAAATTGGACCGTAGCCGTTGCGGCTCACCCAGTTTGCGAATGCTGGGGACACGCGCCACTAGCTCCTCGAACAACACTCTCATCTCCATGCGAGCCAGGTGGATACCCAGGCAGCTGTGCGGGCCGCCGCCGCCGAAGGTCACGTGCGGATTCGGATCGCGCAACACGTTGAAGGTATCCGGCCGATCGAACACCTGCTCGTCACGGTTCGCGGAGATGTACCAGAGGGAGACCTTGTCACCGGCCGCGATGTGGTGGCCTTCGTAGTCGATGTCTTGCGTTACATTGCGACGGAAGTACATGACCGGCGTGCCGTAACGCAGTACCTCATCAACTGCTGTCGAGCCGATGATCGTAGGGTCGTCGACCATGAGCTGATACTGATCGGGATGTTCGAGCAGCGCCACCATCCCCTGGGAGAGCGCGTTTCGCGTGGTCTCATTGCCGGCGACAGTCAGCAGCATGAAGAACTGGTCGAAGTCGCTCTCGGACAACTGGTCGCCGTCGATCACGCCGTGCACCAGGTCACTGACGATGTCCGTCCGCGGGTTTGCGCGGCGATCGGCGCCCAGCGCGTTGGCGTAGGTGAACATCTGGTAGCCGGCCTGCGCGACGTCGTCCGGCAAGACGGCATACTCCGGGTCTTCGCTGCCGATCATCTTGTTCGACCACTCGAACATCTTGTGCCGATCCTCATACGGGACACCCAGGAACTCCGCGATCGCTTCCAGTGGCAGCTCCGCCGCCAGGTCGACAACGAAGTCGGCCCGCCCGTCGTCCTTCGCGATCGCCCGTTCGATTATCCGCACGCTGGCCGCGCGCAGCCGGTCCTCGAGTGATCGGATGACGCGAGGCGTGAATCCGCGATTCACCAGCTTCCGGTAGCGCGTGTGATCCGGAGGATCCATCGTCAACATCATTCGGCCGGCGCCATTTATGTCGGCGGCCAGGGCGATGCGTGCGGGGTCCTCCTCCAGCTGGACAACGCCCCCCAGGTGGTTTTCCGAGGAGAAGACCTCCCAGTTCCGGTTGAACGCGACGACGTCCTTGTGCCGCGACAGGACCCAGAATCCAGGACCGTCCGGCTCCGGGTGCCGGTAGATCGGGGCGTGCTCCCGCAGGTAGGCGAACCAGTCGTGCGGCATGCGCTCGACGAAGGCGTCGCGGCTCAGTAGGTCGATGTCAGTGAGGTCCATGAGCTCCCAGATCCTTCCGCGATCCAGTATGGTACTGGAATCTAGAACTATTACACTCCGCTGCGGCACTCTGGTCAATCGGCAGCGAAGTCGACCGGGAAGGTGAGGATCATGAAGGTCATCGTCGACCTCGACAGTTGCGAGAGCAATGCGCTGTGCATGGACGCCGCTCCGGACATCTTCGAGGTCCGTGAGGACGACTTCTTGTATCTGCTGGAGGACGAACCGGCCGAGGAGGCGCGCCCCCGGGTCGAGTTGGCAGTGGAACGCTGCCCGAAGCGCGCGATCTCGATCCAGAACTGACGCTGTCACCAAGTCGAAGGAGAAGAGGTCACGTGCCGCAAGTCGTAGTGGAACGCGAAGGCGCAGTCATGATCCTGACGTTGAACCGGCCGCAGCGCCTCAACGCGATGACCGGAACCATGCTGGCGTTGATCGCCGACGCCTGCGCCGAAGCGGACGCCGACGACACGATCCGGTGCATCATCCTGACCGGCGCCGGCGGAAACTTCTCAGCCGGCGCCGACCTCCGGGCCATGGCCGGTGATGCCGACGAGGAGGGCAGCATCGATCTGGCGAATCGTCTTCGCGACGATCCGGGTTACGTCGATCGTGGCTTCTTGAAGTCCGGGCGGCCGCGGCGGCCGATCATCGCGGCCGTGGAAGGCGTCGCCGTCGCCGGCGGCACCGAGATCCTGCTCGGAACCGACATCCGAGTCGCCGGCGCCGGAGCGAGGTTCGGCGTATCGGAGGCACGTTGGTCCCTCTATCCGCTGATGGGCTCGGCCGTTCGCCTACCTCGCCAGATCGCCCACACAGTGGCGGCGGAGATCCTGCTGACCGGTAAGCACATCACGGCAGAGGAGGCTGCGCGTGTCGGCCTGATCGGACGCGTCGTACCGAACGGTCAGGCGCTGGACACGGCGAAAGAGATCGCCGGTCAGATCTGTGCCAACGGTCCGCTGGCCGTCGAGGCGATCCTCGAGACGATCCGGGAGACCGGTGGCATGACCGAGGCCGAAGGTTTCGCCCACGAGCGAGAGCGGGCCCAGGCTGTCTTTCAGTCCGATGACGCCAAAGAGGGGCCGCGGGCCTTCGCCGAGAAACGACCACCGGTGTTCCAGCGGCGCTGACCTTCTGGAACGTCGACACCAACCGGTGGTGCCCACAGGCCGAAACGAGTCAACCGTCGGCACTACGTCGATGGATACCGCCACTCCCGAAGGGAAGAGTCATGCGCGCTGCAGTTCTCACTCACCCCGGCGATACGAAGTTGGACGTCGTCACCGACGCCGAACCAACCGCGGTCGAGGCCGGAGAGGTGAAGGTACGTGTCCGATCGACCGGGGTTTGCCACAGCGACCTTTCGGTGATGAACGGCACCATGCCGTCCCGTCCACCCGTGGTTCTTGGACACGAGGGTGCCGGTGAGATCGTCGAGGTCGGACCCGACGTCCCGAACCTGGCGGTGGGCGACCATGTCGTGCTCGCCTGGATTCCCCCTTGCGGCCGCTGTCGCCGCTGCTTGGAGGGACAGGCGTACCTCTGTTCCCAAGTCGCGTCGGCGATCGATGACAAGCCACGGTTCACGATGGGTAGCGGTCCCGCGTACGCGTTCGCGGGACTCGGCACGATGGCCGAGGAGATCACTGTCGCGTATCAGTCCGTGGTCGTCATCGACTCTGACGTTCCCTGGGACGTCGCATCGCTGATCGGTTGCGGCGTGACGACCGGGGTCGGCGCGGCCCTCAATTCCGCGAAGGTGACACCCGGGTCCTCGGTCGTGGTGTTCGGATGCGGCGGGATCGGGATCAGCATCATTCAGGGAGCGCGGATCGCCGGCGCGGCCGAGATCGTCGCGGTCGACCCGTTCCCCGCGAAGCGGGAGCAAGCGTTGCAGTTCGGTGCGACCCATGCGGTGTCACCGGAGGGCCTCGCCGAATTGTCGACCACGCTCGTAGGGGGCGAAGGCTTCGACTTCGCCTTCGAGGCCGTCGGCACTGCGCAGACGATCCGCGCCGTGTATGACGCCGCGCGGCGGGGCGGCACGGCCTGCATAGTGGGAGCCGGCCGCTTCGACGAGAAGGTCGAGTTCTCGCCGTTCGAGCTGTTCTACAGCGACAAGACGCTCACCGGGACGCTGTACGGATCCAGCGACGTGCGCCGTGACTTTCCCCGACTCGTCCGACTCTGGAGAGCCGGGCGGCTGGACCTGAGCGGCATGATCACGCAGAAGCTCCCGTTGGAGGACGTCAATCGAGCGTTCACCGATATGAAGGATGGCCGGGTCATCCGCACCGTGATCGATCTGTAGGACCCCCAGGCGCCGCGGCGGGGTCGGGCGCTGGCTCGACCCCGCCGCGGCAGCACTCGACTATCCGCGCCACGCCGCCGGAAGGGGGCCCGGCGGGGCGATGTCCAGCTTCCGCGCAAGCAGGTGGACGACCGGGTTGTTCTGCGCCGAGTCCTCAACCTGAGAACGATTGGCGCCATGTGTGGAGGACAGCTGAGCAATACGCATCATGACGATGGCAAAGCGAACGCCGGCGAGGACCTCGTACCACTCGAGATGCTCCGCTCGTTCGTTGGTACCGGCCTCCCACAAGGCGATGGTCTCGGCGCGAGAACCCAGGCCGTCCAGTCGCGGTACGAGAAGGCTGTGGAACTCGTCCAGGAACAGCCACCAGCCGAGATCCATCTCGTGGCCGCCCAATGACGCCATCTCCCAATCGACGACGGCACGGACGTTCCCGTCCGAGAACAAGATGTTGCCGATCCGGGCATCTCCCCAGGACAAGCCGGTCGGTCGGTGAGCAGGCAGGTTGCTCTCCAGCCACGCCAACGCGGATTCGCCCACGCGGTAGGACCCACCCTCCGCCGCCCACTCGAAAGCTCGGCGGACAGACTCGAGAAGCTGGTCGAGCCCGGTTTCCCCCAGCTCCGGCTGGCCCAGGAACCGCACGAGGTCGGTCGGCACACGGTGTACTTGGACGAGCGCGCGCACCGCGTTCTGCCAGGCTTGGTGTCGCTGCTCCGGACTTGCGTCCGCCAGCCACCCGGAGACGTTGTACGAGGGCTGGTCGGGAGCGGCAAGCCCCCGCACCTTGCGCATGACGAAGAACGGCGCGCCCAGCACGGCGTCATCGGGCTCGAACCACAGCATCGGCGGAACCGGCACGTCGGTATGCCGATCCAGCACCTCCAGGAGCCGGTACTGCCGCTCGAAGTTCGAATCCAGAAAGACTTGATAACTGGTCGGCTCGAGACGCACGACCAGCGCGTCCGACTGCCTCGCGCCGCGCGCATCGGTCCACTCGAGATCGAAGATGAGGGTTTCGTTCGAGAACCCGGACGACGTCGGCTTCGTAATCGCGGACATCGTCAGGTCACGTGAACCGTGAAGCTTGCCCGTCAGCCAGCTGCCGAGCGCGTCCTTGGCGGTCCGGAGATCATAACCAGTAGGTACTGGCATTGAGGGCTCCCTCGATCGGGGATCACGCCGCGTCGATGGTCACGATCGCGGTCAGCGTTCCTGGTAACCGTCCGTCCAGCCCGCGAAGCCGTACCGGTCATGTGCGCCGGCTACGGCGTACTCCCACAGGCCGTAACCAACCTGGTCGCCGTACCGGAACTGTCCGACGGTGTCTACAACGCCGACCATCAATTTCTTCGTCGCCGGCTGCGACAGGTCGAAGGTGAGCCCCTCGACCTTCAGCGGGCCCTGATACATGCCGTGAGTCCACGCCGGGTCTTGGCCGTATCCCGTCCCGATGCCCAGGAAGACCGGACGCGCCGGAAGGACCTCCAGCACGAGATCGTCCCCGCCCGCTGCTCCCAGGCTGACTGTCGCGCTGGAGAGCACGCGGGTTCCCGGTACGAACACCAGATCGTGGTGAGGGGACCCGAGATGTTCCGGCGGCCGGCGAGCGTCGTTCCAGACCCGCGCCGACTCCTCCAGCACCCGGGTGCCGTCCTGGTTCTCGTGCACGATGTAGATGATCGAGTGATCGTCGAACTGGGCCTGGGCATAGTTCCACAACATCGACACCGGACGCGCGCCGCGAATGCCGGCCGGCTCCGGCTCACCGACGGTGCGAACACCCCAGGACCGATCTCGGCAGCCCCACCATCGTTCGGGCTCGACGACGAATGTCTGACTGCCGATACTGATCGTTCCCGACCAGCGCCCCGTCTGCGCCAGCCGGAACGTGTCGAAGACGACTCGTTCGTTCTGCCGCCAGAAGTGGCGCGGCTCCTCCTGCGCGGGAATCGATCCGGTGAATGTCAGATCGAAACTGAACCCCCACTCGTTGGGCTCCAGCGTGATTCGAAGCCGCTTCAGGCCCTCGATCACCTCCACATGAAGCGGCCCCACCGATCCATCAACCCGATCCGCGCCGAGCTCGCGGGAGGCGCGCACGACCGTTTGCCGTCCATCCCAAACCAGTGCGGCGAAGGCGTCCACGGTGCCCAGATTCGGATACGTTCCGAACCCGGCGATCAGGCTGACCTCGTCGTCGAGGCCGTGGAGATTGAAGTAGTACCGGTCGTAGAAGTTCCGATCGCCGGTACCGACCCGGCGGATGGGCTCGGGAATCTGATGCACCGGATAGTCGTCCAACGGCGACAGCGACACGAATCCACTCCCCCTCTAACGCGCACGCTCGTTGAGCTGCCGGAAGGGAACGTTCTTGTCGACTCGAGGCTCCGGCGGTAGTCCGAGGACGCGCTCGCCGATGATGTTGCGCTGCACCTCGTCGCTGCCGCCTGCGATACGAATGGATGGCGACGTCAGGAAGTGGTGTTGCCAGGCCCCATCCGATGGCGCATCCGGGCCGGCCAACATTCCGGCGGCGCCCTCGATGCTCAACGCGGCGTCCGCCAGCCGCTTGAGCTGCCAGGCCGTGAAGAGCTTCATGACGTTGGCCGCCGCACCGGCCTCTTGGCCTCGGCTGGTGGCCACCCGCACGCGCATTCCGAGGTAGCGGATGATCTCCGAGTCGATATAGACACCGGCCAGCGCCTGCCGGATCGCCGGGTCCTCGGTGCGGCCGTGCCGCTCCGCCAGTTGCCGGAGATCGTCGAAGCCCAGGCCGACTCGGATTCCGCCCATCATGAGCCGTTCGCTGGCCAACGTTGTCATCGCGACCGCCCAGCCTTGGCCCACCTGGCCGAGGACGCGCTCGTGCGGGACGCGCACGTCGGTGAAGAAGACCTCGTTGAACTCCGCGTCGCCGTTCATCTGCGGAATCGGCCGAATGTCGATACCCGGGTCGTCCATGTCGCAGAGGAAGAACGTCATTCCACGATGTTTCGGTACGTCGAGGTCCGTTCGGGCGAGAAGGATGCCCAGATCGCTGTCGTGGGCTCCCGATGTCCACACCTTCTGACCGTTGACGATCCACTCGTCGCCGGTCCGCACGGCGCGAGTGGCAACCCCGGCGAGATCTGATCCGGCCCCGGGCTCGCTGAAGAGCTGGCACCACACCTGCGCTCCGCTGAGGATGGCCGGCAGGAAATGAGACTTCTGCTCCTCGGTGCCGTGCGCCATGATCGCCGGTCCGGCCATCCCCATCCCGACAGCGAACACCCCGCTGTAGACGCCGAACGCGCGCTCCTCTTCAGCGAAGATCGCCGCATCGAGCCCGGTGCCGCCGCGTCCGCCGTATTCCTGTGGCCAGGTAATACCGGCCCAGCCGTGTTCGGCCAGCAGTCGCTGCCAGGCCTTGGCCGCGGCGAGGTATTCCGAATGCGATAGCCGGCCGGCCTGGTAGGCCGCCAGGTAATCGCCGGGATCATCCTTGGCCGGCGCGAATGCGGAAAGGAAGTCGTGCACCTGGGCGCGGAAGACGGCCTCGGCCTCGGTGTCCTGAACCAGCACTGCCGTGCTCCTCGCTCAACGGTCGGAAACACTCCGGACGACGTTCTGTGCGGCGAGCCGGGCACGGGTCCAGGCAACGGCCGCGAAACAAATCGAATTAGAACACACTTCTATTTCGAAGCGCAATCGTCGGGGCCCGATCGCCGGGCAACCGGTCGACGAGACGCGGCATCCCGGTGTCAGTCGCCGATCAGGTCTGGCAGATCGCGGCGCAGCAGCTTGCCGGTGGACGTGCGGGGAAGCTGGTGGAGGAACGCGAACTTCTCCGGACGCTTGTAGCCGGCCAAGCGGCCGCTGCAGAAGTCGGCGAGCGCCGCTTCGTCGAGTTGGCTTCCCTCCCGCCGCACTACCGCCGCAATGACGCGTTCGCCCCATACCTCGTCGGGCACACCGACCACGCCGACCTCGACGACGTCGGGATGCTCGTATACGGCGGACTCGACCTCCTCGGGCGAGATGTTCTCGCCGCCCCTGATGATCAGGTCACCAGCCCGCCCGCCGAGAAAGAGATACCCCTCGTCGTCGAGATAACCGAGGTCACCCGTATGGATCCACCCGGCATCGTCGAGCGTTTCCGCGGTCCGCTTGGCACCCGCTCCCCAATAGCCGGTCATGTGGCGGCTCGAACGCAACTGAACCTCCCCGCGCTCGGCTGGACCTTTTACCGATCCGCTCTCGTCGACAATCCTTAGTTCGACGTCATCTACCGCCCGCCCGACCGAGGACAGGCGACGCACCTTCTTGGCGATGACCTCGGGGCTGCCTTCCATCCGGTGATCTTCAGGCGTTAGCACGCTGACCGTCGACGTTGTCTCCGTCTGGCCGTACGCCTGGCTGAATCCCACGGACGGCGGGAAAAGTTCGAGCGCACGGCGGATGACCGTGCTGGGCATCGGAGCCGCTCCGTAGGTCACGATCTCCAGACTCGACAGGTCCCGCTTCGCGAGCCCGGGATGCGCGATCAGCCGGGCCAGCATCGTCGGAACGAGAAAGGCATGCGTAACGCGTTCCGTTTCGACCAGATCGAGCCAGGTATCAACATCGAACTGAGGCAGCAGGACCACGGTGCGTCCGCTGTAGAGGGCGCCGAGCATCGAGGTGATGCCAGCTATGTGGTGAAAGGGAGCGGCGACGAGCATCCGTCCGTGGTCAGCTCCGTCCGCCGGCTCCGCCCGCCCCATCACGTAGTCGGTCAGGGCGCCGTGGGTCAGCATGACGCCCTTGGGCAGCGCCGTCGTTCCGCTGGTGTACAACAAGATCGCGGTATCACGATCGTCCACCTCGGCCAGCTCGGCGAGATCCGGAGCCTTCGACGACGCGGCTCGCCAGCCACTCTCCGCATCGGAGTCGACCATGATCACATGTTCGACGGTCGTCGGAAGCACCTCGCGGACCATGTCCTCGTACCGTGACTCCGCCAGGACGACCTTCGCGCCGCAGTCATTCAGCAGGTGGGCGATCTCGCTCGGCTTCGCGCGAAAGTTCATGGGGACGGGTACCGCAGCAACTGCTGCGGCCGCGAGGATGACCTCGACGTACTCGACACTGTTGGTCGAGACAATGGCGACTCGATCCCCAGCCGTGATCCCGAGGTCTCGTAGGAAGCCCGCGCCGTGGCCGACCGCGGACCGCAGCCCCGCGAAGTCGACTCGGTCCACACCCACAAGGGCCGGAGCCGACGGGGCGATCAGTGCAGGAATGTCCACCAGCATGGCCAGGTTCACGGAATCCTCCATGGATGACGCCGACTCCGCGCCAGACGATGCGTTAGAACTGTAACATGCTTCTACCGTGTTAGCGTGGCTCCAGCACCGTCCCGTCAGCGACGGACCATGAACGGAGGCTAGGTATGACCCAGGTAGGAAAACGGTATAAGTGCGCGGAATGCGGGACTGAGATTCTGGTGACCAAGTCGGGAGACGGCTCGCTCCAGTGCTGCCGCACCGAGATGGAGCTCCTGGTCCCCAAGAAGACGGCATCGGCCGACTGAGCCCGGAGCACGACGCCAGTCCGTCCGCCACGATCGGCAGGTCGATCAGCAGGTCATGAAGCTACGCCACCTCACGGTTCGGGTCAGCGAGGCTGTGCACTACGTACAGCTCAGCGGTAGCGCGCTCAGCCGGCGGGAGGCCTACGAGCTCGAGAACGCCGTGAACTCGATATCGACCGCCGCCGAATCGGCCCGAGTCATCGTGCTGTGCTCGGCGGGCCCGGACTTCTGTCCCGGCCCGGCCGCGGATCTCGAGCCGCTCACATCCGGATGCGATCCCGTGAGCGCTATCGCCGAGTGCTCCATGCCCGTTGTTGCGGCGCTGCGGGGGCGAACGGACTCCGTGGGCTTGGAGCTCGCGTTGGCCGCGGACTTGCGTATCGCCGACAGCACAGCCCGACTGTCATTACCCGATGTCGCGAGCGGCCGACTGCCGTGTTGGGGCGGAACGCAACGGCTGCCACGAGCGGCCGGGCGCGGTACGGCCGCCCGCATGATCTTGACCGGCGAGGAGCTCGATGCCAACCAGGCGTTGGCCTGCGGCCTTGTTCATAAGCTCAGCGACGGGGACCTGGACCAGGCAGTCGACAGCGTCGTCCGTCGACTTGCCAGCCTCCCGCCCATTGCGCTCGCCGCCGCCAAGGAGGCTCTGACGCGGGGTCCGGAACTGCCCATGCGACACGCCCTGGAACTCGAGGGAGATCTCAACCACCTGCTGCAGACCACATCGGACCGAGCTGAGGGCCTGGCCGCGTTCCTGCAGAAACGGCCCCCGCATTTCGAGGGCAGATGAACCCGTCAACGGCGTTGCCCCTGGCCGGGTTGGCCGTCAGCGTCGAGGACGACCGCGTGCCGATGTCGGTCGCCGCTGGCTTACTTCGGCGACTCGGCGCCTCCGTGTTCACCAGCGAAGACGGGGCCGATGTCGCGCTGACCTCGTCGACTACCGCGGCGCCCGACGCGCCAACCGCTCGTCTGACGGGCACCACGTTGTCCGAGGTGGACGGGTTGCCGTGCGGAACGCTGGCATACGCGAGCGGCCTCGCTCTGGCCGGCGCCGCTCTCCTCGCTCACCTGTCGGCGGGCGACGTCACGGTCGACCACACGGCCGTCGCCGCCCAGGTCCTGCTCCCCCTCGTCATGGCTGCGTCCTACGGCGTCCCGGCGCCGCAACCAGCAGCGCCCTACGCCGTGCCCGGGGGGTATGTGTCTCGCGACCTCGGCGACGACGGAGATCGCGATGCGTTCGATCGGGTGCTGGACCTACTCGGCCCGAACACGGATCCGCAGCGCATCGCGACCGAAGCGCAGGGCTGGCGATTGCCGGTGTGTGCCTACCAGACACATGGCCACACGACTCTCCGGCCGGATCTGGTGGCGAGCGAACCGAGCCCGGACCGGTTGTCCGCCGAGGATCGGCCGCGATACCTGGCCAGGCGGCAGGAAACCGGCCCAGCCGCCCGACCGTTGGCCGGGGTCGTCGTCTGCGACCTGACCGCGATGTGGGCGGGCCCCTTGGCCACGTGGCTACTGGCCGAAGCCGGAGCCGAGGTCGTCAAGGTCGAATCGTCCGTTCGGCCGGATGGCCTGAGGGCGTTCGACGGTGGCGGCATCCATCCGCCGGGGTCAGATCCACGCTCTGGAAACTGTTCAGCGATGTTCAACGCGCTGAACCGCCGTAAGAAGCTGGCCGATCTCGATCTGCGCGGGGCCGAGGGGAAGGCGGAGCTCGCCGAACTCGTCAGACGTAGCGACCTGGTGATCGACAACTTCTCCCGCCGAGTCATGCCCAACTTCGGGCTGTCGCCATTCTCGCTCCGCCGGTTCAATCCGGACGTCGCGACGATGTCCATGCCGGCCTTTCCCCGAGACCACCCGACCCACCAGGTCGCGCTCGGCCCCGGCATCCATGCAATCACGGGCCTCGGCGATCTGGGGCGCGGCGAGTTGGCCGCGCCCGTGGTCGCCTACCCCGACCCGCTCGCCGGCATCACGTCCTTCGCAACCGCGTTGGCGTTGCTGATCGGAGTCCGCCGTCAGTGGCGTCCGGCGCATCGAGAAGTGACTCTGCTGGACTGCACGGCCTCCCTCGCCCGCCGTTCCGTGCCGACTCGTCACGTTGCACAGCGAGACCACGGACTGGGTGCCCGGCTACTTGCCGATCGAGGGCTGGCCGGCCTCGGGGCGTGGGAGAGCGTCAGCGACGGCGCCGGTGTGCACGCCTATCCTCGGTCGCCGTTCGTGTGTGGGATCCACCCGACGACGCCGCAATACACAGCAAGGGTGGCGGCCCAATGATCCGCGACCGGATCCGCCTGGAGATCGCTGACAGCGGCGTAGCTACCGTGACACTCGCCCATCCGCCATTGAACATCTACGACTTGGCGATGCGCGACGAGCTCATCGAGGCATTCAA
>Ga0137415_10003940_pt1 | contig 14732 bp, 6 predicted proteins | sample CZODoug3_1_1_16f_FD_183082 | JGI IMG/M metagenome (GOLD analysis project Ga0137415, IMG submission 183082) | Vadose zone soil fungal communities from Angelo Coast Range Reserve, California, USA - CZODoug3_1_1_16fungal (Hybrid Assembly) | ecosystem: Environmental > Terrestrial > Soil > Vadose... | reverse complement strand
CAGGAAGCAGGATCGGCTGCACTTTTGCATCTCGGCGAGCCTTGATGCCTTCGATGTTCCTTGCGTCAAGATGATCCACTGTTTGTGCTCCAAGTTCTGCTACCAGCGCTACACTGCCATCAGCATGGAATTGCTCTGCATGGATGCGAAGGCCAAGACCATGCCGGCGCGCGGCTTCGAATATCACGCGTGTCTCATCCACGGTAAAAGCATGTTCGTCGCAAAATGCGTCGCAATAGTTTGCAAGCTTTTTAGTCGCAACTTCAGGGATCAGGACATCTGTTATCAGTTCGAGATATTGCGAGCGCCGGTCGCGAAACTCTGATGGAACCGTGTGCGCGGCCAGCAGTGTCGATACCAGGCGAAGCGGTGTCCGCATGCTGAGCTCGCGAATCACTTCGAGCATTTTGATCTCGGCTGCTTCGCTCAATCCGTAGCCGGATTTTGCTTCCGCTGTGGTGGTGCCTCCGCGAAGAAACCACTCCGCATGACGCAAGCCTATTGCAAGCAAGTCTTCCGCGGTAGCCTCGCGCGTCTTTTGCACGGTAGAGAGAATACCGCCGCCAGCGGCTGCAATCTCCTGATATGTCTTTCCGGCGATTCGTTGTTCGAAATCTCCAGCGCGAGTTCCCGCGAAGATTAAGTGCGTGTGCGCATCTACAAACCCCGGACTAACGGCCCGCCCGCCAGCGTCGATGACCTCGACATCGGGCGATAAAGACGAACGCAACTCGGAATAACTACCCGCGGCAGCAATGCGGCCATCTGCAATCAACAGGACGCCATCGCGCACAATTGACAACTCGCGTAATTCATCACCAACTCGAGGACGATTTGGTCCTGCAAGGGTGATCAGCTGTCCACAATTTACGACTGCGTATGTTCGAGGGGCCACGCCTATTTTCTCCATCAGGTCTAGCTGCGCATCGGCAGATGGATACCGCGTTCGGCTGCTGTCTCAATCGCAATCTCATACCCGGCGTCGGCATGTCTCGCGACTCCAATTCCCGGATCGTTGTTCAGCACGCGGCTCAATCGTTTCGCCGCCGCCTCGGTGCCATCGGCAACGGACACCTGCCCGGCATGCAATGAATATCCCATGCCTACGCCACCACCGTGATGGAACGATACCCAGCTTGCGCCGCTTGCTGTGTTCAGCAGGGCATTTAGAATCGGCCAGTCGGCAACGGCATCCGATCCATCTTTCATCTTCTCCGTCTCGCGATAGGGTGAGGCAACCGAGCCGGTATCCAGATGATCGCGACCGATCGCAATGGGTGCTTTCAACTCGCCACTCTTCACAAGCTCGTTGATGGCCAATCCCATGCGTGCCCGTTCTCCATAGCCTAACCAGCAGATACGCGCCGGCAGTCCTTGAAACGCTACGCGGTCCTTAGCGAGTTCGAGCCAGCGTGTCAGTACCTTGTTGTCAGGAAAGAGTTCCAAGGCAAGCTGGTCAATGCGCTGTATATCCGCAGCATCACCCGACAAGGCTACCCAGCGAAATGGCCCCGCTCCTTCGCAAAACAATGGACGAATGAATTCAGGCACAAAACCGGGGATCTCGAACGCATCTGCGCAGCCGGCATCGAAGGCACGGCGGCGAATGTTGTTGCCGTAATCGAATGCCACGGCGCCAGCCCGTTTCAGCGCAAGCATGGCTTCCACATGCACAGCCATCGATTGCATCGACCTGCGCACATAGTCTTCCGGATTCTTTTCGCGCAGTATGCGTGACTGTTCCAGATCATAACCTGCGGGAACGTATCCATTGAGCGGATCGTGCGCGCTGGTCTGGTCCGTTACAGCATCCACATGAACACCGCGTTTTACAAGCTCAGGCAACACTTCGGCGCAATTCCCTACGAGGCAAACTGAGAGAGCTTGTCCGCTGCGCTGTGCCTGCTCGCACAATTGCAACGCCTCATCCAGATCATGGACAATCGCATCACAATAGCGATCTTTCAAGCGACGCTCGATACGGCTGCTGTCTACATCGATCCCGAGAAATACTCCACCGTTCATCGTTACGGCTAGCGGCTGTGCGCCGCCCATTCCGCCGATACCGCCGGAGACAATCAACTTACCGCGAAGGCTTCCGCCAAAGTCGCGATCGGCAAGCGCAGAAAATGTCTGGTAGGTCCCCTGCAGGATGCCCTGCGTGCCGATATAGATCCAACTACCTGCGGTCATCTGCCCGTACATCATCAGGCCTTGCTTATCCAGGCGATGAAACTCGTCCCAGTTCGCCCACGCTCCAACGAGATTCGAGTTTGCTATCAATACACGCGGCGCATACTCATGCGTTGGAAAGACACCGACTGGTTTACCGGATTGAATCAGCAGAGTCTCTTCATTGCCTAGATTTTCCAATTCGCGCACGATCGCTGCGTAGCAATCCCAGTTGCGCGCCGCTTTGCCGATCCCGCCATAGACCACGAGGTCTTCGGGCCGCTCGGCCACTGCTGGATCGAGATTGTTCATCAAGCAGCGCAGTGCGGCTTCCTGCTGCCATCCTTTGCAGCGAAGTTTAGAGCCTCGTGGCGCTGTGATCGAAGATGCTACGGTATTCATGCAAAGCTCCTTGTTGCTTGATGCGTCCAAACGCGCTGGTGAAGATCTCGATAGCGCGCGATAATCTCCTGTTGATCTTGGTGTACGCTGTCGCGCACAATCAGTCTTCCGCCTACTGCGACATCGTGAATTGCAGCACGACTGAGCGAAAATACGATGCTGGGCAAGAGGTCTTCTTCTGCCGCCCCGGCAATCGATACATCGTTCCGGTCGATGGTAAAGAAGTCGGCTAATTTTCCCGTTTCGAACTTGCCGCTATCGATGCCAAGACTCTCTGCTCCGCCCATGGTTGCGTAATCGAATAGCCGTTTTGAGAGGTCTACTTTACCAATTTGATCGAGTATGACCCGTTTCTGTTGAATTAGACGTAAATGGTACTCAAGCTCTCGCGCATCTTCCAGAGGATCGATCTGGACCTGGCTGTCTGAGCCAAAGGCAAAGCGTATTCCTCTCGCCGCCGCTCCGTGCGCAGCTACGATTCCGTCACCAAGATTTCTCTCTGTCGTAGGACAGGAACAAATGATGGCATTTACTTTTGCGAGAGCATCGAGTTCGGCAGAGGTTAGATGAATTGCATGGACGAATGTGAACTTGCTCGACAATAAACGATGATCCGCGAGCAATGCTACCGGAGAAACTCTGTACTCTTTCACACACGCATCGATCTCGGCAGTCTGCTCGGCAACGTGCATATGAATAGGAAGGTGTCTTGCTGTAGCCCATTCCACAATTTTCGAAAGATTTTTCAGCGGCACCGCTCGAATGCTATGAGGGGCTACTCCTATAGAGACTTCTTTTGACTCGTTGCCAATTTCCTTTGCGAGCGCATCGGTGTTTTCCAGATACTCTGCTGGGGATTCATAGAACCTGGCTTGGCCGGCATCCGGCGATAATTCATATCCTGCCCGAAAATACGCCACGCGAAGCAACACAATGCGTATGCCAACAGAACGCGCGGCGGCAATTACCGTCTTACTTAAGAGATTTGGGTCTTCGTAGGCGCGGCCATTCTGCGCTCGATGCAGGTAGTGAAATTCGCCTACGGTGGTGGTGCCTGCGAGCACCATCTCCAGAAATGCCATGCGGGAGACATCATACAAGTCTTCCGCATTGAGCGAAGCGGCTGCTTTGTACATGGCATCGCGCCATGTCCAGAAGTTGTCTCCATTGATACCGCGATTTTCTGAGCGTCCGCGAATGAGCCTTTGGAAGGTATGCGAGTGCGCATTCACGAAGCCAGGCAACAGAATTTTTCCAGGCATGGAAACGATCTTGACGTCGTCTGCCGGAGGCTTGTTCGCAATGGACGCCACTCTCCCATCGTCTCCTACAAGAAGTCCCGACCCCGATTTGAATTGTCCATCGTGATAGAGGAGATCGGGTTGATAGAACGTAGCCATAGATACGCCAGAATGCCCCTAGCAAAGATCGTATCGCTGGAATCATTAGACGGAAAGGTGTTTTCGTTTGCCTTTTATCTATTCAGTAGCGAAATGCTCTACTCTTCAGCACTTTTCTAATGCTTTCATTCCATGACGCAAATGAAAAGGGCTGGACGAATCCAGCCCCTAGTTCAAGTTTACAAGTTTTGTAGCTACTTGCTTGACTTCACTGCAATGACTTCGATCTCCACCAATCCCCACGGTGCTGCCAATGCTGCAACCTGAAATGTCGCGCGCGCCGGCTTATTCGGTTGCTCGGTTGTACCGAAGAACTGTGTATACGCGGACTGAAGCCCCGCAAAATCCAGTTTCCCACCATTTGCAGGATCACCAGCCAGATACACGTGCATACTCACCACATCACCCATTCTCAAGCCCTGCGCCTTAAGAATGTTCTGTAACTTCCCAAGCACGCTCAACGCTTGCGTTTTTGTATCGCCATAAACTGCCGGAGTACCTTTTGCCTTGTCCTCTGGCGTAACTGGCGAGGCCATCTGGCCGCTCACGTATAACGTGTCCCCGGCCCAGACGGCTGTTGCAATCGGCGACTTCGTGTCCTGGAGATGTTCCACCTTCACGCCAGTTTGTCCCGCCGCCGCGCCGGTTACCGATACAACGCACGCTGTCATCAGCATCCACTTCTGTAGCTTCACTCTGCTCTCCTTTTGCTTTCGCGCTGCGCTTAAACTGCCTGTTTCTTGCTGTCCTTTGGCATGGCCAACTGTGCCGCAGTGACTCGCTCTCCAATCAACTTCAATGCGCGATGCGCAGAGAGCGCCGCGCCTTCCTGCCAGCCGATGATGTGGCTGCAATGATCTCCGGCGAAGAAGAATGGGCCGTCAGGCTGGATGAACTCCTTATAAGGGCCTTCATAGTATTCCGATGTCTTACCTGCCACATAGCTCGGCGCGCGTCCCACCCATGAGCCGAGGTTGTACTCCATCTTGCCCCAGTTCATGTACATGGGATTGGTGAGAAGTTTGCCGTATCCCGGATGAAGCTTTTCGATTGCCGCACGCGAAGCATCGAATTTAGCTTGCGTGTTCGGCAGCTTGCCAAACTCTGATTTCCCTTCGACGCCATAGCCGGAAACGACAACTCCCGTTTCACTGAATAGTTTCCAGCTTGGATACCACACCAGAGCGACGGGGCCACTGAATGCCCAGGAGATACCACCGTAGATGTTGAAGTCCGTCTCCCAGAACCGCTTCGACTCCCATGCGACTTTGAAGGCATCGTCGTAGCCGGTCTCTGTAATTGCGCCCTTGATGCGTGGCGAAAAATCATTCGGGATATTCTTCAGAATGCTGATCGGCAAAGCGCAGATGCAGTAATCCGCTTCGATGGTCTTCGCTACGCCTTTCTGCTTATAGCCAATCCGAACACCTTTGTCTGTCTTGCGGATCTCCGTCACTGGCGACTCGAACTTCACCACGTCGTCTCCCAGCTTTTTTGCAAAGGCGTAAGGAATACGGTCCATACCACCTACGGGTTGGAACATCGTCGCCTGCATATCCAGGGCTTCTTCGAACAGCATCCCGCCCCAGAAATTCGCATCGAGCAGCGCGTGCATATCGAGAGGCTCGCGCAGTTCTTCCGTGACGCTTCCGGCACCTGGCAACCGCAATGCTCCTGAGCGTTCCGAGCCTTTATAGGTGAAGTCGTCCTTGAGATCACCATAGATGCGCAGGAAAGCCAGCATGCGCTCCTGGTCTTCCGCGGTCAGTTCCTGGTCGAGTACATTCTTCTTCACGCATTTTGCGAGAAGCTCCGATACATGCCCGCGTGTATCGTTAATAGCCTCGCGTTGCTCAATTGCCTTTCCACCGAAGGCCTTATCGTTCACCATTAAACTGCTGCGCGAGGTGTTCACTTCCACCTCAAGCGGAACGCCTAGCTCTCGGCAGTAGCCGAGGATCGTTTTATGGATAGATGGGAGTCTTGCTGGACCTGCATTGAAGTAACTATCGGATTGCCAGGAAGCTGTCTGCTTCGTTCCGTCTGTAAACGAAATTGTCGTGCCGTTACGCACCGTCCAGTTACGTCCACCCGGACGGCTCCGTGCTTCGAGAACCGTACATCGATAGCCAAGTTTCCCCATCTCATAGGCAGAAACCAGTCCGGCAATGCCTCCGCCCAGAATTACTACCTTCGTTCCCTTGCCGGTGTCTGGCGCTGCATCCCAGGAAATCGCTTCCGCCTCGGGCATGGGCAACAAACCCAATGACTGCATGGTAAGAAATGCTGCGCTAAATCCGCCTGCTTGCCCTACGCGCGTTAAGAAGCCGCGTCTTGTTAATGCCATCCTACTTCCCTCCCTTGCAGTGAATCGCTCCGCCAACGAAAACATTTATTCAGGTCTTGCATCATGCATTTATAGACTATGTTTTCGCAGCAGACCTGTGAGCTTACTTTCAGCAGTGCTACCTATTTCTAGGCCAAAAGATATTGACCGTAAGCTCTAGTCTGCATACTGTGCCTGTCATGTATTTCACATATAGTGCCTACACGACGGAGTTCGTTTCTTGTTATTTCCCACTTTAAGGGAACAGAGGCTCATTCGTGCCGTGCATAAGAAAAACTAATCCGACACAAAAACATCTTCACTGCCCGTAAAAACTGATTGACACCCCTACTGTTCTCGCAGATAACAAGTTAATCCCTCCCTGTTCCTTCGAGCGCGGGTATTTTGTATTTGGAAGTGGATGGCAGGAGACATTTTCAGGCAGGACCCATCGGTAGACGCGCTCTTACTCCATGGGTAGATATTGTTACTTTCACAAATAACGAACTTCGTACTCGAAGTCATATAGATAAAGCCGGCGGCAATTCAGCTCGAATTCCCTCTGAATGAGCCGTTTTTCTGGAGGAAGTACCCAGTGGTTCGACGTATTTGTTGTTTTGTCGTTTCCTTTTTTCTCGTTTCATCTCTTTCTTTCGCGCTCACACCAGCTGTACACCATCCGCTTGATGCGCTTACGCCTTCTGAGTACTGGACTGTATACAGAACCCTGCGTGCCGCAGGCCATGTAGAAGAAAAGACCACTTTTGCCAGCATTCTCCTGCGCGAACCTGCCAAACAATATGTTTTAAGCTGGAAGCCCGGAGACCCCATCTCCCGCAAAGCCAATGTTGTCCTCTTCGATAAGGGGCATTCTTACGAAGCTGTCGTCGATATCTCCGCAGAGAAAGTTGAGTCGTTCCGTGAACTAAAAGGCGAACAAGCTCCCTTCACCGACGATGAAATGCACGAGGTCGAAGATGCCATCAAGCATGACCCGCGCATGTTGGAAGCACTCAAGAAACGCGGTATCACCGATCTGAAGCAGACACATTGCTACGTAACGCCGGCTGGTTATGTCGGCCTTCCCGAGCAGGATGGCCGACGCATCGGCTGGGGTGGCTGCATCTATGCTGAAGGCGCTACCGGCATGTGGGATCGCGAAGTGCCTGGCCTCTTCTTTGTAGTCGATATGAACGCGAAGAAGATCACACGCTTCAGCGATTACGGCTCTGTGCCCATGCCTGCACCTTCCAACGACTATGACGCTGACGGCGGCCCGGCGCTTCCTGGCACACAGCCGATCATCACTACACAGCCGAATGGCCCCAGCTTCAAAATCACTGATGGCGAAGTGAGCTGGCAGAACTGGCATTTCCGGTTCAGGCTCGATCCTCGGGTTGGGCCCGTGGTCAATCTGGTCTCACTTGACGATGGTGGAAAGCGCCGCTCCGTTTTGTACGAGGGCTCTCTCTCGGAACTGTATGTCCCTTATCAGGACCCCGAAGAGACCTGGAACTCCCATGTCTTCATCGATGCGGGCGAGTACTTCATGTTTGGCGGCGTTGGCACCATTAAGCCGCTACTGCCTGGAGCGGACTGCCCAACCTACGCCAACTTCTTCAGCGCCACGTTCTATGACACCAGCGGGAAACCTGTATTGCGTCCGCAGATGGCTTGCCTCTTCGAGCGCAACGTTGGTGACCCGGCATGGCGTCACACCGATGATGTAGGCGTCTTCGCCCGTCCCAGCCGCGAGCTCGTCTTCCGCAGTGTCGCCACGGTTGGCAACTACGACTATCTCCTCGACTGGCGTTTTGAGCAGGATGGCTCCATCCATGTAGCCGTGGGCGCAACTGGCATCCTGGAAGTCAAGCCAGTCAAGGACAAGACCGCCGAAGGACCACTCTCCGATGGTATTGCGGGCAAGGACGAGCAAGGCAATCCGCTGGAGTTCGGCCAGCTCGTCGCTCCTGGCGTTGACGGCGTCGATCATGATCACTTCTTCTCATACCGTCTCGACCTCGATGTCGACGGAACCAACAACTCCTTCATGGCGGACAAGCTCGTGCAATACAAACTGCCGAAGGACAATCCCAGCCCGCGCCGTTATATCTGGGCCATGCAGCCTACCATGATCGGCAAAGAAGGCGATGCCAAGATGGATCTCAGCCTTCAGCACCCAACCATGTGGCGCTTTGTGAACCACGCGACGCATGATCCTTATGGCTATCCCACCAGTTACGAAATCATGGCTGGAGAAACGGCAACCTCTCTTCTTCCTTCAGAGGAGTGGCCGCAGAAGCGTGCTGGATTCTCCGAACATCAACTCTGGGTTACGCCTTACGACCCCAATGAGTTTTATGCTGGCGGCGTCTATGTCTCAGGCAGCAAGGGAACAGATGGTCTGACTGAGTGGGTGAAGAAGAACAGAAGCATCGACAACACAGACATTGTTGCGTGGTACACGGTTGGCTTCCATCATGTGCCTCGGCCTGAAGACTGGCCGCAGATGCCTGTGATGTGGCATGACTTCATCATTCGGCCATTCCACTTCTTCCCCAAGAATCCGGGAATGGATCTTCCGATGACCCCGTAGCTCGGTCATACGAAGTACGCACGGCGAATTGCATTTTTAGGCTCGCGCAGCAAAAGCCGATGGTCTCGATAAATCGAGCCATCGGCTCAAGGGACTTATTCCATAAGCCTTAGGCCCTTTTTATTTCTAAAAAGCATGTATTGGAGGCGTCATCATGAGAGACTTGCATCTTTTCCCATCCGGTATAGCTGCACAAGGCTTCAGTAAATATGGTTGGCGCGTACTGCTCTTCGCAATTCTCATCTGCTTCACCGCGCCGATGACGGCCTTCGGCCAATCCACTTTCGGCTCCATTCTCGGCACGGTGAAAGACGCCTCCGGAGCATTGATACCTGGCGCATCCGTGACGCTCACAAATATTGGCACCGCCGCTGCTCGAACCACGACCACCAATGCAAGCGGCGACTACAGCTTCCTGAATCTCAACGCTGGAAAATACACGATCAGTATCGTTGCATCTGGTTTTGAGAAGACCGAGTTCGCCGATCTCGACCTTCAGGCACGCGAAATCAAGCGTGTCGATGCTGCCCTCAAGCTCGGCGCTACATCTGAAACAGTAACCGTTCAAGGCGCTTCTGCTGGCGTCATCACAACGGAAGTCTCCAACCTTTCCGAAACCAAAACTGGAAGAGAGTTGACCGAACTTCCCGTCGCCGTCTATTCGCGCTCGACAGGTTCCACCAGCCCCATCCTAACGCTTACCACCGAGCCTGGCGTGCAGGTTGACGACAGCAACAACATGACTGTGGTTGGAACCACTCCTGCCCTGATGTCCTACACCATCGACGGCATCAGCAGCGTCTCGGTTGAAAGCAGTGGCCCCATCAACGAGCTCTTTCCTTCCTTCAACTCCATCTCTGAAATTCGCATCAGCGGAAGCAACAACAATGCCGAGTTCAGCGGCGTAGCCGACGTAACCACCACTTCGAAGAGTGGCGGCAACCAGTTCCACGGCGGCGTATTTGAGAACTTTGAAAATACTGTCCTGACCGCAGGCGACCCTTTTACGCATTCCAAGCCAAAACTGATCATGAACAATTTTGGAGGCTATCTCGGCGGCCCCATCAGCATTCCCAAGCTCTACAGCGGAAAAGATAGGTCTTTCTTCTTTTTCAGCTATGAAGGCCTGCGCCTGCCCCGCGAGGTACCGATTGTCACCTCTGTGCCGACCGACGATATGCGGAACGGAAACCTCACAGATTATCTTGGTGGAACACCCGTATATGACGCCTACGGCAATCAGCTCGACCCCTCCCATATTCCCATCTCAACAGTTTCGGCAAATATGATGCAGTACCTGATGCCTCATCAGAACTTCGGCGATTCGACCACTTTCAGCAAAAATTACCGTGTCAACTTTCCCGCTCCCATCTCAAGTAACCAGGCCGACCTGCGTCTCGATCAAACCCTTACCTCCAAGCAGTCGATCTTTATCCGCGGCACATACAAGAAGCGCAATGTACTCGCTGCGCCCGATCCAAGCTGCGCTGGATTCTGCTCCACCGGTGGCTCAGTCAGCACTGGAGGCTTTGGCCAACCGGAAACCGATCAGGGGGTCACCTTCTCCTATAACTACGCCATTACTCCCTCTCTCATGAACGAACTGCGTGCCGGATTCAACGGCACACACCTGTCGACCAAGATGTTGCAAGGAACAACCGCCGGATATCTTAGCCAGACTGGAATTGAAGGGATCACCAACATCAATCCCGTTCCTGAGGTTCCGAATGCCACCATCACAGGCTTTACAGTGACAGGTGGAGGCAATCCCTCAACGCAGCACAGCAATATTGTTCAGGTCCTCGACAACGTGACCTGGACGAAAGGTAGGCATACCTTCAAATTCGGCGGGGACGTCCGCCGCATGACCGACCACGATGACAACGTTTTTGGAAACTGGACAACCGGTCAGTACTTTTTTGATGGCTCGCAGGCGGTCTATCCGAATAATCCTGGAGGCGTGATCGGCGATCCATTCACCGAGTTTCTGCTGGGCTATCCCGACTACACCATTCAGGCCATCGTGAATAAACCAGCGATGAATGGCCTAGGCTATGGCTACGGTTTCTTTGCTCAGGACGACTGGAAGATCACGCCAAATCTTACCCTGAACCTCGGCATGCGCTATGAACTGCATCCGCCACTCAAGGATGTCGATTACAACACCGCAGCCTTCCTGCCAACCTACAATCAGAATGGCGCTCAGGGAGCGGTGGTAGTTCCCAACAACCAGGCATTGAGCTATACACAGCCGGACTTTGCTGCATCCATCCAGCCCTCGCCCATTCTTACTGCGAAGCAGGCCGGCATTCCTGAGACACTGCGCTACACCTATAAGAAAGACTTCGGTCCGCGTCTTGGCTTTGCCTGGCGCCCTTATGGTAACGACAAAATGGTAGTCCGCGGTGGCTGGGGTCGCTTCATCGAGCAACCTTTGGGCTTCTCTCTGGTCTCTGGCTGGGCGGTCAGCGCGACGTTCGTGAATTACGCCTATCAGAGCGTGGACGAGGGCGGAAACCCCACGATCGCCTTTCCTGCGCCGTTCTCCGCCGGAGTGGTGCCCGGAGGCGCGTCCTTCCAGTATGCATTCCCTGTCCGTTACAAAGATCCCTCCGTACAGCAGTGGAACCTCACCCTCGAACAAGATCTCGGGCATGACATCGGCCTGCGCCTTTCCTATATCGGCAGCCACGGCTCCGATCTGGAAACCTTTGTCGATCTCAACCAGGTGCCTGCCAATACTATTGGCTGGAGCAATGCCTTTCCGTTATCTGGGCCGTTTCAGAGCTGGGGATACATCCAGAGCGTGGTCAATGGCGCGGAGAGCAACTACAACAGCATGAGCGCTGCTCTTACAAAGCGCTTCGCCAACGGCCTGCAATTCCAGAGCAGCTACATGTGGACCCGCGACCTCTCCAGCGCAGGCGGATACGCTCCCTCAGGAACAGCAGTGGAAGGCGGGAGCATCTCCTCGGACCGCTTCCACCTGGGACGCGATTACGGCAACGTAGCTTTCGATCGGCGTCACCGCTTTCTGACCACGTATCTCTATGAGCTGCCCTTCGGCAAGAACAAAACCTTCCTGCACAATGGCAATCTGGTGAATGCAGTGGTTGGCGGATGGCAGTTGGGCGGCGTTGTGGTTCTTCAGAGCGGCGCCTTCCTCACTCCCTACCAGGTAACGACCGATCCGGCAGGAACAAACATGCTTTCGAATGTTGGAGCGACCAGGGCGGACAGGGTTCCTAATACGCCGATATACCTGCGTCACACCTCTACTGGAAATGGCGACCCCTATTACTTGAACTCGAATGCTTTCACCGATCCTCCGAATAACAGCGGCGGTTTCGGCAACGCAGGCGTGGGTAACGTCGTAGGACCGGGTACGGAAGCCTTCTCCATGTCGCTGATCAAGGCCACGACGATCCGGGAAGGCGTTACATTACACTTCGGCGCCGAGGCATCGAACCTCTTCAACCATCGCAACTACGAGACACCGGATATGAATGTAGATGACGGCCTCGGAGGGTTCGGTGTTATCACAGCACTACAAACCGCCGAAGGCGCCGGGCCTCGCAATATAGAACTTACCGCTCGTATTAGCTTTTAGGTTCTCTGGTAGGGTCTATGTACTTATTTGTACATAGACGCTGCCCCCTCCCCTTGGGCGTAAGTAGTTGAAAACAAACATCGTTGAAATCGCAATTATCTGATTACAAAGATTTTGCGAGTTTTCGCATGATTCTAAACGATTTAAAGCTTCAATAGTTACTCTTATATAAACTTTTTGGCAGCAAGCAAGCACTCAGATCAGAGCAATTTTGAAATCAATTTTGATCTTTCGGGCAGAGAAAAGCCCGGCCATTCCAGCGGCCGGGCTTTCTTCTATCCCTATTTCTATTGTAGCGAATTGGGAGAAATTATGTGCCAAGTTTTTTTGGTGATAGAGGTTTCCTTCCATCTACCGAGCACATGGCAATCCACAAAAATACGCGGCAGATTGAAGATAATCTGCCGCGCTACGATTAAAAGCTGAATCGTGCCTGTAGCTCAATGAGACGAGAACCCAATGCGCTTTGCACTTGGCCAAAATTCTGGCTGGTAATGGATTTGCCGATGGTCGTTCCATCCAGGTTCAGTTGATTAAATAGATTGAATGCATCGGCACGAATTTCAACGCGTGCCTTCTCTCCCAATATCTTCGTATTTGGCAATCCAAAAGCTTTGGATAAAGTTGCATCTACATCGCGATAATTGGGACCATTGAGCGAGTTACGGGAGACGAGAGAGCCTTCCGGAAGTGTTCCTTGCGCTGGAAAGGCAGGTCCTGCCGTAGAGTTAGGCACAGTGAAGTATGCCAACGCCCCGCGTGAATAATTCGAATTATAGGCAGTTCCATTTGAGGGCCTAGGGCCTGACTTAAATGCTGAGTTACTAGTATCAGAACCTGCGCCGCCCAAATACCTGGCCGGACGTAGTTGACTATAGCCACTGCCACCGTAATAAAGATCAGAAGTGAAATAGAGTGGGTTCCATGGAAAGCCGGTATGGATATTCATAATCCCGCTCAAGGACCAGCCGCCGGCGATCTTCTCTAGCCAGCCGTGGTTGCCACGGAAGATAGTAGGCTGCCACAGGCCATAAAGCTTGAATGCATTCGAGACGTTATAGTCGGACCTTCCCCATGATGCTCTTGGAGAGTATGGATAGGGATCCTCATAGTAGGGCTGCGAACCATTATCCATGCCTTTGGCCCATGCGTATTGCACATCCAGCGAGAAAGATCGGCTGAATTGATGCTTCAAACCAGCCAGCATTGCATTGTAGTTTCCGTTGCCGCCATTCCCATACCAACCTACAGAATTCACAACCGGATTAAAAGGTATCCCGTTAGCAACAGCGAGAACATTTTGATTCATTTGCTGGATCACATGGCGAGTGGTGCTGCCTTGATAGCCTAGCGTGGCTACCCAGTGATACCCGAGGTCGTACTGCGTATCGAACGAATAATGATAGGTATATCCAGTCGGAAGTTTCGAGGGATATCCAGTTACGGAAATCGTCGAGCCGTTTTCAGGAAGATTGTTGGGGCCATATGGCACGACAACACTCGGGTTCGGCGGGTAACCATATAGCGAGTGCGTATCGCTGGGAACCCCGTACACAATATCGCTTTGCGGGTTTGCAGCAGTGCTGCAGCAAATGGTGGAGTTGATCACGAGCGGTGGGTTGCTATTCCCATTTGCCGCAATCGCAAGCTCTTCCTGGTTGTAGTTGATGCCAAAACCGCCACGGACTACCAACTTACCCTGATTTGCATTCGGACTCCACGCAAAGCCTAGCTGCGGCCCAAAGTTCCATTTCTGCGCTTCGTATAGATTGCCTCCCAACCTTAACGACATCCCAGTGAAGGTATTCGCTCCGGAACCAAGCCGTAGAACACTGAGGTTATTTTGTTTCGAAGACATCGGGCCGAAATAATCCCAACGCAAGCCAAGATTCAAAGTGAGGTTGGGCTTCACCTTGTAATTGTCCTGCACAAAAAATCCGTAAAGGTCTTCGCGGATGTCCTGCCGGTTCGCCGTGACTAAGCCGGTCTTGGGATCGAAGCTGCCGTTCTCGGAGTAGGGAGCATCGTTGAGAAAGTCCCATACGTTCGTGAAATTGTAGGCAGGTCTGGCCGCATAGGTTGCTTCGTTGAGGTAATACAGCCTAGTGACTTGTCCGCCAAACTTCATCTGATGATTGCCTAGCACTTTTGTCAGAACATCAGAGTAGTTGTAGGTCCATTGATTGAAGACGCTCGGCCCCGGTGCTCCAAAGGTTTGGAAATCGA
>Ga0137415_10003939_pt1 | contig 14734 bp, 12 predicted proteins | sample CZODoug3_1_1_16f_FD_183082 | JGI IMG/M metagenome (GOLD analysis project Ga0137415, IMG submission 183082) | Vadose zone soil fungal communities from Angelo Coast Range Reserve, California, USA - CZODoug3_1_1_16fungal (Hybrid Assembly) | ecosystem: Environmental > Terrestrial > Soil > Vadose... | reverse complement strand
TTCACGGAAATGACTTCCCCTATCCGGATACCGTTAAAATTTACGCTGCCGCCGTTGCGCAGGCCCGACGCCGGGCCTTCGAAGATGACCCGGAGCGGGCTGCGCGCCTTGGTGGTGTGCAGGCTCTGGAACCAGAGCACGAAGCCGAAGGCAGCCGCGATCACCGCCAGCGTGAAGGCTCCGATCAGGACGTAGTTCGCCCGCGTTTCCATCAACTACTCCGGTATTAGCCCATCACAGCGCGGGCGCGCTTGCCGTGGAAATATTGCCGCAGCCAAGGATGCTGCGAGGCCTGCATGTCGGCAATCGATCCTGCTGCAATGATCTTACCGTTCCCTAAAACGGCAATGCGGTCACACGCGGTATAAAGGCTGTCGAGATCGTGGGTTACCATGAAAACGGTCAGCCCCAAAGTGCGCTGCAGGGTGCGCACCAGCTCGTCGAAGTCGCCGGCACCGATCGGATCGAGGCCCGAGGTCGGCTCGTCGAGGAACACCAGTTCCGGATCGAGCGCGAGCGCGCGCGCCAGCGCCACGCGCTTGATCATGCCGCCGGAAAGCTCCGACGGATAACGGTCAGCGACCTCGGGCTTCAAGCCGACCATGCCGAGCTTGGCCACCATGATCTCGTCCAAGAACCGTTGCGAGACCTTGAGATATTCGCGCACCGGAAACTGGATGTTCTGCCGCACGGTGAGCGAGGAGAACAGCGCGCCCTGCTGGAACAGGATGCCCCAGCGCCGTTCGACGCCGCGCCGCTCGGTGGCGCTTGCGGCATCGAGATCGACGCCGAACACCTCGATGCGGCCGCTTACCTTGGGCACCAGCCCGATGATGGTGCGCGTCAGCACCGATTTGCCCGCGCCCGACGGGCCGACGAAGCCCAGGATCTCGCCGCGCTTGACGTCGAGATCGAGCCCGTCGAGCACACGCGTCTTGCCGAACTGCACGGTGATGTCGCGGACCCGGATGATGGCATCGGATGGTTGAGGTGCCATGCTCACATTCCGATCGATGCGAAGAAGATCGCGAACACACCGTCCATCACGATGACGAGGAAGATTCCCTTCACCACCGACGACGTCGTGTGCTGGCCAAGCGACTCGGCGCTGCCCTGCACCGCGAGCCCCTCGACGCAGGCGACGATGCCGATCACTGCCGCCATCACCGGCGCCTTGATGAGGCCGACGATGAAATGATTGATCGAGATGGCGTCGCGCAGCCGCAGCAGGAAGGCCTCGGGATCGACGCCGCCATAGAGCCACGCCACCAGCCCGCCGCCGTAGAGTGCGGCCATCGCGCCGAGAAAAGCCAGGATCGGCAGTGCCAGCACCAGCGCTAGCATGCGCGGCAGGATCAACACCTCGATCGGATCGAAGCCCATGGTACGCAATGCGTCGATCTCCTCGCGCATTTTCATCGAGCCGAGCTCGGCGGTGTAGGCGCTGCCCGAGCGTCCCGCCACCATGATCGCGACCAGCAGCACGCCGATCTCGCGCAGCACCAGCACGCCGAGCATGTCGACCACGAAAATGTCGGCGCCGAACTGGCGGAAATGGAAGATGCCCTGCTGCGCGATGATACAGCCGATCAGGAACGTGATCAGCACGATGATCGGCACCGCGCGCCAGCAAACCTGCTCCAGATGATGCACGGTCGAAGTCAGGCGGAAGCCGCGCGGATGGATGATCACACGTCCGGCCGCGGCGAGCACCGCGCCGAGCATGTCGATCAGTTCGACCATGGTACCGCCGACGCTGACCACGGCGCGGCCGATCTGCTCGAGCATTCCCGTGATCGAGACCGAACTGGTATCGATGACGGGGGCAGTGCTGACCCGGCGCACCTCGTCGACCAGGCTCGAATAATTGGCGGAGAGCCCGGCGATCTTCGCCTCCGCGCCGCTCTGGCTCAGGCTGCGGCGCAGCCGCTCGATCAGCCAGGCGCCGAAGGTGTCGAGTTTCGATACCTGCGAGACATCGATGAAGATATTGGGCCGGCTCCCGACCAGCTTTTCGGCGTCGGCGACCATCCGCTCGAGCACCGGCGCAAAACGGGCCGTCCAGGTCCCCGCGGCGCACAAGGCAAGCCCGTCGCCCTGGGCTATCCGCTCCAGCGTCGGGTCACCGCTCACGATACCCGCCTCCCGGCCGGCTCGCACTTCGTTGAAAAGGAAAGATCCCGCACGCCGTATCGCCTTGTAGAATCTGGCACTAACCAGCCATAGTTGGTTGCGCCGAGCAAGCTTGGGGTTCAGAAAATTGCAGATATTAAAGTGACTTCCAGCCCATCCAAGCCCCTTGCCCGAGCCCTCGACGCCCGTATCGAGCGCTGGCCGATCGCCGGCGGCTTCACTATCAGCCGTGGCGCCAAGACCGAAGCCGTGACCGTCGTGGCGGAGGTAAGCCATGCCGGCCTGACCGGACGTGGCGAATGCGTGCCCTATCCGCGCTATGGCGAGACGCCGGAGGCGACGCTGGCCGCCCTCAAGGCGATGCAGGAACCGCTTTCCGGCGGGCTGGACCGCCAAGGCCTGCAAACCGCCATGCCCGCCGGCGCCGCCCGCAACGCGCTGGATTGCGCGCTGCTGGACCTCGCGGCCAAAGCCGCGGGAAAACGCATCTGGAACCTGCTCGGCCGCCCCGCACCGCGGCCCTGCACCACGGCCTACACGATCTCGCTGGGAACGCCGGAGGCGATGGCGGCCGCGACCGCCAAAGCCGCACACCGGCCGCTGCTGAAGATCAAGTTAGGGGGCGACGGCGATGCAGAGCGGATCAAGGCCGTGCGCCAGGCCGCGCCCGCCTCCGAACTGATCGTCGATGCCAACGAGGCCTGGAGCTGCGCCAATCTCGAAGCCAATCTTGCCGCCTGCGCCGGCGTCGGCGTGACGCTGGTCGAGCAGCCGCTCCCCGCCGGCAAGGATGAGGCGCTGGCCCGCATCAAGCGGCCGGTCGCGGTCTGCGCCGACGAAAGCGTGCACGATCGCGCCTCGCTCGACCGGCTTCGCGATCGCTACGATGCCGTCAACATCAAGCTCGACAAGACCGGCGGGCTGACCGAGGCGCTTGATATGGCCGATGCGGCGCACGCGCTCGGATTCGACATCATGATCGGCTGCATGGTCGCGACCTCGCTGGCAATGGCGCCGGCGATGCTGCTTACGCCACGGGCGCGCTTCGTCGATCTCGATGGCCCCTTGCTGCTGGCGCGCGACCGCGACGGCGGGCTGCGTTACGACGACAGCCTGATCTATCCACCCGAAGCGGCACTGTGGGGGTGATACTTCATTTTTGACGCGTTTTCTTAACGCGAACCGGTGCCCATTTCGCTTGAAAACGCTATGAGCCGGTGCCGCGCCAGCCACATCACGAGCCCGCCTGCAGCCGCCATCGCGGCCATCATGTAGTAGACGCCCTGCCCGTATTGCGCATAGACCATGCCGCACAAGATCGACGTGATGGCGGCGACGACCCCGTTGCAGGCGGCGAGATAGCCCTGCCCGCGCGCCATCATGTGCCCAGGCACATGATGCACCATCAGCCCCATGATGCCGACCTGCGTCAGTCCGAAGGTCAATCCGTGCGCGAGTTGCACGACCGCAAGCATTGCGATCGGCGGGTCCTGCGCGGTGATCACCCAGCGCGCGACCGCGGATAGCGCCGATATCACCACCAGCACCGAGGGCTGCAGCGTGAAGCGCGGCGACAGCGCGAACAGCACGATCTCGGCCAGCACGCCGAGCGCCCACAGGCCGGCGATCGTCAGTCCGCCCAGTCCCGACTGCTGCCAGGCGATGGAGGCGAAGATGTAATAGGCGGAGTGGCTGCTCTGGATCAGCGCCGAGGCCACGATGATGGCAACAAATCCGCGATCACGCAGCAATTCGCGCGCGCCGTGCAGCCCGGCCGCGGCCGGCTTCGGACTTTCGAGCGGCGGCAACCCAAGGCTCGCCAGCGCGCTGAGCGCCGCCATCGCCGCGATCACCCAGATCAGATGGCTGGCCGCGATGATGTCGACCAGCAGCCCGCAGAGCAGCGCACCGACCACGAACGCGGCCGAGCCCCACAGCCGCAACGGTCCATAGTTGAGGCCGTAGCGCGCCACGCCGCGAAGTGCGTAGGCATCCGTCAACGGCAGCATCGGCGTCCACAGGCAGCACATGGCGGCATAGGCCAGAAGCAGCAGCAGCGGCTGATGCTGGGTGCCCAGGATCGCAAACCCGAGCGCGGTCGCAAATCCCGTCACGATGATGCCGCCACGCAGCGCCTGGCGGGTTTCCGCTAGGCTGGTGACGAGCGGCAGCACGGTAAACCGCGTCACCGGCGGCACCGCCGTGATGATGCCGATCCAGAAGGCATCGATCCCGATCGCCTTCAGCCACACCGTGAAAAACGGCAGATGGGTGCCCGCCATGCCGAACAGCGACGAGTAGAATGCCGCCAGCCAACGCGCGAATCGTTTCGCGGCGGCCTGCGATGCGATGGGGATTTGTGGATAGGACAGCATCAATTCAATTGCGATTCGCTCGATATCGTGATGATCGTTAGCGTAACGCGCCATGATTTGCGCGAAGAGTTTGCTATGACCGAAGAAGCATTCGCCCTATCGCCGATCTCAGCCCGCGCGGCGCGGCCGAGCGAGGAGGACTATGCCGCGATCAGCGAGGCCTTCATGGAGACCGCGCGGGGGCGCTGGTTTCTCGGCGAATATGCCAAGCGCAACCGCAATGCCGATACTAGCATGGTGCTGGATGCGGTGGCGCGCCTCGAGGAAAGCCTGGCCGCGCGGCTGGCTACCGCGGCCGACCACGCCGGCCTGGCCGAGGCCAGATTGGCCGAAGCCGAATTAGCTGAGGCCAAACTGGCTGAAGTCTTGGCCGCGATCCGCGACGCCGTCGATGCCGCGCAGGCCGCTGCCATGGCAGCGCTCGACACCCTCGCGCTGGAGCAGAAACTCGCAGCCGTCCGCAAGGGCGCGCGGGTGCTACGGGAAATCGCCTGGCGCCTGCGCGAAATCGGCAATGACGGGCGGATCTGCGACCTGATCGATTCGCAGGTCGGCGTCATCGAGGCGGGCGCCGCACAGATCTCGTCGGATGAGGCGCAAGCCGCGTTGACCGTAGCCTTCGTCGCGATCGAGGCGCAGATCGCGGAATTCAGCGATGATGAGACGGCGCCGCCGGTTGCGGAAGCGCCGGTGGCCTCGCCCGCCCCGGCACGGCGGCACGCAAGTCCCGTCGTCGATCTCACGGCGACCGAGGTCGCGCCCATGCGGGACGTTCCCGAAGCCGCGGCTTCGGCGGCAGCGGCGGTTGTTGAAAGCGCCGACGTCGCCGACGAGACTGCCGCCAACGCCCATGACGAGGCGGTGCTCGACCTGATCGCGATGGAAATGGGCGCGCCCGAGCCGTTCGAGATCGACGATACCGCCGACATGATCGTCGAAGAGGCGCACCTCGGAGAGGCAGCGCCGCCCGAGCCCGAGATGGTCGCCGAGATGGTCGAAGAGGCCCCCGAACTGGTGGCCGCCCCAGTGGGGCCGCCGGTCGAGATGCCACCGCGAGCCGCGGCCGAATCCCCGCCCGAACCTGCAATCGAGATTTCGCTCGGCGCGACCATCCTCGCGAGCGGCCTGGTGCGAAAGCCGAGCCTTGCCGCCAACGATCCCTTGGCGCCGATCCGCCGCATGAGCCAGGCCGAGAAAATCGCGTTCTTTTCGTAGGCTGTCTTGCGAGTCTGACGTAAATCGCGGGCTATCTTCCGTCATTGCGAGCCAGCGGGTCGCGCGAACGCGCGCCCGATGACAGGCTCCGCGAAGCAATCCATCCCGCCGCGGAGAGATGGATTGCTTCGTCGCTCGCTCCTCACAATGCCGATCGCCTACTACGTGACCGGCATCACGTACATCGAAAAAATCCCGGCCTAGCGTGTCCGTAACCAATCTCGCCTCGAGATTTGAAGGAGCACGCCATGTCCCGTCTCAAGTCGTTGCTATTTTGCGCCGCTCTCCTAGCGAGCCTGTCAGGCTTGGGGGTCGCCGGCACAGCTTTCGCCGAAACCACCAGCGGGGAAGTCGGCAACGGGGTTGCCGCACCGCGAGGTCCGGAACAGCGGGTCGCGCTGGTGATCGGCAATTCGAATTACCAGGATGCGCCAAAGCTCGCCAATCCCGGCAACGACGCGCAATCGATCGCGCAGTTGCTGAACTCGGCGGGCTTTGAGGTGACGACGGCGACCGATCTGACCCAGAACGACATGACCAAAGTCCTGCAGGACTTCTCCGCCAAGGTTTCCGGCCGCGGACCCAACACGGTGGCCATGATCTATTATGCGGGCCATGGCGTGCAGCTCGCCGGAGAAAACTACCTTATCCCGGTCGATGCCAAGATTTCCTCGCCTTCCGATCTTCCCAGCAATTCGGTCCGCCTGGTCGACGTGATGGGGACGCTGGAAACCATCCCGAGCCGGATGCGCATCGTCGTGCTCGACGCCTGCCGGAACAATCCGTTCCCAAAGGTCAACGATGCCGGACGCGGCCTTGCGATCGTCGACGCGCCGAATGGCTCGATCGTCGGCTACTCGACGGCGCCGGGAATGGAAGCCCAGGACGGCGACGGCAATCACAGCCCGTATACGTCGGCCTTCCTGCATTTGGCGCGGGAACCTAATTTGCCGATCGAACAACTGTTCAAGCGCGTTCGCCTTGAGGTGAACAATGAGACCGACGGCCGGCAGACGCCATGGGAGAGTTCGTCGCTCACCAGCGACTTCTATTTCTTCGGTGATAGCGCCGTTGCGGCGACCCACGCGCCCGATCGAAGCCCGATCATCCAGACCGCGTCGAATTTGCCCAGCCGCTCGGTGCGCCAGGCCTACGATTATGTGCTCAGCCAGGGTTCACCCGAAGACTATCAGGAGTTCATCCGCTTGTTCCCGCGCGATCCGCTGTGCGACCGTATCCGCCTTCTGCTCGGAAACTGGCAGCAGGCGTCGGCGTGGCACAAGGCGGTGCTCGCGAATACGCCGGTTGCCTACAAGTCGTTCTACGACAGCTACGGCAGCAGCCCCTATGCTCACGCTGCGCTGAACCTGCAGTCACGGCCGAAGATCGTGCCGCTGATGCAGTTCACGCGCCTGTCGAGACCGCAGCAGTTTGCGCCGACGCTCAAGCCAGCCAATCCCGGTTTCTCGAGCGGCGCGCGGGTGAACACCGCATTGTCGGGACCGCAGAGGATCGTCACGCTGCCCGCGCCGGGGACGAATGCGACCTCTTCGACGACCAAAGTCGGTAACGTGGGCAAGGTCACGGCCCTGCCCACCAGGATCAATGCCAATCCGGTACGAACAAGCCGGTTTCAGGAAACCACGTCCCACCGGATGAGCGGCGGGATGGGCACCAACTCCGGATCGCATTTCGCTGCGACCCCGTCCCGTGGCTCGTTTCAATCAATGGGCGGCGGCGGCCACAGGCGCTGATCGCGCAAGGTCGCGCGACGAAACGAGAATCATTGGGTATCAAAAATTCGGGGCAGAGCAGCAAATGCTCTGCCCTGCTTGTTCGTGAAGGTCGGCTTCAGGCCACCAGCTTGGCGAACAAATCCGCGTCGACATTGCCGCCGGATAGCACGATGACGACGTTCTTGCCGCGCACATCGATGCGGCCGGCGAGCAAGGCGGCAAGACCGACGGCGCCGCCGGGCTCGACCACGAGCTTCAGCTCGCGATAGGCGAATGCAACCGCGGCGCCAACCTCCTCGTCGGACGCCACAACGCCTTTTGCCAACAGCTTGCTATTGATCGAGAAGGTGATCTCGCCGGGCATCGCCGCCATCAGCGCATCGCAGATGGTGCGGCCGGCCGCGTGATGGGCCTCGCGGTGTCCGGCGCGCAGCGAGAGCGCGTGATCGTCATAGCCCTGTGGCTCGGCCACGATCAGCTCGGCGTTTGGAAACTTCGCCTTCACCGCGGTGGCCACGCCGGCGATCAGGCCGCCGCCGGAAGCTGGCGCCACCACGATGTCGGGGGAAAGCCCAAGCGCCGCCATATCCTCGGCGATCTCCCGCCCCGCGGTGCCCTGCCCCGCGATTACGAAGGGATCGTCATAGGGGCGCACCAGCGTCGCACCGCGTTGGCTCGCGATGCCGTTGGCGATGGCCTCTCGGTCCTCACGGTCGCGGTCATAGAGCACGACCTCGGCACCATAGGCCTTGGTGCGCTCGCGCTTGGTGAGTGGGGAGTCCTTGGGCATCACGATGGTTGCCTGCATATGCAGGATCTGCGCGGCCGCCGCCACGCCCTGGGCGTGGTTGCCGGACGAGAACGCCACCACGCCGCCGCTGCGCTTGTCCTGCGGGATCGACGACAGCTTGTTGAAGGCGCCGCGGAACTTGAACGAACCGGTCCGCTGCAGCATTTCCGGTTTCAGGAACACCTTGGTTCCAGCGCGCTCATTGAGAACCGGGAACGACAATAGCGGTGTGCGTACCGCGAATGGGGCAACCACCCTGGCGGCGGCATCGATATCCGCGGCTTCGACCGCTGCATGTGAGGCTGGTTCTGGCATCCGCCATTTGTATCGCGGCGGCGGGCGCGCGGGCAAGACGCTTTAGCGTGAAATCAGGCGGCGAAATGCGGGTCTTCGGCCACGAATTCGGCCACCTCGCCCTCTGGCTCAGGTTCGTCTTCGACCGGCCGAACGTTCAGGGCGTGGTCGACAAAGACGCGCGCCGAGGCCTGCCAGGTGTGGCGGGCGGCGAAATCGACGCAAGTCCGCGGCGGAATGCTGAGGGCTTCCATGCAGGCCGCGCCCAAATCGTCGCTGAGGACACCGACCGGCGCCGCACCGATCACGTCGCGGGGGCCGGTGACTGGAAAAGCGGCAACCGGCAGGCCGCTGGCGAGCGCTTCCAGCAACACGAGGCCAAAGGTGTCGGTCTTGCTTGGGAACACGAAGACATCGGCGGCGGCGTAGATCTCCGCCAGTTCCTCGCCATGGCGGGCGCCCAGGAACACGGCCTGCGGATATTTGCGTTCCAGCGCCACCCGCGCCGGCCCGTCGCCGACGACGACCTTGGTGCCGGGCAGATCGAGATCGAGGAAGGCCTCGAGATTCTTCTCCACCGCGACGCGCCCAACGCTGAGGAATACCGGCGCCGGCAGGCAAAGGTCGATGGCGCGTGGATGAAACAAGGAGGTGTCGACGCCGCGCGACCACAGCACCACGTTGCGGAACCCGCGCGCGCGCAATTCGGCCGCGAGCGCCGGCGTTGCCGCCATCACCGCCTGGCTCGGTCTGTGGAACCGGCGCAAGCCCCGCCAGACCCATGATTCCGGAACAGGCGACCGCGCGGAGACGTATTCCGGAAAGCGGGTGTGGAAGCTCGTGGTGAACGGCAGGCCGCGTTTGCGGCAATAGCGTCGCACCAATAGCCCGATCGGACCTTCGGTCGCGATATGAATGCTGTCGGGTTTTGCCTGCTCGATCAGTTCGGCGATCTTGGCCGGATACGGCAGAGCGAGACGCAAATCCGGATAGCTCGGCATCGCAAAGGTGCGGAACGACCGCGGCGTCAGGAAGCCGACATCGACGCCAAAGCCCTTTGCCGCTTCCGCCATCATGGTCAGCGTCCGGACCACCCCGTTGACCTGGGGATGCCACGCATCGGTCGCGACCAGGATATGCGTCATGCGGCGCGCGCCGTGACCTGAGGGACCGGCGCGATGCGCCGGACCGGATCGGTCCAAGTGATGATTTCGAACCGGCCGTCTTCATGCTCGGCGAGCGCGGTGCAGCTTTCCACCCAGTCGCCGCAGTTCATGTAGCGGATGCCGTGCTCGTCGCGGATGGCGGCGTAATGGATATGGCCGCAGATCACGCCGTCGGCGCCGTGACGCCGCGCTTCGGCGGCGAGCGTCTTTTCGAATGCGCCGATGTAGTTCACGGCGTTCTTGACCTTCAGCTTGGCCCATTGCGACAGCGACCAATAGGGCACGCCGAACATGCGCCGGAAAAAGTTGACCAGACGGTTCATCTGGATCGCGAAATCGTAGGCCTTGTCGCCGAGATGGGCGAGCCAGCGCGCGTTCTGCACCACGAGGTCGAAGATATCGCCGTGAATGACGAGGTACCGCTTGCCGTCGGCGACGGTGTGAATGGCATTTTCCATCACGTCGATGCCGCCGAAATGGGTGCCGTAATAGTTCCTCAGGAACTCGTCGTGATTGCCCGGCACATAGATGACCTTGGCGCCCTTGCGCGCCTTGCGCAGCATCTTCTGCACGAAGTCGTTGTGCGATTGCGGCCAGTACCAGTTGGACTTCAGCGCCCAGCCGTCGACGATGTCGCCAACGAGGTAGATGGTGTCGGCATCGTGAGAGCGGAGGAAGTCCAGCAGTCGGTCGGCTTGCGAGCCGCGGGCTCCGAGATGGACGTCGGAGATAAACAAAGTGCGAAAGCGCCGCTCAGGGCTCTCTTCACTCGAGGAGTCACTTCCCATGCCTGTGCACCTATCCGATTCCTGTGACAGGGCGATGACGATCCGCGCGGCGGATGGCCCCAAGAGAAATCCACGACGAGAAATCCACGACGAGAATCAGTTTCAGCGCCCCTGCCCAGCGATATCAGCGCGATACGACAATCTGGCGACATGCACGCCCGTATATCTCCGGCGATCGCCGCGCTGATCCAGTCCACCGAAGCCGCCATCGAACGTGAGCGGTACGGCTTGCTTGATGTCCGCTGCGCCCCAATAACGACCAAATTCTGCAGCGCAGCCAAACGTCGTGACGCGCCAAAAACAGCCCTGCGGCAGCAAGACGTTCGACAAGAAAGGCCCCGATGCGTCCAAGGTCTGCGAGGGCATGGAAAGCGCGTCGGTTTCTGGCGACAATTCCAAGGCGTTGATGAACCACAACCGCTGGCGGCATTGACGTCGTCCGGTGCGGCCTAGATGATCAACCGGTCTCGCACGGGCACAGGATCGAACAATGATCAAAGCCGCGGTTATCGGTCTGGGATGGTGGGGGCGAACGATTCTCAGACATCTGTCAAGCAGCACCATCATTAGGCCTGTGCTGTGCGTCGATCCCTTGGAGTCGGCGCGTGCGGCAGCATCGGCGCTTGGTGTCGCGACCTCACCTCATTTCGATGACGCCCTGGCACGTCCGGATGTGCAGGCCGTCGTTCTCTGCACGCCACAACAGCTTCATGCGGATCAGATCGCAGCAGCCGCGCGGTCGGGACGTCACGTCTTCTGTGAGAAGCCATTATGTACGACATCAGCCGATGCGGAACTCGTGATCGCGGCGGTAAGGCGAGCCGGCGTCGTGTTGGGTATCGGGCACGAACGACGTTTTGAACCGGCCGTGATCGAGATGCGGCAGCGATTTGCTGCAGGCGAGTTCGGCAATCCGCTGATGCTGGAAGGAAATTTCAGTCAGGACAAGTTCCTGAAATTGCCTGACGACAATTGGCGATTGTCAAACACGGCAAATCCGGTCGGCCCGCTCTCCGCCACCGGCATCCACATGGTGGATCTTTCCATCGCACTGCTCGGCCGGCCGACCAGCGTCTGGGCGCGGCTGGCCAGATTAGGAAGCGACTTTGCCAACGGCGATACGCTGTCAATCACGATCGGCTTTGCGAGCGGCGCCACCGCCCTGCTGGGCGCCGTGCTTGCGACGCCGTTCATGGGTCGTCTTGCGCTGCTCGGCTCGAACGGCTGGATGGAAATCCGCGACCGCAGCCATCCAGAAAGTTCGACCGGATGGGATGTGACCACCGTGCATCGCGACGAAACACCGGCGACCGCTTTTTATGCGCCGCACCCGGCGGTGCGCGACAACCTTGAGGCCTTTGCCCGCGCAGCACTTGGCCAGACATCCTACCCGGTCGCGCTGGATGAAATGCTGGCGAACGTCCGAAGCTTCGAAGCCATCCACCGATCGGTCAGAAGTGGAACCATCGAGGCCATTGAAGGCGGATGAGCTGCACGTCTTGCATCGTCAGAGCCTAGTCCCGGACCGGCGAGTTGACCGCGCGCACGCTTTAGCATTTCCCACAATTCGGGGATCGGCCTATAGATCGCATTGGATCGAGCTATCCAGACGACGACCGGGAAAGAACAACCATGGCGTCACGGCAGGGAACCGGGATCACGGCGGCGCTCGGCAGCGTGATGGTCCTCCTGTTCGGCACAGCGGCGCCCGCCCAGAACGCCGGCAACTATCCCAACAGACCAGTCATGATGATCGTCCCTTTTGCGCCTGGTGGCGCTTCCGATTTCGTCGCCCGCATCATCCAGCACGGCGTCAGCGATATCCTCGGCCAGCAGATCGTGGTCGACAACCGGCCGGGCGCGGCGGGCATGATCGGCACGGAGTCCGCAGCCCGCGCGACGCCGGACGGCTACACCATCTTTCTCGGCAACATCGGCACCGTCTCGATCAACCCTGGCGTCTACGCTGCCAACATGCGCATCAAGCCGGACCAGGATCTCAGTCCCGTCACTCTTTGCGCCGACACGCCGAGCATCCTGATCACCCGGCTGGACTTCCCGGCCAGCAGCGTCGGCGAACTGGTCGCCTATGCGAAGGCGAACCAGGGCAAGGTCACCTTTGCGACGCCCGGCAGCAGCACGCTCAATCGGCTGGAAATGGAGCTCTTCAAGAGGGACGCGGGGCTCGACATGGTGCATGTGCCCTACAAGGGCGGCGCCGGCCCGGCGGTGACGGACGTGCTCGGCGGACACGTCGACCTGATGTTCACCACGCTCTCGTCGGCGTTGGGGTTCGTGAAGGAGAACAAGGTCAAGGCGCTTGCCGTCACCACCAGGCAGCGAATAGCCGATCTGCCGGACATCCCGACCATGTACGAACTCGGATGGACCAACCTTGTGACCTCATCCTGGCAGGGCGTGCTGGTGCCTACCGGTACGCCGCGGCCGATGGTCGACAAGCTGCACGCCGCGATTGTCAAGGTGCTCGCCGATCCGGAGATTCAGGCGCGCATGCGCAAGGGTGGCGCGATCGCCATCAGCAGCAAGTCGCCGGAGGACTTCAAGGCCTATATGGTCGGCGAAACCGCCAAGTGGACCAAGGTGATCGAAGAGAGCGGCGTGCGTGCGGATTGAGCCACCGATGCGTGCCGGGACTAGCTACAGGAAACAGGGGGCACCAGCGTGCAACAGGTCGAAGTCGCGGTGATCGGAACGGGGTGGTGCGGGGGCATACGGGCGGAAACGCTGGCGCGCTCCTCGATCGTCGACAAGCTTCACATCTGTGAAATCAGGCCCGACCGCCTCGCCGAGGTCCAGAAATTGACCAACGCCGCAACCGCGACGCCCGACTACCGTGACATCATCAAGAACGACCGGATCACGGTCGTTTATATCTCGACCACGCCGGAATCCAACCACTATCCGATCGCGCGCGACTGCCTCAAGGCCGGCAAGCACGTGCTTCTGGAAAAACCAATTGCGCTCGAACTGTTCGAAGCCGATGAGTTGATCGAAATCGCCAAACGCGGCAATCTCAAGTTCACCATCGGCTACTCGCAGCGCTTCAACCCGAAACTCGCCTACGCCAAGCAGAAGATCACCGACGGCACGTTGGGCAAGCCGGTGTCGGTGATGGTGAGCCGGCATCTGTCGCGCAGTCTCGGCAAGAAGATCGCCAGCCGCGGCCGGCTGTCGCCGGCGACGATGGAATCGACCCACGACCTCGATTTCGTATTCTGGCTGCTCGAGCCGGCGAAACCCGTCCGGGTCTATTCGCAGGGCGCCTATGGTTACATGCAGGCAGTCAACGGCTCCTACGACATCATGTGGAGCACCGTGACCATGGACAACGGCGTGCTGGTTTCGATCGGCGGCGGCTGGAACCTGCCGCCAAGCTACCCAAACTACTGCGCAACGACCATCGAGATCACCGGAACGGAAGGCTCGCTGTTCCTCGACGATACGCAGCGTTCCAACTGGCTCAATACCATGAAGGACGGAACCCAGTATCCGATGTCGACCATGCCGGGCGAGTGGGTCGATCACGTCTACGCCGGGCAGATGGGACCGGAGACGATGCACTTCCTCGAATGCGTGCTGCGGGATCAGCCGCCGATGGTGTCGCCGGAAAGCGCGCGCCGGGTGATGGAGACCTATCTGGGCGCCGACCTCTCGGCGGAATCCGGTGAGCCCGTCGGCCTTCCGCTCAACAACCAGTCGCTGGCCGCGGTCCAGGACTTCTACAAGAAGTTCCGCACGCCGATCTGACATCCCGTCATGTAAGGGGCGAAGACATGAGGCCACAACGAAAGCAAATCGGCTTGGCCATCGTCGGCTGCGGCACCATCGGCCGCATCCGAGCCGAGTTGGCACGGGACTATCCCGGCATCGGCTGGCTCGGCCTGTGCGACACCAACGTGGAAGTCGGCCGGAAACTCGCCGAGGACGCCAAGGCCGATTTCTTCACCACCGACTACAACGAGCTATTGAAGCGCCCGGAGGTCACCGCGGCGATCATTGCGACCGATGAGAACGCCCATGTCGGCCCGCTGCTGGCCGCGTGCGAGCGCAAGATCGACCTGTTCATCGAAAAGCCGCTGGCGACCGACGCCAGGGATTCGGCCCGGGTGCTCAAGGCGATCGAGGAAGCAGGGGTCGATGCCGTGATGGGCTACACCAACCGGTTCCGGCGGCGCTTCCAGGCGGTCAAGGGCAAGCTCTCCCGCGGCGAAATCGG
>Ga0137415_10003937_pt1 | contig 14735 bp, 13 predicted proteins | sample CZODoug3_1_1_16f_FD_183082 | JGI IMG/M metagenome (GOLD analysis project Ga0137415, IMG submission 183082) | Vadose zone soil fungal communities from Angelo Coast Range Reserve, California, USA - CZODoug3_1_1_16fungal (Hybrid Assembly) | ecosystem: Environmental > Terrestrial > Soil > Vadose... | reverse complement strand
AATGAATCACAACCCGCCGTAAACTCCGAGAGTCAGTCCCTACGCAGTCTGGTATTACTGCCGCAACGAATAAAGGGGAGGCCACACGCGATCTTCGATTGCCACTGCGCGCCGGACCTTCAGCAGTTCCCTCAGCAACTGCGCTACTGCGAGTTAGTCAATGCAGGCAGAATAATCCTTGATTGCGGCCGTTGCGCGCAGTGACTGATCTTGGAAAAATGTCGAGCCTTGGCGCTGCCGAATTGCTCACGAAGATTTGGGCGCAGTACCCCCTGGCGTTGTATCTCTTTTCGGGAGCAGTTGTTGCTCTGGTGTCGTTCTGGAATTGGCGAAGGGCTGCCGGGTTACTTGGCATTTCTGCCGAGCATATTGATGCATGTGGGTGGCGAAAACGATTGGGGTATGGGTCGGGTCGTTACTCATGCTCAATCGTGACAACCCTAGCGGTTGCCTAGGCGGCGGCCAGGCTGGTCAAATTACTGATCGCATGCGGCATGATGGCGCCGGCTTCCCGAACAATCGAACGGTCCTCTGGATGCGGTGGGCCGCCTGCCATTAGCTATTGATTCATAGCTGGTGCGCCCGGAAGCACGGCAGACACATGCGGCGCGTCTGTGACGGTTGGCAGTTTGGTTGCGGCGACCACCGTTCGCGTAATTGCCTGTGGAGCGGGGGTGGTTTGTGCGACACCGGAGGCGGGAAGTGCCGCTCCGAGCAGCAGTAGTAGTTCGGTTGTCTGAACTGCATGAGCGCCTCCCAGGTTCAGCGGATGGTCCGTGCACCATACGCGCTCCCAACGCCTCTTGGAATGGCAGACGGCTTGGAGTTGCTATTGGCTGGACACGGCGCAAACCGGACATCAGCGGCCCTGGATTCGGGCAACCCCATAGGACGGAAGCTCAAGGCTTCCCACCTTGCGGATGAAAGTGTCGCCGCTGTCGAGCCAGGCGGGATCGCGCACCGCTGCTTCAAAGCTTCTTTCGTCGAGAATAAGCAGTCTGGCAGGGCCTTCGAAGCCGTTGACCTTCAGGCGCTGGGTTTCGCCTGACAGGTTGGCGAGCCAAAGCACTTGGCCGCCCTTGCTGCGATGGGCAAGAGCGGCGACCTTTGAAGGTGCAGAAGAAACTGTATCGATGCGTCTTGCGCCGCTGGCAACAGCAAGACCCGCAATCACATGGTAGATGGGATAGACCCTGGCGCCACCGCGGTCGAACCACGGCTGGGCATGGGCCAATTTGCGATAGATCATCCCTTGCGAGCCAGTGGCAGAGCCAAGGGCCAGGGTGTCGACACCGGCTGTTGCGGCAGCCGACAGATAGCCGAGGTTCCATGCGGCGGCGAAGAGACCGCGCTGGCGTGGATCGATATCGGAGAGACAGACTCGCCCATTATCGGGGTTTGGCGCAACCGCTGCGCCATAAGGGTTGTCGCGACAGGGAATACTGGTCGGCCCGATGTGATAGGGCACTTTGCCGATCATGGCGCGCGCAGAGGCGAAGATCCACGGAAGGGTCTCGAGCGTTTCCATGATCGAGATGTCATCTGCCGCATGAACTATGGGGCAGCCCGTGTGGGTGATGAAGTCAAATACGCCCTTGGGGGCGGGCTTGCGGTTCAATTCGGTGAAATGGGAGAGCATGCCGCCGCCGAGCACGGCATCCGGGAAGGAGGCTCGTGCCGCGGCCGCCATTTCCTCGTAGGTGGGCCCCCAAGGCCTCGGTGTGTCGGGCTGAAACGATTTGAGATCGTGCATCTGGGTGACGACAACGGATGCAGGTGTGAGCCCCGCAGCATTCACGACGCTAGCGATTGCAGCCACTTCATTATCGGCCGGCTCCTTGGCCGGCAAAATGATCTCAAGTGTAACCGGGGCCCCCGTTTGCTTTGACAGATCGCGGAAGCTTGCAGCGGCCTCTTCTTGCCCTCGCTCGCGTCCATCGATCTGACAAACGAGCGCCAGGGGCTTCGCCGCAGCGATAAGGTGCGCGGCCTGGAGGGCCGCCGCGGCTTCCACCATGGGTACGCCGAGGCCGATTTGCGGAATACGGCCCTTCGCGCCTGCAAGGGTTACGGTTGTATCGGCGGCAGCGCGCGTTGGCCTTGATTTCGGCAGTTTGCCAGAGACGGTGAGGGTTACTGACTGGCTGAAGCTCTTGCCTTTCTCCAGTGTGTAGGGCCAGGGATCGAGCAGGGAGCACACATAGGTCTTGTAGGAGGCATCCATCCAGTTTCGATGGTCCTCCATCTCGAACTTGTTTCCCTCCATCAGAACAGTCACCGCAACTCCCGAAAACGGCTCGTGCTTAAGTGAGCGGATTTCGAAAATGGGCTGACCGGGGCTGATGAATTTGGGGAACTTGCGCTTCTCTTTCTTTCCATCCGTGTGGACGACTTCAACTGGGCGCCCCACCGTTCCTGCGAGCGGATGCAGCACCACAAAGCCGGTCCGATTGGTGAGGAAGTCAGAAAGTGGCGTTCCTTCGGCCGAAAACTTCAGTGTTCCATCGCTCCTTGCGTCGATTTTGGCGGAATAGCGGATCGCCTGATCCTTGTCGTCGCAGATGGCCTCATAGCCAATGGCAAAGCCATCCTTGCTTTGGCGGATGTTCAGGTTCTCGATTGCCGGAGCATACGTGCCCCAGTCCTTGTCGCGGACGATATAGGCAATTCCACGCAAGACCTCTTCACCGTGATAGCGGATGTAGCGTAAGGCGCCGCTGTCGAAGACTGCCGAGATGGGACCTGCTCTCAATTCGCGGCGTTTGCCGTTAGGAACTTCGGTTCCGAAGAACTTGATTGCACGGCTCGGCTTCTTCTGGGCCATGGCGGCCTCCTCAAATGACCTTGTCAGTTTGTGGATCGATCAGAACGGCGCGGGTCATATCGATGTCGATACGGACCAGTTCGCCCGGAGCGGTGACCTCGTGAGCCGCGAATTCTGCGGTGATGCTGATTCCCCCGAGCGGCATGCTGACCTGCACCCGCGAGCCTGTCGGTTGGACGAGCTCTATGGTTGACGGCAACTGCACGTGACCTGGCGCAGCGCTCGCGCCGGCTTTGGCAATATGCTGGGGCCTGAGCCCCAAAACGACGGCTTGGCCGTTCGGCGCCTTCCGCCCGGGGGGCAGGGTGAGCTTGGTTCCGTCGCGAAGGATCACTTCGCCAGTTTCGATGGTGGCGGGAAGGAAGTTCATCTTCGGGCTGCCGAGGAAACCGGCCACGAAGCGCGTTGCCGGCCGCTCAAACAGATCAAGCGGCGCGCCGAGCTGTTCAATCTTGCCGTCCCGCAGCAGCGCAATGCGGTCGGCGAGCGTCATCGCCTCAATCTGGTCGTGAGTCACGTAGATCATGGTGCGGCCGAGCTCCTGATGGAGCCGCTTGATTTCAACCCGCATGTCGTCGCGAAGCTGGGCATCGAGATTGCTGAGCGGTTCATCGAACAGGAAGAGCAGCGCGTCGCGCACGATCGCGCGGCCGATCGCGACGCGCTGGCGCTGACCGCCGGAAAGCTCACGTGGAAATCGTTCGAGAAGTTGCGCAATGCCGAGCATTTCGGCGGCACGCTTCACGCGTTTGTCGACCTCGGCGGATGCAACTCTCCTCGCCCGCAGGCCGAATGCAATGTTTTCATAGACATTGAGATAGGGATAGAGCGCGTAATTCTGGAACACCATCGCGATGTCGCGATCGCGTGGGCGTGCCCACGTAACATCTTTTCCGCCGATTTCAATCGTGCCGGCGCTGGCTTCCTCGAGCCCTGCGATGGTGCGGAGCAGGGTTGATTTGCCGCATCCCGATGGGCCTACCAGGACTGTGAATTCGCCCGAGGGCACCTCGAGATCGATTCCTTTGACGGCGTGGTATGCGCCGTAGTGCTTGTGAAGTCCGGTGATCTTCAGGTCCGACACGACTTAACCCTTGACTGCGCCCATGGATATGCCGCGCACAAGGTAGCGCTGCAGCGTTGCGACGGTGATGAACACCGGAATGGTTCCAAGCACCGACATAGCGGCGATCTTGGACCAGAAATTCGACTGGCCGCCAAAGTAATGCGTGACTTGGACTGTGTAGGTTGTGACCTCGGTGCGGGTGAGCACCAGTGCAAACAGAAAGTCGTTCCAGGAGAAGACAAAGGTGAAGACAGCGGTGGCAAAGAGCCCCGAGCGCGCCATGGGAAACACGACTTTCCATAGGACCTCCCAGCGGCTGCAGCCGTCGATCAAGGCACTCTCTTCGAGTTCTAGCGGAATATCCTCGATATAGCCGCGCATCATCCAGATCACATAGGGCAAGCTAAATGCGGTGTAGAGAATGATGAGCCCGATGTAAGTATCGACCCAGCCGAGCCAGACATAGAAGAGGAATACCGGGAATACGATGGCCACGGGGGGCATCATACGTTGCGAGATGATCCACACTGCGAGGTTTTCGCCACCTGTCCTGAATCGCACCAGTGAGTAGGCGGCGATGGTGCCGAAGATCATGGCGAAGAAGGTTGATACCGAAGCAAGCACCAGACTGTTGCCGACGGTTTTGGCATCGCCATCCTTGAACAGCACCGCATAATTGTTGAACTGGATGCTCTTCGGATACCACACCGGTGGAAAAGCGAAGATCTCGCCTGGCGTCTTGAAGGAAATAGCTAACAGCCAGTAGATCGGAAATACGAAGATGACGACGAGCGACGCCGCGGTGAGATAGCGGAAGACGAGCTTCGTTTCCTTGCGGCGATGAAATGGAACGGTTGTCATTTTGCCAGCCCCATGCGCCGGATGGCCCAGGTGACGATGACGGTGAGAAGCGCGATGACAAGGAAGGCGATCGCTGCCGTGTAGCTCGATTCGAACTGCCGGAAACCCTGGACATAGGCATATACCGAAACAGTTTCGGTCATAGTGCCGGGGCCGCCCGCCGTGAGCGCCCAGATGATATCGAAGATGCGGAAGAGGTCGAGGCCGCGGATCAGAATGGCGATCGACATGACAGGCCAGATTGCGGGGAGAACAATATAGCGGAAACTGCGCCAGAACCGCGCTCCGTCAATCTCTGCGGCCTCGGTAAGTGAGCGGTCGACATTGGAAAGAGCGGCCAGCAGGATCAGGAACATGAAGGGTGTCCACTGCCAGATCTCACAGAAGATGATGGCGGGATAGACGAGTTGGGGATTAACCGTCCACAAGGCCGGCACCGGGTGGCCGGCGAACCAGCCAATCATCTGGTTGATCGGACCATAACGATTATCGAACAGGAGCCGCCATGTGGCGCCGGCGACAATCGGTGAGATAATCGTTGGCAGCATCAGCAGCGAAACCAGAATCTGCCGCCCCGGCATGCGGTCGAGGAACAGATAGGCCATGGCGAGGCCGAGCAGCAGCTCGATGGGCAGGGCTATGACGATGACAAGCGCCGTATGTACGAACGACTGCCATAGCCTCGCGTCATGAAAGAGTTGAACGAAATTCACTAATCCGGCAAAGGATGTGTCGGTCTCCAGCATGGTGACGCGCATGAAGCTCACCACCAGCGAGAAGATCAGTGGGAACAGGCCGATCAGCAACAGCAGGAAGATGGCCGGCGAGATCAGCCAGTATTTGAAGTTGCGGTCGGGATGGGCGGTGGCGGCCATGGCTGACAGTCGGGGTGCGTTCCGTAGGTCTCGTGCCGTTGTAAACGGCAGGCGGAGCCTCTCCCGCCGGATGGCGGGAGAGGGGAGAGGCCTGCTTACATTTTCGGATAGGCACCGGACTTGGCGGCCCAGCCTGCATAGACTACCTTCTGCTTCTCGACGCCGATCTTCTGCGTGATGTCGTCCCACTGAGCTGCCGCCGCATTGAGGATCGTCTTTGGATCATCGCCTGCCCAGAGCTTTGAAATCGCCTGGCGCATGACCTCCTCGTACTTGTCGGTTTGCAAGAGCGACAGATCGAGAAGGCCCGTCTCCGAGGCCTGCTTCAGGGCCGCCAGATAGTCCTTAGCGTTTGGCCACAGGGCCAGATAGCCAGGGTCCGTGTAGTGCGATTCGCGGAACGGATCGCGCAGCGTATAGGGAAGCTGAACGCGCTGACGGCTCACATCTTCGCTGTTGAGCCACTGGATGAACAGATAGGCGGCGTCCTTGTTTTTCGAGGTGGACGAAATTGACAAGGCAAAGCCCGCGGCGAGCTCGGGATGTCCTCCCGGCGGTAAGGCGTAGCCCACCTTGCCCGCTATCGCCGTTTTCGGGACCCAGTTCAGCGCCTCCTGGTCGGTACCATAACCCTCGGCCCAACGCCCATAGGGTGGCCAGGAGATCGTCATAGCTGATTGGCCTTGCAGGAAAGTTGCGAGATTCTCCACGAAGCCGAACTGCTCCACGCCGGGCGGCATGAATCTGTTCTCTTTGCGCATGCCGGCGAAGACCTTGACGCCGACATCGGAGTTGATCGTGGCCTTCATGGTGTCAGCGTCGAAGAACTTGCCGCCCTCGTTGCGGAAGCGTTCCTCGAACATGTACATCGCGTAAGGAGGCTGTCGGAAAAAGGCGGCGCCGTAGATACCTTTGTCCTTGAGGATATCCGTAAGACCAGCTCCGACGACATCGAAATCTGCCCAGGTCTTGGGCACTGCGAGGTCCTTGCCAGTCTTGTCCTTGAAGGCTTTCTGTACGGTCGGATCCTCGAAGATGTCGCGCCGATAGTACATCAGGAAAACGTCGCCATCATCTGGGAAGCCGTAGATCTTGCCCCCCACTTTCATCTGGTTGTCGCGGAATGTCGACGCAATCGTCTGGAGCTCGGGGGCGTAGCCGTACTTCTCGACATAGGGGTCGAGCGCCTCAAGCGCGCCGGCCTGGGCAAGATCGGGCATCCAGGCAGGAATGACGTTGAGCGCGTCATAGGCGCCGGCTCCCGACTTGTAGTCCTGCATGATCTTGGTGAACATCTCGGCGGTCGCGACCTCGATCACCTTCACATCCATCCCGGTCAGCTCTTTCCATTTCGGGCCGGAGAAGTGGGTGGGATCGAGCGACTGAAGCCCGGCCTCCCAGACAATAGTGATCGAGCGTCCCTTGTATTGCTGCGCGGCCTTGACTGCGGTGTCGGCGGCTGACGCAGCCCATGCCGGCCTTCCCAATGTTGCGGCGAGGCCTGCGGCCAGGCTGATCTTTCCGAAATCACGTCTATTGACCATTGTCTCCTCCCTTTTTTCCTGAATGGCAGAAGCCATTCGAATGTCCCTCGCTCGTTGCGGCGAGGAATTCTCAATTGGCGAATTGGCGGCTGTACTCCTCCAGTTTGCGTCGGAAATTCGGCTTTTCGAGTACTGCGCGATTGACAATACCGCGCGGGATTCGCCCGTGCTGAATATCGAGCACAGCCCTGATATCGGCTGCGCCGTTTCCGGCGAAGCACTGATCGGTCCAGCAAAGTGCGTGAGGCGTCGCGATGACGTTGTCGAGCGCGAAAAGAGGATCGGCCGGATCGGTCGGTTCCTGGTCGAACACATCGAGGGCCGCGCCAGCGATCCGCCCGCTTGCCAGAACGTCCGTCAGCGCCTTTTGATCGACGATAGGTCCGCGCGCGGTATTGATGAAAAAGGCGGTCTTCTTCATCAGGGCGAGGCGCTCAGCATTCACGAGGTGGCGGGTCTCGGCCGTCAGCGGGCAGTTCACCGTAACGATGTCGGCGCGGGCGAAGACGTCGTCGAGACTAACGAGTTCGACACCGAGTCCGGCCGCCAACTTGGTATCCGCAAATGGATCATGGGCGATGAATCTCATGTCGAACGGCTTGGCGAGGCGGAATAGCTCAGCGCCGATATTGCCGATACCGATCGAGCCCAGCACCCTGCCGACGAGGCCAATGCCCATTTGCTCGCCGCGGGCGGCAAAACCCAATGGGCCTTGCCGGGTCAGCTTGTCCTTCACCATCAGCCTTCCGGTGAGTGCCAGAATGAAGGTCATGATCGACACGGCGACAGGGCGGCGCACGCCATCGGGCGTGATCGCCAACGCGATGTCCGCGGCGGTACAGGTGGGCACATCCACCGTGTCATAACCGACGCCAAAGCGGGCGATGATACTGAGCCTTCCGCTTTTGGGTGCGCTTTCGGGCGCAAAACGGTGAGCCAGCAGGATAAGCGCGTCGAAGTCTTCAAGATCGCTGCTGCGCAGAGGATTGGCGTTGTCCAAAAAGGCCGTCTCCACGCCGGAGGCCTCTAGCAGAGGCTTTAGATCGAAATCGGGGTAGACGGCTGAGCCGTCGGCTTTCCTGAAATCGCCTGAAAGGGCAACACGGAATGGGGCGCTCATTTCATGCATCCCTTCCGCAACGTGGTGATTGCGGCGGCAAGCGCATCCCGAAGCACCCACACGTCGCCCGAATAGCAGCAAAAATCGAAGCCCTGTTTGTAGAGCGCGATGCCAACCTCGGTGGTAGGCACAAGGCGGCCCAGTGCTTTTTTGTGCTTCTTGGTGGCGGCAATCGTGCGCTCAACCGCCTTCAGAAATTTCGAATGGTCGAACTGGCCCGGAATGCCAAGCGACACTGACAAGTCGAAATGGCCGATCCACAGGCAGTCGATGCCATCGACAGCGGCAATCTTGTCGGCATTTTCGACACCTTCGGCGGTCTCGATCTGGCAGAACAGCGTTGTCCGCTCGTTGGCAGCCGCAAGCTTCTCGTGCACCGGGCCCTGCCCATAGGCATCATGCGCAACGCCCAAGGCAACGCCACGTCGCCCATCCGGATAATATTTCGTGCAATTGACGACGGCCTTTGCTTCTGCGGCAGTGCTGACCATCGGGATCATGATCCCTTCCGCACCCATGTCGCAGGCCCGCGCGATGTGGTGATATTCCTTTGAAGGCACGCGGACGATGGCCGGCAGCCCCGCGGCTTCAAAATAGCGCGCAGCACTTTTGACGGTTTCGAAGCCGAAACCTGAATGTTCCAGGTCGAAAAGGGCGAAATCGCAACCCGCCTGTTTGAGGATATGGCCGATTCCCGGAGTGGCAAACTCGACGATGAAATGACCAAGCTTGGCCTCTGGCGTCCGGGTCATTTGCTTGAGGCCGGCACGAGCCATCGTTCATCCTCCCGTTTTAACGTTTGTTGTTTGGACCCTCGAAGACGATATGAAGCTTAGCGACGTTCTCGTTCATGACCAGGTCGGCTCCGGTCGTGTTGAATGTGGCGAGGTGCGGCGACGGCAAGCGAGTACCGAAGGCCGCGCGGCTATCACAGATCTCATAAAGAAAGATGCGGTCGTTCGCCCCCTAGGATAGGAGTACGGCGAAGCGCCGGCACCCCGGTTTGCGCTCGCATGACATTTGCGCATTCTCATCGATGAGCTTGCGGGATGCCGCCATCGCCCCGACTTTGGCTTGAAGTCGACGGTGACCACGAAGCTGTTCATTTGGCCGCCCTCCGGGCTTTCCAGTAGAGCTTGGCAACCTGGTCGAGGTGAGAGCGCATGCGGGCATCGGCAAGTTCTGGATCGTGCGCCTTGATCGCCTCGAAGATCGCGACATGCGCATCGAAGGCGACCCGGTTCTGGCCGGGATAACTGAGCGTCATACGCCTCTGGTCGACCAGCCAATCGATGATGGCCCGGTGCATGACCACATAGATGGGATTCTTGGGGATCGTAGCGATGGCGTAGTGAAACGCGACATCCGAGCCCTCAAAACGTCGGATGTCGCCGATGGTCTTGTAGTTCGCATCGAGCGCATCGCTCAGGTGGCGGATGTCCTTCGTTGTGGCGTTGCGTGCTGCATCGCGCGCCAGGCCGGTTTCAAAGAGGGCGCGCGCATCCTGGAAATGGCGGATTCCGTTGTCATCGGAGAGCAGATATTTGGCACTGCTCGACAGCGAGGTCATGACGGCCTCAGCGTTCGGGGCTGTGACCCGTGCTCGCGAACCCGCCCGGAGATCGACGAGCCCCGCCCGCTGCAGATGAAACAGCGCCTCGCGGATCGCCGTCCGGCCCACGCCAAACTCCGCCATGAGCTGACGTTCTGATGGCAGCTCGGCACCAGCCACCAATTCCCGGTCGCGGATCCTCTGCTCGAGGACATCGGCGACCTGCTCAAAAAGGCGCGATCGTTTGAGCTGAAAACTCATCTGGTATACCTAGTATACCAATGGTAGTCGCCCTGACGGCGCGCTGTCAATACGGCCATACTTGCGGAGATTTGTCTTTCCGTGGAGATGTCGGAAGACACTTTTGGGGAGCCACCAGCTTATGCTTCGCGAGAAAGGCAGTGAATTAGCCTGCCAAATGCGAGAACTGGTCGTTGTCTTTTCGTGTCGGGGATGGATTGTTGCGGCTCTCCGCATGCCTGTCCACCACACATGGCGGCCGCTCGGTGGCACTCGAACAATTCCTTACGATGAAAACCGTAGAAACGCATTTTGCCGCCGACGCGATGCCTTTCTCGATCATCGCCAAAATGTCCGTTGTATATTGGCCGAACGTTTCTGTTACGAAGTCGACATAGCCGGCAAATTGGTCATGGCCGACGAGCGTCGGCCCAAGCGAGCCACGAAAGTGAAACCTTCGTGGAAGATGACCGGTATGAGTCGCTTATTTGCGTGGTTCTGCAATTCCTTGCAGAAAACTCGGACCACTTCTTTTTGCGGCGAAAGCGTTGTCGAGCGCGGATTCATCCGTGGAACGATAGGCTAGCGCCTTCGGGCTTCACGATCCAGCGGTCCAACCAACTAGAAGATTGTAGTCGTGCAATAGCCAGGATCACCGGGAAGCGGGCGGATCCTGCCGCCCGAAGCCGGCAGCGGCGATGAGAATGCGAAGGGCCTGACGGCGCTGCTGTTACCCGCATCGATCGACCGGACTCGGTATCCCACGAAGTCCGCGGCGTCCCACACAGGCATGCCGCACTGCATAAGCCAGCTCGCCGCGCGTGTCGCAAAGCGCGCGGCGTCACCTTGCTGGCCAGACCTGCCAACCGGTATGTCTCGTTTGGGCCAAAGCGACGATGACTGAGCGACCACTTTTGGCGGATACTGTTGATTTAGTCTGCCGTTGATTGGCGTTGGCGGGCGTGATTCCATCCTCGTGTTGCTTTGCGGAGGAGCGGGACGATGATGGGGATGCAGGCGGCGCCGGCGCAGCTGTTTTACGATTTCTGCCTCGATGACCACGTCCCCGAAGATCACTTGCTTCGACGCATCGACCGATTTCTCGATCTCGAGAAGGTGCGCACAGAACTGAAGCCGTTCTACAGCAGCATCGGCCGCCCCTCAATTGATCCCGAACTGATGATGCGGATGCTGATTGTCGGCTACTGCATGGGTATCCGATCCGAACGGCGACTGTGCGATGAAATCCACCTAAACCTCGCCTATCGCTGGTTTTGTCGCTTGGGACTTGACTGCAGAGTGCCGGACCACTCCACCTTCTCGCGCAACCGTCATGGCCGATTCCGGCAGAGCGATACCCCTCAACAGCGGCCATCTTGAATCGTCGAAAAGTGGAAACGGTGACCTGCAACATTCGGGCGAGATGACGCTTCGCTAAAGCCTAAGCTGTTAGCCGTCGTGGAGCGCATAATCCACAGGTTGGCACACCCTCGTTGTTGATCTCGATCTGGAAGATTTCGGACAAGCCCGTCCGTCCAGACGACGTTAGCTGGAGTGCACGGCTGCCTGACGCACTCTTGAGCCACCCGAGCTCTAATAGACGATCCAGAATCCGAGCCCCGACGAGTCCCTTGAGGTGATAACGACGCTCGCTCCAGTCGAGACAAGGCTGGCAGAAAATCCGCCGAGTCCGCGGCCTCAGATCAACGCCGAACGCGAAAAGGAAACGCTCGCCCGAAGGCGTTACCTCGCCGCCTTCATCGGTGAGTAGGATGTGCCCCTTGGCCACAAGTGCATCGGTAACAGCGACGCCTACCTGGCCAGCCAGGTGATCGTAGCAACTTCGGGCAAAAAGGAGTGCATCGTCATTTGCCGACCTCGGCTTACGGCGGGGTGGCACCTCTATCGCGGCGACGACCTTGATGCTCTCCAGCATTGTCGCGACCAGCGGGGACGCAATCCGATAATAGCTGAAGCGCCGTTCCCGAGTGACAGTCAAAAGCCGCGCGGCGACCAGCTTGCTCAGGTGGTCGCTCGCCGTCGAGCGAGAGATATTGGCGCAGTAGGCAAGCTCGGTGGCCGTCAGCGACTGTCCGCCCATAAGGGCGTTAAGCATCGTCGCTCGCGCAGTGTCACCCACGAGAGCGGCCACCTCCACGAGATTTGCCGCCGCGACCATCCGCAAACCCTATCGCCGATACCAGAAGTATATCAATGGAAAACAGTTCGGCATGGGCCGAACTGTTCGCGCGAGACAATTGCGAACCTCCGAGCCAAGAATGCGCTGGTGGTCCTGGTCTAGCAAGGGCGCTCACAGTTGGCATGGAGGATGAGATGGTCGCCTATTGGGTCGCGCGCTCGAAGGTCAACAATCCCGATCAGTACAAGAAGTACACCGACCTGGTACCAGGCATCCTCCAAAAGTTCGGCGGCAAGATCCTGGCGCGCGGCGGCAAGTTCAAGATCCTCGAGGGCCCGGAGAAATTCCACCGCTTCATCGTCATCGAGTTCCCGAGCTTCGAGAAGGCGGTCGCCTGCCACGAATCGCCCGAGTACCTCGAGGCCGCGGCGCACCGCAAAAAGGATGGCGCGAGCGAGTTGGAGATCGTCATCGTCGAGAGCATCTGAGGCCCAGCGACACGCCTAGGCCCGGCGGCCATGAAAAGGAAGATATAGGGCATTGGGATGTGCACCGGCGCGAAAGCCTGAGCAGGGAACACGATCCTACGGAAGTAAACGCCATGTTGATCCACACCCTTCATTTCGAGCCAGCAAGTATCTTAGTTGCCGTGGTTTGCAGCCTGATCGTTGCCGGCCTTCTGAAGGGGGGCATCGGGGTCGGCATGCCAGTCGTTGCGCTGCCGTTATTGTCACTGTTCATCGACGTCAAATCAGCGGCCATGCTGCTGAGCATGCCTTTGGTCCTCAGCAATCTCCCGCAGGCGCTGGAGGGCGGAAGGACCGGACGCTGCCTCATGGAATTGACGCCGGTGTTTCTCGGCATGATTCCCGGCCTCTTTCTTGGAGTTCAAATCCTCTTGGCGCTCGATGCGAACGTTGCAATGATTATCGCGGGCCTAGTGCTTATGGGTGTCGGCGGCGTCACGTTGCTCGCGCCGAAGCTACAGCTTCAGCCTCGCCTGTTTTTGCCAGCCGGCGTCACGTTCGGATTTTTCGGCGGGATTCTGGCAGGCACAGCAGCGATGGCGGGGCCGCTCGTTTTCATATTTATGCTTGCAAAGGGACTGCACGGAAGGGCGTTCACAAAGGAAGCGTCGCTGTATCTCGTCGTTTCCTCCGGCTTGCTGGCACTTCTTCTGATGGCCAGCCGTCAGTTCAGCTGGCTTGACGTTTCAGTCTCGACGGCTGGGATGTTGCCAGTCTTGCTCGGCACGTACGTTGGACAACATATGCGCGAAAAAATTGCACCTGAGACATTCAAGAAGCTGGTGTTGATCGCGGTCATTGCCGCGGGCGCCGACTTGCTGCGACATGGTTTCTTGAGTTGACGGGCTTGCCGGTGCCGCTGCGGTTGGTTCGTCAGGTGCCGTCGCAGCGTCGCGAAGTTGGCTTGCCTATGGCGCCGGCATCTTCGTGGTGATGAATTACGTGGTGGTGCCGCTGTCCGAGATCGGACGCATCCAGACGCGTTGACCAACACGTGCCTAGCCTGCCTCTCCTTTTCCGCCGCCACGGGGACGGAAAGGATGGTTCTATTTCAGGGCTGGGAGTCCTTCAATGGCGACGATGCGGAACTTGGCCCCACTCTGCCGCACCTTTGCGGCTGGGCCAGCCGGGATTTGCTACGACGATCGAGCGTGTCGATGGGTTTCAAAAGGCGATCCGTCGCAATCGCCTGGACCCGGACCGATGCCCCGTCGCAATCGGCTCGATCGACGTGGAATCCGCCGCGCGCCGCGTTGAGGCCTTGATGAGCGGGGCGAACCCGCCGACGGCGCTGCTCGCAGGCAACAACATGACGTCGATCGGCGCCATGCGTGGGTTGAAGCGCATGAAACTCGTCGTGCCCCGAGACATGGCGCTGGTGGGCTTCGATGATTTCGAATGGGCCGATTGTTTCGAACCACAATTGACGGTGATCGCCCAGCCCTGCCTGGAAATCGGTCGCAGCGCAGCCAAGATGCTGCTGGAGCGGATCAAGAAGCCGGATCGGGAGCCGAAGACCGTCAGACACAAAACGGAACTAATCATCCGAAATTCGTGCGGCTGCTAGGTCGTGTGGGTGGGATCTGGTGTCCTGAACCAGAAGTTCGTTGCATTGTGTCTTGCCTCGACCGGCGCATGGTATTTCACTGCGATCGGGACACAGTACACCGTCCGTTTCAGACGGTCACCATCAGCGAGTGTCTGTATCGGTGGTTGCGTTTCCCTGATCTGAACCTATCAATCGATGGCGCTTTGAAATTCGTCCCCTGACCGCCGATCTCATCATGGTGCACGATGTGCATCGGCGGGGATCTAAGCCGCGAATCGTGCGCCTGCCTTGTCCGAGTCTTGATGAGACTGTGTGGATTCCGCTTTTGATTGTCAGCAGGAGATCACGCCTCAATATTGTTGGCGCACCCGACACGATTCGAACGTGTGACCTTTGCCTTCGGAGGGCAAACGTCCACGCCCCCAATCCCGGAACAA
>Ga0137415_10003935_pt1 | contig 14739 bp, 7 predicted proteins | sample CZODoug3_1_1_16f_FD_183082 | JGI IMG/M metagenome (GOLD analysis project Ga0137415, IMG submission 183082) | Vadose zone soil fungal communities from Angelo Coast Range Reserve, California, USA - CZODoug3_1_1_16fungal (Hybrid Assembly) | ecosystem: Environmental > Terrestrial > Soil > Vadose... | reverse complement strand
TGTAGACACCCTCACCTTCAATGCGGTAGAGGCTTACAGATGGCAGGCGTCCGATGGCGTCGGCGACGTTGGCGTTCGGGAGGCTGGTGATGATCTCGGAAGGGAGCACCTGAACGATGTTGTCGGCGGTGCGGGTCTGGTTGATGGCCTCTGCCTCGCCGTGCGGACGCTCCGCGGTCACGAGGATTGCCTCACCGACGGAGGCGACCTTGAGCGCGAGATCCAGACTGAGGCTCTGCCCTGTGACCAGTTCTACATCGTACTTCTGGGGTGCGAAACCCACGTAGGAGACAATTAATGTGTACTTCCCGGGCGGTACCTCGGGCAGCCTGAAACCACCCTGACTGTTTGAGACGACGATGACGCCCAGAGGTGCCAGTTGTATCTGCGCCCCGGGGACAGCCGCTCCTCCGATATCGGTAACTGTCCCCGCGATCGCTCCTTTGCCCGATTGAGCAGACGCTGGCGAAGAGAGCAACGATAGACTCAGCAGCAGCACAACTACGATGCGGCTGCTCCAATTCTCCCTGGTATGCGACATAAGGCCTCTTTCCCCATTTAAGTTCTGCAGGACTGCAGGATTGGCTGAACAAGAGGGAGTGTGGCAGGCGAGTCTAAAGCCAATCTAAGGAAATATGGGGACTACGCCTCGTTTCACGGAAAATTGATCTAGCGTGCTTAGGCTAGAGACTATGCGCATCTTGATCGTTGAAGACAAGCAGGCCCTTGCGGGCCATATGGGTCGTGCTCTCGAAAGGGAGGGGCATTCGGTGACGCTTGCCTACGACGGAGATCAAGCACTGCGACTCGGTAAGACCGCTACTTTTGACCTTATGCTTCTCGATGTAATGATCCCACGCATGGATGGTTTCGCGGTCATCAAGAGGCTACGCGAGGATCGGCTTCGCATCCAAACCATTCTTGTCTCGGCGCGTGACTCGATGCAGGATATCGTTCATGGACTCGATGCGGGAGCGGACGACTATCTTACCAAGCCGTTCGAGCTCGATGTGCTTCTTGCGAAGGTGCGGGCGACAGAGCGTCGCATTCCGACAAGGGTACCCCAGTCCGCGCAATTTGAAGATTTGATCCTCAGACCCCATCTCTATGAGCTGCAACGAGGCGCTCGTGTCGTGTCCCTGACCCGGACGGAGTGCGCTCTCATGGAAACCCTGATACGGAGGGCACATACCGTCGTGCCACATGGAGTGCTCATCGAAGAGGGGTGGGGAAGCGATACCGATGTGAGCTTTGACAGCCTCTATGTGTTCATCCGCGCGCTCCGGGGCAAGATCACACAGCCAGGGGAGCCAGAGCTGCTCCACACCGTTCGAGGTGTCGGCTATTCTCTGCGACGAGAAGCATGTTGAAGGGGAAGATTTCGATCTCGCTCCGTTTGACCTTGTGGTTTGGCGGCATCTTCTTCTTCGGGTGGGTGCTCTTTGGCACCGCCATGTGGTTGAACCTGAAGAGGACGCTGACAGGAGAGCGCCATCAGACGCTCACGCGACGTGTAGACCGGCTTGAAGAGTTGCTGCGCAAAAATGAAGGCGAGGATGACACAGACCGCTACCAGGATTTCAAAGATTTTGCCCATGCAACAGGAAACGGGCTGGCAGAAGTAGTCTATGCGGACGGTACACGGGCCTATCCTTCGCCCTCGCCTGCTGCGTTTAACTTTCCGTGGCCCGAAATCCATGCCAATGACACGGAACGGTTCGTACGCATCGAGTCGGCAGGACAGTCTTACTGGGTTCTTGCGCGATCCTTCTCGTTCAGTGGGCGGTCGTTATTTCTGCTTGCTGCCGCGCCCGAGGCCGGAAATCTATTGGTTCTACAGAGTTTTTGGAGAGGTTTGCTGGCTTCGGTACCGATCCTCTTGCTCATTTCGTCCGCCGGTGGATATTGGGTCAGTCGCAGGGCGCTCAAACCGGTAGATCGAATCACGGCAACCGCCCGTTCGATTAGCATCAGGAACCTATCGGAGCGGTTACCTGTAACGGAAACAGGAGATGAGTTGCAACGACTCGCCGAGACCTGCAACGCGATGCTGGATCGTCTCGAGTCCGCGGTGAACCAGATCAAACAGTTCACGGCCGACGCTTCTCATGAACTGCGCGGCCCTCTGTCGTTCACACGCACTGTCGCGGAGGTGGCGCTTAGAAACCCGCACGCAGACCTAGAGAGTCGTAAGGCCTTTGAGGATATCGTTGACGAAGCTGCCAAGGCAGCGATCCTGCTGGAAGATATGCTTACCCTGGCCCGCGCCGATGCCGCACCTTTCAGCATGACCCTGGGGCCGGTCGATCTGTCTGCCGTGATCGAAGATGTCTGTGCGATGGCACGTCCCCTTGCCGAGCAGCGCGGCCTCACGCTGACAGTCTCTCATGCTGGCGAGCCATCTGCAGGCGTGCTTGGAGACTTCTCAAGTTTGCGGAGACTACTCTGGATACTTCTCGATAATGCGTTGAAATATACACATGCGCGAGGACAGGTTGAGGTATTGCTCACCGTGATCTCTGATCGTACAACTCTCCTTGTACGCGACAACGGTATCGGCATCTCCCCGGCGGATCTGCCTCATGTCTTCGATCGATTCTACCGAGCTGACCCATCGCGTGGCATGGTCGAAGGAAATGGGTTGGGATTGGCGATTGCAAAGTGGATAGCCGAGACGCATCGCGCGCAGCTATCAGTCGCGAGCGAGGAGCGCAGAGGATCAACCTTCCAGCTGGTCTTCCTGGGCAGTACCGCCAAGCTGTTCCTGTGTGATTGCGGCGAATCTTAGATTTAGGGGCTGCCGAAGCGAACAAGGCGGGGATATTAGCGCACGCCAGAAGGAAACGCCTTAAAGCCTGCAACCCAACTATGAAGAGGGTTTGTATCGTTAACCTCTGAGAGCACGACTGCTTCAAAAAAATCTGGATTTCCGTGAGAAGCGCGAGCTTTTTGGAGATCTTCAAGTCCTGAAACAGAAGTCAGGTAAGAGATGAGGGCATTCGTATGATATCCGGCAAGGATCAGGACAAAGGTTCCAGGGGTGTGTCCTGGCAAGAGGGCGATAATGCCCGGAGCCACAATTCTTGTGGGAGACTCACGAACGGTTTCAAAACGCATAGGGCCTTTCGAGCCCGGCTGAATATCTTCGATGTACTGCTTATGTTCTGGAATGCGAAAACGGAGCCGATCCAGGTAGGACTGGTAGGGAGCCAGAGTTCCCACCGTTCCAAGCAGGATCAGATTTTCACTATCGGCTGACTCCGGCGGTAGCTCAGAACTACTCGAAGGATTGATTTTCGTACCAAGAGGTTCAAGATATTGAGCCAAACGGAAGACAGCGCGTGTATCCGACGCGACGGTGTAGTCCTGCGCGAGAACAGGTTTTCCACGATCCGTCTCGAGACCCGTCAAGGATGCAGATCGATTGAGGTCGCGATAGGAGTTTACCGACGGATCACGGACCACGAGAGTATTGCCATCTTTGTCAACCCAGGTGAAGAAGACAGGATTCGGGAAGACGATGCGTGTCGGATGGCCATCCTTCAGAAGATTTGACCAGAATGACGATGTCAATGCACGGCTCGCGCCAGACTGCATGCTTTGTCGATGTTCCCACCGAGTACCAAGCAGCCATCCCAGAGGCAATGCGCAGACCGTTGCCGCCACAAGAGGCAACAAGAAGCGGAACGAAGAACGACCTGTCGTAGGAAGCGATGTGGCAGGACGCTCCTCGGGCTTGGATAAAATTTGAGTTGGTTCCGATGGCACTACGATCCCAGCCATGGCCGGTTTAGCGTGAATCTGATAGGACCCCAGCGGTATGAATAGACGCCACGGGTCCTCGGCTCCCTCCTCGTCGTAGAACTCCTTCAGTTTCTGACGAAGTCGCGCTACTTGAACCCGTACTGCAGCATCGGTACGTGGATCGAAACCGGATCTCCGGTCCAGTGCTTCGGTGGCAATGACGTACTCGTTAATATCTTCCGCGCGGTGTTCCCACAAATAGATGAGTAGCTTCTTGAGTACTGGGGATTTCTCCAAGAGCCGACTCGCAAGTAGTCCGTGCAGTTCGTAGGGACTGTTTGGTTCATTCGCGGTGTTCGAAAGAGCAGGTGAAGTCGCCATATCTCTTTTCTCAAAACGCTATGCATGCCTGTAGGTTATTGAAAATAGGACGTTACATCGTAACATAACTGGTCGCAACTCGACAATTACCGTGCAGGAGCTGAACCTTGCCGACGTCTCAGCGGAGGTCGTTAACCTTGCTCGCACGTATTCATTTTTCAATCGATTCGTCGTTGTGGCCCCTTCATCGTCAGCGGCGGGGCGGCTGTAATCTATTCTGTTTCCGCTTTGGGAGAAATGTTGGGCTGACCTTGACGATGCTCATATTTGCTTCCGCCAGCTTGAGTTTCGGTCAAACGTACTCTTCGCAGGTGACTGGGATTGTGAAGGACACAGGTGGAGCGATAGTGCCAAACGCTGTCCTTGAGGCAACGGATATTGCTCGAGGAACGTCCACGAGCGTTAAATCGGACGAATCAGGAGTCTACCGTTTTCCCTCGTTGCTGCCCTCAACCTATCGTATTTTGTGCACTGCAGCTGGGTTTCGCTCTTTTGAACAGGCGGTGTTGACCCTGCAAGTTGACCAGGTTCTTCAACTCGATATCACTCTTCAGGTTGGAGAGGTGAAGGAGACCATCATTGTCTCAACGATACAGACCGGCATCGAGACGGCCAATGCATCGCTGGGACAAGTCGTTACGCAAAAGGAGATTGAAGACCTTCCTCTCAATCTGCGGGATTCTCTGGGGCTGATTGCTTTGACGCCAGGAACGGTGCTCGGTCCAAACTTCAGCGATGGTGGTGGTGGGGACATCGGGCGAAATTTCTTTCGGTCCGACTTCAACGTGGGAGGCGGGAGAAGTGGCTCCCAGGCCATCATGTTGGATGGCGCGCCGAACACTACCGGGGACGTGAGCCGTGCCGTCATCAGTCCACCAGTAGACGCCGTGCAAGAGTTCAAGGTACAGGCGACAAGCTATGATACGCAGTTTGGCAGAACCTCCGGTGGAGTTGTCAACATACTCACCAAATCCGGAACGAATGATCTCCATGGAACCATTTATGACTTCGAGCGAGACAGCTCAATGGATGCGAGCAACTATTTTGCCTCAGGCGCTATTCCTGACTATCACCGCAGACAAGTAGGTGGCGTGGTTGGATTTCCAATTCTTCGTGATCGATGGTTCATGTTCGGTGATTTTGAGGCTCTGCGACAACAACTGCCTGTCACTACGCTCTCGAGCGTTCCAACGCAGGCACAACGTTCAGGTGACTTTTCTTCCACCTACTATCAGGCGTCTGCAACAAGCAAACCAGCGTTCGTCACTATTTACGATCCGGCAACCTACTCTTCCGCTACAGGGAAACGTACTGCTTTTAAGGGTAATATCATCCCGCCCGGTCGCATCAATGCAGTGGCTCTCAATATTCTTAAATCGTATCCGCTTCCGAATCAGGCCGGTAACGCGGTCACCAATGTAAACAACTATGTTTATACCGACAATTCCGTAACGAACACCAATAAATACGATCTCCGGACAGACCTTCATTTGGGTGGGCGGACCACGTTGTTTGGAAGATTTTCCCGGCAAACGGATGCTCGGATCGTACCGGGAGCCATGCCTCCAGCGATAGGCGGAACTGTCACCGACGATCACTATACGCAGGTCGTCATTGGACTCTCCAGACTCATCACGCCCAATCTCTTCGCGAACATCGAAACGTCCTTTACGCGTGGCCTGGCCAATCAGGCTGGAGGTCTTCCGACAGTAGATCTAGGGAGTCTTGGCTTTTCCTCGGCTTTTGCCGCAGAATCAGCCCCACAGCTTCCCATCATCTCTATGACTGACTACCGTACTCTGACTTTGAAGAGCTCTGTCGGGCAACAGCATCAGCCTAGAAACAACTATGTTACGACTGGGTTGCTTACCTTCACACATGGCCGGCATTCATTAAAGGCGGGAGCCGAATACTGGATACTCAACTTCAATGAGTACCAAAACGCAGCGTCTTCGGGCACCCTGAAGTTCGATCACACGTTCACGCAACAGAACCCCGCCTCCGCAACCAGCAAGACCCAGGGTAACGATTTAGCAAGTTTTCTTCTGGGCATTCCATCCGGCGTGAGCTCCACAACGGGCGCTTCCGGGAGCTTTATCCGTAAGGTTCAGGCCATCTCAACCGGTGGTCTTTACTCTGCCCTCTTTGTACAGGATGATTTTCGGGCAAGCTCGCGTCTGACGTTGAACTTCGGATTGCGATGGGATCTCAGTCAGGGAAATCGAGAGAAATACGACCGCATTGCCTACTTTGATCCAACGGCTCCAAGCCCTCTCGCTATGCCTGCGAAAATACCCAATCTCACAGGAATAGCCGTTTGGGCCGGTGGGGGAAATTCGAGGAATCAACAAGAGACCAAGTGGAAGAACTTCAATCCTCGTTTTGGCTTCGCATACCAACTGCCCCATCAGACTGTCCTCCGTGGGGGATACGGAATCTTCTTTCTTCCGAAGTCCGTCGGAGCCAGCGGTGCTGGGGCGATTGGAACGACAGTAGATACACTGATGCCGATCGATAGTGTCATCCCAACCAACTCTCTCACAAATCCCTTCCCGCAAGGTGTCACACTTCCGAGCAACATCCGGGACCCGAACACTGGCGCTGGTTCTACGATCAGTATTCCGCTTTACAAGTACACCTCCGGCTACGTTCAGATGTTTAGCCTCGATGTGCAGAAACAGCTTCCCTGGGGTTTCGTTTTTGACACACATTATTGGGGAAACCTCGGAACGCACATCGCGACATCCAAGAACCTTAATCAACTTCCAAATCAATATCTCAGCCTTGGCTCACAACTTACGACGAAAACTGTAGCCAATCCTTTCTATGGCGTCTTAGCCAATCAGTCTGCTCCGGGTCAAAAAACTATCAGCCTGCGGCAATCGCTGCTTCCATATCCACAATATGTAGGTGACTCGGGAGTGACGCAGGTCTACGAGTCTTCCGGAAAGACCAACTATAACGCTGGAACTGTACAGGTGACTAAGCGATTCTCAAGTGCGTTAAGTCTGAATGCTGCCTACACGTATGCGAAGTCTATGGACGATCTTGGTGTCCCGCTCGACTCCTATAACCGTGCGGGAGAGTATGCACTCTCTGATCTGGATGTGACTCACCAGGCGATCGTAAGTGTTTTGGGCCAGTTGCCCTTCGGGCATGGAAGACGGTTTGCCCACTCGATGAATCGAGTTATGGAGACGGCGCTCGGCGGATGGGACGCAAACACGATCATCCGTATCCAGTCGGGATTTCCTGTCAATATTTCTCGACCTGCGGTGCTGGCACCAGGAGCAAATCCGCACCTTGACAACCCAACACCCCAGCAGTGGTTCAACACAAGCGTCATAACGAGTGCTGGTTCCTACTCGTTTGGAAACATGGGAAGACAAATTCCTCACGTCCGCAGTGACATGTTGCAGAACGTCGATTTCGTCCTCGTCAAAAATATCGCTGCGAGTTGGAGAGAGCATCCGATCACAACGCAGCTGCGAGCAGAGTCCTACAATTTTCTGAATCATCCCCAACTATCGACGCCAAACGGCACTGCAACGTCAAGCAACTTCGGAACGATTACGACCCAGGCAAACCGCCCACGTGCATTTCAGTTTGCAGTCAAGGTGAAGTTCTGAGTCTGGCTGTGTTGAGCATGTCCTCCGGAAGAGGGTCATGGCTGGGATACAACTGGGTAACGTGATGCGCAAATAGAGAGGAAAATGAGATTGAAGACGGTTCAGGTATGGTTCATTGGCGTTGCACTTATATTTTTTGTCATGGCGAGGAAAGGTGCTGCTCAGAGATCTCAGATGGATGTGGTTATCTATGGTGCAACTCCATCGGGCATCATGTCGGCGGTAGAAGCTGCTCGCGAGGGTCGGCGAGTTGTCCTAATTGAGCCAACAAAACACATCGGTGGCATTGTAGCGGGCGGGCTGACCAAGACAGATATCGGACGGCGAGATACCATCGGCGGCCTGCCGGCTGAGTTTTTCTCTCGGGTGCTTTCGTACTATGAGCAGACATATGGAAAGAGTTCTGAACAGGTGCGCGCAAGCAAGGGAGGCATCTTCTTCGAACCGCACGTCGCGGAGCAAATCTTTGAAGCGATGCTGTCTGAGGCGCATGTTTCCGTTCTGAAGAACTGTGAGCTTATAGACGTAACGCTTGGGCCGAATCACCTGCAATCCATATCTGTACGTGAACCTGGCCGTGGTCCGCAGCCGGTTGTAGGAAGAATCTTCATTGATGCTTCCTATGAAGGAGACCTCATGGCTGCTGCACACGTCCCCTATCGTGTAGGCAGGGAAGGCACAGCTGAATATGGAGAGTCTTTTGCCGGAATGACGCGCGGTTCTCAAGAGATGATTGGAAAGGGCGATCATCGTTTGCAGGCGTTCAGCATCCGTTCCACAATTACGAATAGACCGGACATTCGTTTACCCGTTCCAAAGCCTCAACATTACACGCCCGAGGTCTTTGCAGATTTTCTGAAGAGAATCAGGCAGAAAAAAATACGCACATTCGATGAGCTGTTCCCTGATGTTCCCGAGTGGGGGCCTATCAACGGAAAGTCTGATCCTAATAAGGCAGATGATGTCGCTGGCAACCTTAACTATGTTGAAGCCAACACTGCGACACGGCACGCAGTCTACGAACATACACGTGATCTATGGTTGACGTTTTGGTACATGCTGCAAAATGATCCAGTTTTGAGTGAGGAGTTTAGGCAGTCGGCAAGAGTGTGGGGGTTACCGAAGGACGAGTTCACAGACACTGGAAATGTCTCGTCGCAACTGTACGTTCGTGAAGCACGGCGGATGCTCGGGCGTTACGTCATGACACAAAAGGATGTTCAGTTCGATCGAGTCAAGCCCGATGGAATTGCCATCGGAAGTTATGTTATCGATTCTCATCCGGTGCAGATGCTCCTCAGCGGGCAGGGGCTGATCTCGGAGGGTGGGAATATCGCCGGCTGGACAGATCCATACAACATCCCATATCGCTCTATCACGCCATATAACCCTGACAATCTTCTGGTCACAGTTGATTTATCGGCGACCCACATTGCATATTGCACCATTCGGATGGAGCCGGTATTCATGACGATTGGCCAAGCTGCTGGTCTGGCGGCGTCGATGGCGGTAGAGCGAAATATTCCAGTGCAGGATGTTCCAGTGGATCAACTGAGGACGCGTCTGAATGCACAGAAGGTCCCACTTGATCCAATGTTCAGGCCACACGTTACGATCGAGATGGATGGGGGAATGCAAAAAGAAAGATCAGTTCAATTCCATGTAAAGGAATTGAAGTTAAGGTCTCGGCTGACAAAGTACTTCTGGAATTTCGATGGGTCTGGAGCTGTTCAGAGTACAGACACTGCACCCAAATGGATTTTTTCGAGTGATAAGCCATCGTCCGTTAGCTTGATGGTGATCGATGCTGACGGCAACTCCTCACTGATTGCAAGACGAACTGTGTCAGGGACGAAGGAGCCGAGTCCCGATGTCACGCTTCTTTATGAACAAGCTCAAGAACAAGGTCTGTGGGACAAAACTTCGATCGCCGGCCTGGACGAGAGAGATTTGGTGGCCTATCACGACCTAAATAGTGACAAAGGCAAGAAGGTCGTCCTGCTTCAGACGAGGCTCTCTCGGCCAGGCCGTTATCGTCTCGCCATCGCCTATCCGAAGGGGGCGAAGCGGGCGACGAACGTTCCTGTGACTGTCATGACGAAGAAGGGCACACGCACCATTCGTCTGAATGAAAAGGTCAAAGACACACCCTTCGCCTTCGTACCACTTGAAGACTTTCAGATCGAAGCAGGCGAGTCTCCTGCGGTAACAGTGGGAACGGCTGGGACCGATGGCGACGTTGCGATTGAGGCTATCCGCTGGCTCTGGCTGGGTGAGTAATACATCTATCATTTACGAGGGAATACATGCGTATCATTCGAAATCTTACTTTTGTCCTAGTATTTGTGCTTACAGTTTCCCACCCGGCGATGGCCGTCGAGCAAGATGTCTATGACGTTGTCGTATATGGAGGATCTGCCTCAGGAGTTATTGCTGCCATTAGCGCCGCGCGCAATGGAGCTAAGAGGGTCGCTTTGGTTTCGGCCAATCGTCACTTAGGTGGCATGGTGACAAACGGCTTATTCCGAACCGACGTCGGACGTCCCACAGTCATCGGCGGAATTCCTCTCGAATTCTGGCAACGAGGTGATACCTACTACCAGCAGCACAACTTTTCACACGCAAGCATGTGGAACACTGAACCGCATATCGCAGAGGCAATCTTCAACGACATGCTGAAGGAAGCGAAGGTCTCCATCTTTCCCGGGAGCAGGTTGAAAGAACATGATGGCGTGAAGAAAGAGGATAAACGGATCGTATCGATCGGCACCGAAGACGGCAAGGTCTTTATAGGTAGTGTTTTCATCGATGCTACTTATGAAGGCGATCTAATGGCGTTTGCAGGCGTGTCCTATATTGTGGGGCGCGAGGCACAGAAACAATACGGTGAGTACTCCGCAGGTGTTCGAGACTCTCACTCAGAACACATCAAAGCATACGATACCGATGGCAAACTCCTCGTCGGAGTCATGCGTCAGCGTGAAGGCAACGTCGGAGATGGGGATAAAAAAACGCAGGCCTATAACTTTCGCGTCTGTCTATCTCGCGACAAGAACAATCAAGTTCCTTATCCAAAGCCACAAACCTATAATCCGCACTTGTACGACGCGCTGTTGAATCGGATGATCGCGGCCAGCAAGAGGGAATCGGACGACAAACTTGTGAAAGGCTTCTGGCCGGCTCTGGCCGTCGCAAGTGACAAGGCGGACCTCAACTATGCCGATTTTGTTGGTGGAAGTTGGGCTTACCCTGATGCAGGCTACGCAAAAAGGAACGACCTGTGGCAAGCACATTACAACTATATGGCTGGATTACTGTGGTATCTCGCAAACGATCCGCGAGTCCCTAAGGCAATCCAGAACGCCTTAAACGAGTGGGGACTGGCAAAAGATGAGTTTGTTGACCATGATCACTGGCCCTACGAACTGTATGTGCGCGAAGCTCGCCGAATGGTCGGTGACTACGTTATGCAGCAGCAGGATGTAATCGAAAACCTAACGAAACCGGACTCTATCGGTTTGGGAAGTTATGGATTGGATGTACATCCCGTGCAGATGTTTGCTGACGAAAAAGGTGAGGTTGCGACGGAAGGTGTTCCGCAACGTACAGAGCAAGTTCGTATGAAACACGTTCCTTATCAGATTCCTTATCGCGTCTTGCTACCTAAAGCAGGCGAGGTCAACAATCTCTTGGTAACGGTCTGCCCTTCCACCAGTCATGTTGCCTATTCCACTCTACGTATGGAACCGCAGTATATGATCATGGGCCAGGCTGCAGGTGCTGCAGCCGCCATTTCGTCCAAGCACAATCAGCCTGTGCAGGCTGTGGATATAACGACACTCCAGCAGGGCTTGAGAGCCGGACATGCCATTTTGGAAGTTGATCTAGCGAAGTTCAAGGATGCCCTGGACGCAAACGACGCTCCGGCGACTCAACCTTGACACACAAATCGTTGAGGAGAATCCGTAACGGATAAGGAGCATGCCTATGAGGTTAGCCGGTATTAGGCGATCACTATTGAAGTATGTCTTGGTATGGGTTTCAGCGACGGTAGCAGTATGTACAGCCGCCAGCCCGATTCAATCCCAGGAGAGAGACGAAAAGCGAGGCGACGAGATCAACTTTCAGACCCATGCCTTTTGGTCGCCGAGATTGAACATCGAGGCAGGAACAGCAATCGTCTACGGGATCGACGCATCTCTTTCCAAGCGCGTGGAAAGCTGGCGTGGCCATGGCTATCACGTGGCGATGATGACCGGTGTCTCGTGGGGAGAGTATAGCGATTACCTGGACGGTCGCTTTGATGGGAAGAAACATTGGGACGAGGCACAGGTAGATAGCAGCGGTCAGCAGGTATTGCACGGACAGAGAAAGTCGATTCCCTATATTGCTCCATCGGCATCATATGGAAAATATCTTGCATCAGAAGTTCTGCGTGGGCTCGATGCGGGTGTTGAAGCGGTCTACCTGGAAGAGCCGGAGTTTTGGGCGAAGTCTGGATGGAGCGAAAGCTTCAAACGGGAATGGTTAGGCTTTTATGGAACACAGTGGCAGGCTCCGGACAGCTCACCCGATGCTCAGTATCGCGCATCAAAACTCAAATATTTTCTCTATAGACGTGCTCTTGCAGATGTCTTCGATGCGGTCAGAAAATACGGCGAGGAGCACCATCGGAAGATTCCGTGCTATGTGGCGACCCACTCTCTCCTGAACTATGCGCAGTGGCGGATTGTCAGTCCTGAATCCTCGCTGATCGACGTTGGGGCAGACGGTTATATTGCCCAGGTCTGGACCGGAACCGCACGGACCCCAAACGCTTACGACGGCAAGGTGCAGGAGCGCACATTTGAAACTGCCTTTCTGGAATATGGCGCCATGCAGAACCTTGTCCGCGCCTCGGGACGCAGGGTGTGGTATCTAAACGACCCAATTGAAGACAATCCAGATCACACCTGGCAAGACTATCGCTTCAACTGGGAAAGCACCTTAACGGCATCGTTGTTGCAGCCAGCGGTTACAAACTATGAGATTGTTCCGTGGCCGGAGCGCATCTTTGACCCTCGAGCAGCATATCCATCGGATGAATCTCCAGAAAAGCGGGTCTCGATTCCTGCCGCTTACGAGACAGAGCTACAGGTCGTCTTCCATGCGCTGGGGCAGATGAAGCAGACCGGAACTGCCACTCGCTGGGAGGTTGCAGGATCTCAAGGAATTGGGGTACTAGTTTCCGACACCTTGATGTTTCAACGAGCCAACCCGTCGCCCTCCGATGCCAGGTTGAGTTCCTTCTATGGACTTGCGTTGCCTCTACTTTCGCACGGCATCCCGGTAGAACCGGTTCAGATGGAAAGCTTCGATCAAGCTAAGCTTGCAGAGCGGTATCGCTGTCTGGTTCTTACTTACGAAGGGCAGAAACCACCGTCCGTTTCCTTTCATCATGCTCTTGTCAATTGGGTAAAATCCGGTGGCGTTCTCGTCGTCGTCGATGACGACAAGGACATTTACCAGACCGTCTCAGAGTGGTGGAATACCGGTCACAGTCAACAGACAACCCCACGCGAGGAACTCTTCAAAGAACTTGGGATCAGTGGAGAAGTTGTGGGCGTGAATCCAGTAGGCAAAGGTTTTGTTTATCGTGAAAATACATCTCCAGCAAGCCTCGCGATGAGGTCGGACGGATCAAAGACAGTGTTGGCTGCTATCAGGACAGCGATGGCAGCCAGAGCAATTCCTCTGCTGGAAAGCGATCGCCTCGTTCTTCGACGGGGGCCGTATGTCATTGCTGCTGGGCTCTCCGATGTGAGCCTGAGTTCACCTCAGAAGTCGACCGGTTACTATCTTGATCTCTTCAGCCCAGACCTATCCATACTGCACACCAATACTGTGAAGGCTGGAGAGAGGCGACTATTGCTTGATGTCTCTGCAGTCGCCACTAAATCTCCGAGTGTAATTGCGTCCGCCAGTCATATCCGCGAAGAACAATCTGTGCAAAATCGTCTAACGTTTCTTGCCGACGGTATCGAGGGATCATCCTCTGTCGTTCGTATCAAAGTACGGGGAAGTATCGCCCGAGCCACACTTGATGGTACTCCCGTGGAAACATCTCAGTTCGGATCGGATGGTGTGACGGCATGGATACATTTTGAAAACCACGCAATGCCTCGAAGACTCGAAGTAAAATTCACGAATTAGCTATTTCTTTCAACACCTGCAGATCAACCGTGAGGAACTGTATTCTCACGGCCAGTTCTCAGTCAATGGAGTTATGAATGAAGTCTTTCAGACAAGACCAAACCTAAAAGAAAGATGCCCACCCTTCCGTGGGCATCTTCTCAAATCAATCAACCCGTTTCAAGAGTTTCGTAACAGTCTCAAATATCGAGGCCTTTCCCAAAGCTAATTTATTCGGAAATCGTCAGCTATTCGTCGATTTCATAAAGATAGTAGTTGGGCAAAACCATTACTCAGTGAAGACTGTGACCATACCGTTTCCTGCGGCGTAGACCTTTCGGGTAACTGGGTTGACTGAAAGGAAGGAGGCACCGGTACCTGTGACCGTTATTTTTAGCGTGTTGGTTTTGCCATCAATTACGCTGGTATTGTTGTCATTTCCGTCGGCAACAAACGCTAGATTGGTCACCGGGTCTACGTCCACGCCGTAAGCCGCCTGTCCAACCGGCACTTGGGCGAGCAATTTCCCGGTTTGATCCAAAACCGCCGTTGTGGAGGGTCCGAACTGGGTGTTGGTAACGAACACATGTCCCGTTACCAGGTCGACAGCGGTGTTGAAGCCCTTGGTTCCCTCTCCTGTAGAGGCCTCAACAACATTCTCGGTTTTGGTGTTGATGATATCGATCTGGCTGGTTCCGAGCGTGACATACAGCTCATTGTTGAAGGGATTGATCGTGAGACCCCAGGGGTTTGAACCGGATAGGCTAATCGTTCCGGTGACAGTGTTTGTGTGAGCGTCGATGACGGCGATATC
>Ga0137415_10003934_pt1 | contig 14739 bp, 17 predicted proteins | sample CZODoug3_1_1_16f_FD_183082 | JGI IMG/M metagenome (GOLD analysis project Ga0137415, IMG submission 183082) | Vadose zone soil fungal communities from Angelo Coast Range Reserve, California, USA - CZODoug3_1_1_16fungal (Hybrid Assembly) | ecosystem: Environmental > Terrestrial > Soil > Vadose... | reverse complement strand
GGTGTAGGAGCTGTGGGTAAGTAGCCCGCCGCAGCGACCGCCACGAGTCTGGCGGCGGTGGGCTACTTATCCACAGCAGTGGTCATCGTGGATCTTCGGTAGGGTTTGGTCGCCAAACCTCTACCAAACCGGAGAACCGACGATGACCGACGAGATCATGAGCCTTCGAGCGCTGCTGGAGAAGAACTCCGACGCCGATTTGCTGCGCGAGATGGTGGGATTTGCCGCGCAGCGCCTGATGGAGTTGGAGGTCGAGAGCCTGACCGGAGCCGCACACGGGGAGCGCAGCCCCGACCGGATCAACAGCCGTAACGGCTACCGCGATCGCGATTGGGAGACCCGAGCGGGCGCCGTCGAGTTGCGCATTCCCAAGCTCAGGAAGGGGAGCTACTTCCCGGCGTTTCTCGAGCCCCGCCGGATGGCCGAGAAGGCGCTCGCCGCGGTGATCCAAGAAGCCTACGTCCACGGCGTGTCCACCCGTTCGGTCGACGAACTGGTCAAGGCCATGGGCATGACCGGGATTTCCAAGAGCCAAGTCAGTCGGCTGTGCAGCGAGATCGACGACAAGATTGGCGTCTTTCTCGACCGGCCGCTGGAAGGCGAGTGGCCCTATCTGTGGCTCGATGCGACCTATGTGAAGGTCCGCCAGAACGGGCGCATCGTGTCGGTCGCGGTGATTGTCGCTGTCGCCGTCAACAGCGACGGCCGGCGCGAGGTGCTGGGGATGACGGTCGGCCCCTCCGAGGCCGAGACCTTCTGGACCGCGTTCCTTCGCACGCTCGCCCGGCGCGGCCTGCGCGGGGTGAGGCTGGTGATCTCGGACGCGCATGAAGGGCTCAAGGCGGCGGTTGCCAAGGTGCTGCACGCCTCCTGGCAGCGCTGTCGCGTGCACTTCATGCGCAATGTGCTGGCCCACGCCGGCAAGCAGGGCCGGCGCGTCGTCGCCGCCTTCATCGCCACCGCCTTTGCCCAGGAGGATGCCGAAACCGCTCGCAGCCAGTGGCGCCAGGTCGCTGATCAAATCAGACCCAAGGTCGCCAAACTAGCAGCCCTGATGGACGAGGCAGAAACCGACGTGCTCGCTTTTATGAGCTTCCCCAAAGACCACAGGCCGAAGATCCACTCGACCAATCCGTTGGAACGGCTAAACGGCGAGATCAAGCGCCGCACCGAGGTTGTCGGCATCTTCCCCAATGAGCAATCCATTACCCGCTTGGTCGGCGCCATCCTGCTCGAACAGAACGACGAATGGGCGGTCCAGCGGGCGCGCTACATGACACTGGAAACCATCGCACCATTGCGCGATGATCCCTTCGTCACGCTGCCCGCCGCGGCAGCCTGACTAAACCCGGCCGAGCCCGCCGGAGAGCGCACGCCCCCTGCCGCTCTTACACCACCCCAAGGGACACGACCGGTTGGGAGGGGGGAGTCTCGAGCGAACTCGTCTCGGAAATAGGTCTATTCCAGAGGGATTCTGGACGGTAATAAGCACATTTTGGCGCCGAAAAGCGCACAAATCGCACCTTTGGCTCGTAATCGCCGAATGAGCGACCGCTTCTAAGCCATTGCGAAAATGAGACTTTTACGCCTGCGGTTGGCGCCGGCGCCGCAATTTACCGTCTATAAAAAGGGGCGGGCCGCTCCAAGCCTGCCCTAATCCAGACCAAAACACTATATAAACGAGGTACTTACCGACCCTGACCCGGCCGCGCAATTTACCGTGACGCGGCGGCCTTGTCGACCCCCATTGGATCGCGATGCTTTGTCGCCCGGGAAAGCTCGGAAGCGGTTCTATCATCTCAATTAGGCCGAACAGCTGCGGGCCGAGCGCGAGGCAACATCAGGGACGCGACCAACCCGCATGGGCACCCGGCTCCATGGAATGGCGAGCCGAGCGGAAGAAATCGAGCTGAACCGAGGCCGCTCCCGAAAAAACCTAGTCGGCGGGACCGATGGTTCGAATCTTGTTCCCTCCAGCGAGGAGTTACGTGCGAACCCCGGCGCGAACATAGCGGGGCCGCGATCTAGAGTTCCAACGCGAGCTTAGTCCCGATCAACTGCGCGAGGCGCTATCCTTGCTGGAACGCGCGGCGGGCGTGAAGCCTCAGAACTTGCAGGTCGGGGATTTGAGTTCCGCCGATGCAACCCGCTTCAAGCGGATGCGCGAATCCGTTGAGGCGATGAAGGAGGTCTGGACAAAATCCGAGGCGGAATACCACGGGGAATTCGTCAATTTCGATCCGATGATCGCCAGGCCCAAACCGGTGCAGAAACCACACCCGCCAATCCATGTCGGCGGCGCCTTCCCCTATGGTGCGCGGCGCGCCATCCGCTACGGCGATGGCTGGATTCCCACTGCCCGTGGCGATGTCGCCGAGGTGCTGCCGAAATTTCGCGAGATGGCGCGGGAGGCCGGCCGCGATCCTGCATCGCTCGAAATCACCTTGTTCGGCCTCGGCGAGGATCTTGACCGGGTGAAGCGCCTGGCCGAGATGGGCGTCGAGCGCGTGGTGCCGATGTTCCCGCCGGAGAAAGCGGAGACGGTGCTGCCGATCGTCGATCGGTGGACGAATATCATGCGGCAGGTCAGCCGGTAGATCTGACCCGGATCGATCTGCGGATGCGAGCGATCGTGTCCAAGACATGACACGATCGCCCGCCGGAAATCGGCGCGCCGAACCGACGGCGCTTCCCAGTCGGGTGAAACCACAACTCACAAAGCTGGTCGACCAGCCGCCGGACGGGCCGGAGTGGCTGCACGAAATCAAATTTGACGGCTACCGGATCATGCCCGGCTGGACCGTGGCGCGGTCCAGCTCCTGACCCGCACCGGGCTTGACTGGACGTATAAGCACCCGACGATAGCCTCGGCAGTCGCGTCACTTCCGGCCAGAGAGGCCTATCTCGACGGGGAGCTGTGCGGTATGCGGTCCGACGGCACGACCTCGTTCAGCCTGATCCAGAACGCATCGGACACCGGTAACGGCGACGCTCTCGTCCTTTTCCTGTTCGATCTCCTCCACCTCGATGGCGAAGCCCTTGGCGCGAGGCCTCTTCAGGAGCGGAAGGATGGCCTTCGCGTTCTGCTGTCCGGAAAGAGCTCGCCCTTGCACTTCAGTGATCATCAGATCGGGCGCGGCCAGGCCTTCTACGACCACGCCTGCGCCCTGAAAGTGGAAGGGATCGTTTCGAAGAGGGTCGATGCACCATATTCTCCCGGCAATCGCGGCCTGTGGCTTAAAGTGAAATGCCTGAACCGCGAGGAATTCGTGGTGGTCGGCTGGACCGACCCCGAACGCTCGCGTCCCTGGCTCGGGGCGCTGCTCCTGGCATACTATGATCCACACGGGTGGCTCGTTTATGCCGGACGTGTCGGAACTGGAATTGACCACGCGGAGCTCGGCCGGTTATGGCGGCGACTGCAACCGCTCGCCACTGCCGAGATGCCGCTGCAGGTGGCGCCACCTCGCTCGAACCGGTTCGGTTCACCGCTCGTCCTCAGCCGCGTGCATTGGGTTCGGCCCGAACTTGTGGTCGAGGTCAAATACCTGACATGGACCGACGAAAACCTGCTTCGTCAGGTTGTTTACGAGGGCCTGCGGGAGGACAAGGATCCGACCGATGTCCGGCGTCCGACGCCGAATCAATCGGCGCGATAGGCTCGCTGGCCGGAGTTAATCGATCACGGCGCTGAGCCTGTGGCGCCAGCGCCGGTGCCGCCGCCGCCGCGCCTCAGGCCCTATCACCGCGCAGGCAGCCGGTGAGGGTTAAGCGCAATGCACTCAAGGAAAGCCGAGTGAGCGGGACGCCTTGTTGATCGACTTTGCCGAGATCAGCCGACCTATTCGCCCTCGGGCGGAGTGAGCCCCTACGCGCAAAACGCGAGCACGAACTTAATTAATATTTTCACCTGCCGCCGCGCTGATGCACATCAGCGGGGTGCTGTCCCGGAAAAACGGCTGCCGGTTGCTGCTTCGGTCAGATCCGCTTTGAGCGCGTCATTGACCAATTCGCGCTCAACCGCCCGCGACAGTTCAAAGCTGTCATTGAACACCGCGATGATATCGGACTGCTTCACGGGGCCTTTGCGCGTCATCTCGGCGAGCAGCCGCCGCAGCTCGGCTCGGACCTGTTCCCTGGTTTCGATCCTGCCCGTCATCACTGCCCCCTCTGAATACTGAACATTGGCGCTGCAGCCGATCGATCAGCGCCTGGTCGCAGGCGGCCAGCCCAGCTGCAGGGTGTCGAAGGGGACGCTCATTGCAACGTGCGCAGATGGTGAATTAGGCTTCGAGTTCCGCAGCGAGCCTAGCGATCTCCCGCTGCAGGTCGACACGGCCCTCGATCCGCGCGACACGGCTGTCGAGATTGTTGAGCCGGACGCGCATCGCGGCGACGTCACGTTCGACGGCGGCCAGTCGCATGACCGCTTCGTCGAGCTTACGCTCGATGCTGTCGAGCCGAGCGTCAATGCGGCGCAAGTAAAACAGCCCGACATTTTCAGCGTGCTCTGGGGTATTTTCGTCCTCAGCCATGATCGAGCATATACCCCGGTGGTGGTCAGGGGCGGGGCCGTGTGCCGCCGGCCGCGCCCCCGCTTATAGCACCGAATGGCCGCCGCGCGGATGAACGAGCGCCGGCCCTTCCCCCGCCTCCATATACCGGATGCGGAACCCGTGCGCCTCGACGAAACCCTCGCGGAACCCGGCTGCCATTGCCACCGCCCCTTATTTTTCAGATGTCGCGGATGTGCGGCAGCACCTTCTTGCCGAACAGTTCGAGCGCTTCCATCAGCTCGTCGGGATCTTCCGAGCCCGGGGTCTGGAAAAACAGATCGACGACGCCGGCGCCGATCTGTTCGCGGCACTCTTTCAATTGCGCGACGATCTCGTCCGGCGCGCCGCAGAAGTTGATCGGCAGCACCCGGTTGACATTGCCCGGCCGCCGCCCCTCGCCGGCGACGTTGCGCTGGTCGAGTTCCAGCAGCGTTGCTGCGACCCCGGCCTTCAGCGGGAACACCGCCTGCCGCGGATACTGTGCCAACGCCTGCTGCGCCTTCTCGCCGGTCTCGGCGATCAGGATGTTGGCGCGGTAGACGATCTGGTGCGGCTGCGGCTGCCAACCGTAGCGCGCGCACTCTTCCTTGTAGTAGCCGGTCACCTTGCCCATCACGTCGAACGGGCCAAACGACACGCCGAGGCCGATGTGGTTGCGCGCCGCGAAGTCGCTGGCCTCGCTGCTGGTGCCGAGGGCATACATCGGCGGCAGCGGCTGCTGCAGCGGCTTCGGCCATACCGACACGGTGCGGTAACGGAAATGCCTTCCCTGCCAGCCAAAGGGCTGCGGTTCCCTCCAGGCACGCAGGATCAGCTCCATGCCCTCGTCGGTGCGCTCGCGCGATTCCTCGGGGTTGAGGTCGTAGGTCAGCATCTCGTTGGTGGTGCCGCGCAGCATGCCGACGATCAGCCGGCCCTCGGCCATCGTGTCGAGCATCGCCATTTCCTCGGCGAGCAGTACCGGGTTGCTCTGCGGCACAATCGGCCCGAGCAGCGCGATCTTGATCTTGTGCACATGCGAGGCGATGTAGGCCGCGGCGATCGGCAGGGACGGGGTCAGGATGCGCGGCGAATAATGGTGCTCGGAGACGCTGACCCAGTCGAACCCCAGTCCCTCGACGTACCGGCTGCGCTCGATCATGCCACGAAAGGCGCGCGAGCCTGCCTCGCGGTCGTAGGCGCCGGCCGGCATCGGCCATTCCCGCGGCAGGTTCGAGGGCGCGTAATAGCGGCCGGTTTCGAAATACGAGACCTGCATTTTGGCACCTCCCCCGTTCAGCGGGTACGGTTGTAGGTATAGTCCTCGCGCTCGCCGGCGCCGAGCCGCAGCCCCTCCGGCAAAGGCGGGCGCTGCGCCTGCAGTTTGGCGTGGGCGTCGAGCGCGGCCTGGTCCTTCCACAATTCGAGCAGGACCAGCTTGTCGGGATCGGAGACGCTCTGGAACACCTCGAACTGTTCGCAGCCGGCATCCTGCCGTGAGACCTCGCAGCGCGCCTTCATCGCCTGCGCGAGCTCGGCGCCCTTGCCGGATGCCGCGTGGAACGTGACGACGAGCCGAACCGCCATGGCTTTCCTCCCGTGCCCCAATCTGCATCGACCAGTATCATGACTTGCCCGCGGCCGCGTCAAGCGAGCCCCGGAATGGCGAAGAGGCTCACCGCGCGTTGAGTTCCGGGTGGTGCCGGTAGATGCCTTGCTTGTAGAAGGCAATGCGGCCCGCCGCGGGCGCCCGCCCAAAGGCGCGCACAGAGAATGGATCTTTGAGAGGTTTGAGGAGCGCCGCATATGAAGATCACCGCCGCCGTGGTGCCGGTCCGGTCAGCTCAGTTCGAGATTGAGACGCTCGACCTCGCGGCGCCACTCGCCGACGAAGTGCTTGTGCGGGTCGTGGCCAGCGGCATGTGCCACACCGACCTGCATGCCCGCGATGGCTATTTCCCGAACCTGCCCTATCCGGTCGTTTGCGGCCACGAAGGCGCCGGCATTGTTGAGCAGGCTGGAGGGGCCGTCACCGACCTCGCGCCCGGCGACCCCGTCGTGATCTCGTTCCCATGGTGCGGCGAATGTGGACCGTGTCGCGCCGAGCGCGTCGCCTATTGTGAGCATGCCCGCCCGCTCAAATCGAGCGGCCGCCGCGCCGACGGTTCGATCCCGATGAGCCGTAACGGCGAGCCGGTTTATTCCTGCTTCTTTCAGCAATCCTCGTTTGCGAGTTTCGCCGTCGCCCCGGCCAAAGATGTCGTCAAGATCCGCCGTGACGCGCCAATCGAAATGCTGGGTCCGCTTGGCTGCGGTTTGCAGACCGGCGCCGGGGCGGTGCTGAATGTGATGCAGCCCGCCGCCGGACAGTCGATCGCGGTGTACGGGGTCGGCGGGGTCGGCCTGGCCGGTCTAATGGCGGCGCGCATCGCAGGCTGCGATCCGATCATCGCCGTCGATCGGCTCCCCAGCCGGCTGGCTCTCGCTCGCGAACTCGGTGCCACGCATACGCTCGAAAGCCGCGGCGCCGAGACGCTCGCCGAAATCCGCAGGATCACCGGCGGCGGCACCGATTTCGCGCTGGAGACGTCGGCCGTGCCGACTGTGTTTCGGCTCGCCGTAGATGGGCTGCGAAGTCTCGGCACCTGCATTCTGGTCGGCAGCGCTCGCGCCGGCACGGAGGTCAGCTTCGAAATGCCGTGGCTGCAGGGCGGCCGGACCGTGCGCGGCGTGATCCAGGGCGACAGTCGGCCGCGGGACTTCATCCCTCGCCTTGCCGATCTTTTTATGGAGGGCAAGATGCCGTTCGACCGCCTCATCACGCGCTACGATTTTGCCGACATCAACCGGGCCGCCGCCGACGCCACCTCGGGCGCTGCGATAAAGCCGGTACTGTTGTTGCCGCAGTGACGCCGGCGCCGCCTCATATGGTTGATTCCCGAAGAATCGGCGTAGCATTCTCGGGAGGCGCCAGTCCGTCCGAGATCGTCGACTGTGTCAGGCTCGCCGAAAGCCTTGGTTACGAGTCCGCATGGGTGGCCGAAGGGCATGGCGGGGATCAGTTCGCGGTGCTTGCCGCCTGCGCCGCGCAGACTTCTCGGATTCTGTTGGGAACGAGCATCACCAGCGTCTTCGTCCGCACCGCCCCGACCATCGCGATGGCGGCCCTGACCATCCTACTCTAAGCATCGCCGATAAAGCGCGATCAGCCGCTCCCAGTGGCGCTCCGCGGCCGGCTTGTCGTAGCACCACCGTTGCGGGAACGCAAAACCGTGATGAACCCTGGGATAGAGTTCGATTTCACCGGCAGTGTCGGCCCGCGCGAACAAGGTCCCGAGCTCCTCGACCATCGGCAGAGGCGCCAACTTGTCGTGTTCAGCGCAAGCAATGTAGAGCTCGCCCTTCACCTTGCCCAACGAGAGATGGGGGCTCTCTTCGGCCTCGCTGACGAGCCAGGTTCCGTAGAAGGAAGCAGCGGCGGCGATGCGGTCCGGATAACGCGCGGCCGCGGCGAGGGCGTAGGGACCGCTCATGCAGTAGCCATGGCAGCCAACCGCACCCCTCTTCACCTCATTCTGTCGCTCAATAAAGGTGAGCATCGCGCCTATGTCGTCCATCACCGGCGGGATGGTCATCTTGGTGCGGACGGCCCGCATGCGGCTGTGCTCGGCGCTACCCTCCTCCTGCACATCGGGTCCATAGATCGTATCGCGGCCCGCACGGTAATAGAGATTGGGCAGCAGCACGTAATAGCCGACGGTACTAAGCCGCCGCGCCATATCCTTGAGCTCCTCGCGGATGCCGTACGCGTCCATCAGAAAGAAGACAGCGGGAGACCGTCTGTTGCGCTCGGGATGGCAGATGAAGGTCTCCATCTCGCCGTCTTTGGTCGTGATGCCTAGGTTCTTTTCGATCAAGCGGTGTCTCCTCGTTTGCCGATCTCAAGGTCGAGCATGCCGACGCCTTTCGCGGTACCGGTTTCGTCGTGCGAGGCCGGATTAATCCGCTGCGTTGCGAGTGAGCGCACCGAGTACCCGCTCGACCAGCGGCCTGACCTCACTCATCATCAGCTCCATTGAGCGCATCGCCGCCTTGTGCGGGGTGGCGCCGACCTTAAACGAAAAACATATGTGGACCGGCTGCGTCGCCCGAATCTCACCGACCAGCTTTTCGGCAACGGTCTCGACGTCGCCGATCAGCAGATCGCTGTGGATCTGTTCGAGTGGGGGTTCGTCGGGGAATGGCACGTCAACCAACACCGTACCCTGCATGACCTCCTGTCGCCGCCGCAGGCTTGAGGCAAGGCGGGATTGGTAGCGCGCATTTTCAGCAAAGCGCAGCCCGTCCTCCTTGCTGTCGGTAATATGACAAAAGCGATTAACGGTGATGTGGGCGCTCTCCAGCGGGACGCCCTCTGCTCGATAAGCGTCCTTTATGATCTGGTACTGCTCGGCCAGCAACGCCGCACCCCCGACCCTGCCCGACGACAACACCCGGTAGCCGTGCCGCGCCGCCGTCCGGAACATCGCCTCAGTATGGCCGGCGACGTAGATCGGCAGCGGCTTCTGCACCGGCCGGGCGGGGATGTGGGTCTTCGGGATCTGGTAGTGCTTGCCGTTGTAGCTGAAGAAATCCTGGGAGAAGGCACGGTCGAGGATGTCGCAGAATTCTTCGGTCATCTCCAGATTGGCTTTGATATCGACGCCGAACCGCTCGAATTCGTAGGGCTGGTAGCCGGCCCCGACGCCGAGCATCAGGCGCCCGTTCGACAGTGCATCGGCGGTTGCAATCTCGGCCGCGAGCCGCGCGGGGTTGTAGAGCGGCAAGACGACGACTGCGGTGCCGAGCCGGATCTTTTTGGTAATCGAGGCGCAGTGCGCAACCATCATCAGCGGCGACGCGCAGAGGCAGTAATTCGAGAAATGGTGCTCGGCGAACCAAGCGATCGCGTAGCCGAGCTCGTCAGCGAGCCGCGTCTGTTCCGCGACCTCGGCAAAAACTTCCGCCGTCGGCTTTTCGGGGGTGCGCGACCCCATCAGATTGAAGATGCCGAATTCCATCACCCACTCCTTCGCTTCGCTTGGTTGGCCTAAGCGTGGCTGCGATAAACCGAGGACGTCAAGCTCGCAGATTTTGTTGAGTAGGTGACATCGCTCATGCCACCAGCCAGCACCTCGCGACGAGAGGAGGATTCGCTGGCGAAGGAAAAACGTCCACGACCAGCCGCGACCATACGGACGGCAAAGCACGCAGGAGACGCCGGCTGGATGGTACCATAATTTCGACGCATCGCACGACTACCGCCCGAACAGTCGAAGAGCTTGATGAAACGCCGGTAGTGGATGTCCGCCGATAGTATCAGCAGAAGCCAGAGGTGAGGCACATGCGCAAGTTCTCTGGGCCGATAGGTTCCGTCAGCCGGCTCACCATCGAGAGCCAAGCCCTCAAGAGCAATATGCTGGGTGATCCGACCGTCCGCATCGTCGATGTCTACCTCCCGGCCGGGCATGACGGACAAGGACTGCCCCTGCTCGCGGATCTTGTCGGCTTCACCAGCAGCGGCCTATCCCAGACGAATTGGGTCGGCTTCCGCGAGAACCTGCCGGAACGTCTCGACCGGTTGATCGGGGAACAGCGCATGCCACCTGTCGTCGTCGCCTTTCCCGATTGCTTCACCCGGCTCGGCGGCAATCAGTATATCAACTCGGCTTCCACGGGCGCTTGGGAGGACTTCCTGCTGCACGAGATGCTCCCGGCGATCGAGCAGCGTTTCGGGTGTGGCGGTAACGGGCGCCGCGGCGTGTTCGGTAAGAGCTCCGGCGGGTACGGCGCCATCACGCACGCGCTGCGCCACTCCGACATCTGGTCGGCCGCGGCCTGTCATTCCGGCGACATGGGATTCGAGATCTGTTATCTGCCCGACATGCCAGCGGTCCTCCGCGCACTCGCCGGCGCCGAGAACTCGATCGAGCGCTGGTGGCAGCAGCTCGAGACGGCCCAAAAGCATCCAGAGGGTTCCTTCAAGGTGATCAACGCGCTGGCTATGGCGGCCAGCTACGATCCCGATCCCACGCAGTTTCTCGGGATCCGCCTGCCGGTCACGTTCGATACCTGCGAGATTATCGAGGAACGCTGGGCGAATTGGATGCGGCAAGACCCGGTCGTTGCGGTCGAAAGCCGAGGGGAGAATCTCCGCAGCCTCAAGGCGCTATACATCGACTGCGGCAAGAACGATCAGTTCAATCTGCTCTACGGTGCCCGGCGGTTCGTGCGGCGCCTGAACGAGCTCGGCATTCCACATCGATACGAGGAGTTCCCCGACAACCATAGTAGTGTCGATTACCGGATGGATGAGAGCTTGCCCTTCTTGGCCCAGGCGCTGTCCGGCTGATGTGAGCTTATGGACGGTTCCCGCGGCTACCCCGGTGGCGCTAGGGCTCCTCGGGTGCGGTTAGCAGTGTCGCCAGGCCAAAATGCGCAGGATATCAGTCAAAGAAACTTCGGGAGATGATGATGTTCAAGCGGATCGACCACGTCGAAATCGTCACGGACCAGCTCGATCGGACCGTTCAGTTCTACACCGAAGTGTTGGGATTCACGGTCAAAGCGCGAGATCGGATCGAGCGCTCGGGTCTAGGTGTGCCAATCGACTTGGTCTATCTGGATCTAGGCGGCACTGTCGTCGAGCTGATCTCATACGAAGGCGGTACGGTCGACCCGGCCCCACAGACCGAACATCTGGGGTACCGCATGATGGCGCTCGAAGTCGACGATATGCAGAAGACGGCCGACTATCTGAGGACCAAGGGTGTCGACATCGTCTGGGGTCCAAGGGTTCGCGAGACCTACTCAAGGGCGGAGATCTGCGATCCCAACGGCTACCACATCGAGCTCAGGCAGTGGTTCCGGTAAACCGACGTGTTCACGACAGGCGTGCGGTAGAGGGAGCGTCCAAGATCATCTACTGAGGTCCACCTACATCTTCAAAACTGCTGCGGGTGAATTTGTGGGTTAAATCACGGAGGGCTCATATAAGACATTGAATTTACGCCGAAAAACGCCGTGTTATAGCTGAGGGAGACGGATTCGAACCCTCGGTCCCCCGTCAGAGAGTCACGGTTGGCGATACCTCTTCGCTCTGCCCGACGGCGAAAGCGTAGAGCATCCGGCTCGGGACGTAGTACAGCGCCGGCACCTGCGGAAGCCCCGCAGGGCCAAAAGGGAGCGAAATTGTCATGATAGATCTCACGAGCGACGTATGCTTTCGCCTCCGCGGCAAACTCAGCGCAAACATGGTCTGCGCCATTGCGATCGCTGCGGCATTGGCGGCCGTGATGACGAGCAGAACGGCCAACGCTGCTGCCACGCTCGATCATGCGCCGTACGGCACGACGCAAGATGGGCAGGCGGTCGACATCTACACGATGACCAACGAGCACGGCCTGCATGTGCGTTTTCTGAGCTATGGCGGCGTCATCACCGAGATCAACGCGCCCAACCGCGCGGGCCGCCTCGACAACATCGTGCTCGGCTTGGGAACTTTGCGCGAGTACGAGACGCTCCCCGGCCATTTCGGCGCGATCACCGGCCGCTATGCCAACCGCATCGGCGGTGCGCAATTCACATTGAATGGCCAGACCTACCACCTCATTGCCAACAACGGCCCCAATACGCTGCATGGCGGCCCCAACGCGCTCGATCACCGGGTCTGGACGGTGTCACCACTGACGACGCCGAAAGGCGTTGCGGCGACGCTCAGCTATGCCAGCCCGGGCGGCGATCAGAATTTCCCCGGCACGCTAACGACGCAGGTGACCTATACGCTGACCAACGACGATGTGCTGCAGATCGTCTACGTCGCGAGCACCGACAAGGATACGGTGATCAACTTCACGAACCATTCCTATATCAACCTCGCCGGCAATGGCTCCGGCTCAATCACCGACCAGCTCCTGCTGGTGAATGCGGACCGTTACACGCCGACCGGTCCAGATCAGATTCCCACTGGAGAGATCGCGCCGGTCGAAAGCACGCCGCTTGACTTCCGGCAGATGATACCGATCGGTGCCCGGCTGCACAGCGCGTTCCAGCAGATGGTCTACGCGCGCGGTTATGACCACAATTTCGTGCTGAACAAGCCGACCGGCGGCGCCATGACCTTTGCCGCGCGCGCTTATGATCCGCGCAGCGGCCGTCTCATCGATTGCTTCACGACCGAGCCGGGTGTGCAGGTCTACACCAGCAACGGCATGAACGGGTCCATCGTCGGCTCATCTGGTACGACCTATCGCCAGACTGAGGGGTTCACGCTTGAGACGCAGCATTTCCCCGACAGCCCCAACAAGCCGAACTTTCCGAGCACGGAATTGAAGCCGGGGCAGGAATTCCGTTCGACGACGATATTCCACTTCGCTACGGATGCGTCCCTGCCGCCATTGCCGCGCTGATGGCAGCCGCTTAGGAAGAATTGTGTCGGTTGGCTCACATTGTCCAATGAAGACCAATGGCCAGACCCTCTCGATCCCGAGGCGCGAGCCGGAGAGCGTCGGCCAGGCGGGTCGGTGGCTTACCACGACGTCATGATCGATCACGACAAGAACGTCGGCGCCGTGCTCGCGAAGCTTGACGAGCTCGGCATCGCGGACAACACGATCGTCATGTATGGGACCGATAACGGCCCGCATGCTTTACGACGGACTTGAGAAGTTGACCAAGAACTTCAGGAACCGCGCTGCACACATCGATGAACTTGCTAAGGATGATTACCTTGGCTGTCGTCAGCTTGTCATCGGTCCAGAAGGTGCTCTTTGGAAACTCCTGCTCGCCACGGAACGGCACAAATAAAGAGGTTGACGTAGCCCGATCCCTTTGAACGCTCTTGCTAAGGAACCGCTGATCAATTGGCCTTGCGGCGCTTCCTGATGCCGGAGTGGCATTTTTTGAAGGCCGGCATGGGATTGACCGGTTCAGTCAACTGATTTTCCCCGTATTTTCGGTGCGGCCGGGGGCCATCTGCGTGCGGCCGGTGCGACCGGATGTCATGCCGCCGCCAACCTTCTGCGCAAAGTATACACGTTCGCCAGGCCGATCAGCACCATCACCTGGGCGGCGTTCTTCGCCAGCCCGCGATAGCGCACCTTGGTATAGCCGAATTGTCGCTTGACGATGCGGAAGAGATGCTCGACCCGCGCCCGGATCCCCGAATTCCTCCGGTTGCGTTTCTTCTGGCTGCCGGAGAGCGCCGCCCCGAGGCTGCTCTTGGGCTTGGCCTTGTCCTGGACGCGCCAGACCATCCCCAGGGCGCGCGCCCCGCGCTTGTATTCGTCACTGGCGTAGCCGGCATCGCCGAACACCACCTGGTCGTTCTCTCGCAGCAAATTGGGCAATTCGCTGATGTCCGCTCGATTGGCGGCGGTCACGCTGACGCTATGCACCGCCCCGCTGTCGACATCCGCGCCGATATGGATCTTCATGCCGAAGTACCACTGATTGCCTTTCTTGGTCTGGTGCATCTCCGGGTCGCGTTCCCCCTTGGCGTTCTTGGTCGAAGAGGGCGCATGGATGATTGTGGCGTCAACCATCGTCCCTTGCGACACCAGCAGCCCCTTGGCCTTCAGCAGGCCGTTGACCGTCTCGAGCAGGCGCGCCGTCAAATCATGCTGCTCCAGGAGGTGGCGAAAGTTGAGGATCGTGGTCTCGTCGGGAAGAGCCGCCGTGACATTGGAAAAACCGGCGAAACGACGCAGGCTCTCGATGTCGTAGAGCCCGTCCTCCATCTGGCGGTCCGACAAGGCGAACCATTGCTGGAGAAAGTAGATCCGCAGCATCGCGGCCAAACCGACCGGCGGACGACCGCGCCCGCCGGTCCGCGGATAGTGCGGTTCCACCACCGCCAGCAACTCCGGCCACGGCACCACCGCGTCCATCTCGGCCAAAAACAACTCGCGACGGGTCCGCCGCTTCTTGTTGGCGTATTCCAAATCGGAAAAACTCGCCTGACCCAACATTCGCCCACCCCAAACTTGCCCGACCCCGAGAATCTCACGAACCCGGCAGCAATGGCTAATAAATCAGCGGTTCCTTAGGTGACGCGTCATAATGGTGCCGCTCCGGCGTCGGGTGTAGAAGGCTCCGATCTTTTCCTTTCCCTCGAACCGATTGTTGCCAATGGTGTAAAGCCCATCCGGCAAATAGAACTCATGGG
>Ga0137415_10003933_pt1 | contig 14740 bp, 17 predicted proteins | sample CZODoug3_1_1_16f_FD_183082 | JGI IMG/M metagenome (GOLD analysis project Ga0137415, IMG submission 183082) | Vadose zone soil fungal communities from Angelo Coast Range Reserve, California, USA - CZODoug3_1_1_16fungal (Hybrid Assembly) | ecosystem: Environmental > Terrestrial > Soil > Vadose... | reverse complement strand
AGGAGAAGGACATAGTCAAAGGCCACGTTCGGGGAGGGGACCTCTCCCCACGAGAAGGGCGGCGCCCTGCGAATCACCCAGACCAGGCAGGCAGCCGCCGCGAGGGCGATCCCGCCCGCAATGGCCCACGGGCCAATGTCCTGGCGGTGTTCCTTGACGAGGAGTCCTACGCCGGAAGTCAGAAGGAGGACGCCCGCGTAGAGAAGCGCCCTGATCTCGAGACGCACGGAGACGAGGCGCCGTCGGGCCACGCGGTCGAAGAGGATAGCCTGCGCGCTCGCGAGAACATTGTCTCGCCTCAGGCGGGCAATCGCGCTCACCACGTCGGGGTTCATGTCCCGGGCCTGCCGTCCATCCTCGATGAAGGCCAGGGGGGTACGGCCATGGGTCATGGTGCGCCGGCGGCCGGGCGGGAGTCAATAAACGTGTCGACGCGTTTTCCGGTAGAATTCCTGCGACCCGGTGGGGCCGCCGTCATCCGATCACGGGAGCAGGGAGAGCCAATGGGCAGGATCGTCTTTGCGGGCGCGATGTCGCACGTGCTGGACCCCGAATACTATGACCGGGCCTGTGGGGCCATGGGCCGCCAGACGGTGGAGGCCGTGATGGCCGAGATCGCCAGGATGGGCGAGCGGCTCTCGGCCAGGAAGCCCGATGCCCTCATCGTGGTCGCCGACGATCACCTCAACGCGTTCTCGTTCAACGCGGTGCCCGCGCTCTGCGTGCGGATCGGACGCGACGTCCAGCGGATGACCCAGGACCACGCGGAGGCGTTCGACAAGGTGCTGGAGCACATGCCGGAGCGCTACCCGCTCCACGAAGACCTCGCCAACGCGATCCTGGAGCAGGGCCTCGAGGCGGGCTTCGATCTCGCCCTCTCGTGGGAGGCGCCCGTCGATCACGCCTTCCTGAGCCCCGTCAACACCATGCACGGCGCGCGTCCGATCCCGCCCCTCGTGCCCATCTGGGTCAACTGCTTCGTGGCCCCGCAGCCCACGGCCCGCCGCTGCTTCGCCTTCGGCCAGCACATCGCCCGCGTGGTGGCGAGGAGCCCGTGGAACGTCGGCATCATCGCCACGGGGGGCCTCTCCCACTTCCCCGAGCTGTCGCTGCCGCGGGTGGGCGAGACGGACACCGTGTTCGACCGCAAGCTCATTCACTGGATGGAGAGGGGCGAGCACGAGCCGCTCCTCGAGCTGACCACGGCGGAGCTGCACAAGGCCGGCGAGCACGAATTCCTCAACTGGATGGTGCTGCTTGGAGCCGTGACCCCGGCCCGCGCGGACGTGCGCTACTTCGGCGAGCTCCGTCGCATCAACATGGCCGCCGTGGAATGGAGCCTTCCGTGAGCCGCTACGCGGTCAACAGCCTGCTGTACCGGCTCAAGAAGGAGCCCAGCTTTCGCGCGCGCTTCACCGCCGATCCCGCCGCCGCGCTCGCGGGGCTCGACCTGACCGAGCCGGAGCGGTCGGCCTTCATCGCCCGCGACATGCGGAAGATCAACGAGCTCGGAGGCTATCTCCACCTCGTCATGTCCATTCCCGGCCTCGCCGCCCACTGACGGGTCCGGCTGGACGGGGCGGGCGTCGCGGGCTAGACTGGGCGCGACCGTGACGAAGGAGACAATGCCATGACGATGGTCGCCCCCGGGGCCAGGGCCGAGCTCGCAGTAGAGGACGACGGCCCGATTCCGTACATGCAGCGAACGCGCGACTACTACCTCGCGCTCGGCTACGGCAACCCGTATCGCTGGGCCCACTTCGACGAGGTGCCATTCACGCCGCTGCGCACGCCGCTGAACCGGGCCCGCGTGGCCCTGATCACCACGGCGGCCCCGTATCAGCCCCAGGCGGGCAACCAGGAGCCGGGCGCTCCCTACAACGCCGCGGCCAAGTTCTACCAGGTGTACTCGATCCCCTCTGAGAGCGTGCCGGATCTGAGAATTTCGCACGTCGGTTACGATCGCAAGCACTCCTCCGCCGCGGACATCCACGCCTACTTCCCGCTCGCGCGCATGAAGGAAGCGGCGGCGGCCGGACGGATCGGGTCGCTCGGCCCGCGCGTGCACGGGGCGCCGACGAACCGGAGCCACCGGGCGACGGAGACCGATGCCGAAGAGCTCCTGCACCGCTTCCAGGAGGACGCTGCCGCCGCCGCCGTGCTCGTCCCCAGCTGACCCGTGTGCCACCAGACCGTGAGTCTGGTCGCGCGGCACCTCGAAGAGCAGGGGATTCCCACCGTGATCATGGGCTGCGCGAAGGACATCGTCGAGCATTGCGGGGTCCCGCGGTTCCTGTTCAGCGATTTTCCGCTGGGCAACTCGGCGGGCCGGCCGTTCGACGCGGAGTCGCAGGCCCAGACGCTCGAGCTGGCGCTCCGCGTGCTCGAGAGCGCGCCGGCGGCGCGCACCACGGTGCAGTCGCCGCAGCGGTGGAACGGGGTCGCTTCCTGGAAGCGCGACTACCTCGACCTGACCAAGCTCTCTCCAGACAGCATTGTCGAGCGGCGCAAGGAGTTCGACGAGGTGAAGACCATCGCGCGGACCAAGCGCGAGGGGTCATGACCAAGCCCTTCGCGGGCGTCCGCATCCTCGACTTCACCCGCTACCTGGCGGGGCCGTATGGCACCTACCAGCTCGCGCTTCTCGGCGCGGATGTCGTGAAGATCGAGTCACGCGAGGGCGACGAGACGCGCGCCTCGCCCGCCGACCGGGCGTGGGCCGAGCGAAAGATGGCGCCCTCCTTTCTCTCCATGAACGGCAACAAGCGCAGCATCACCCTCGACCTCCGGCGGCCGGAGGCCGTCGAGATCGTGCAGCGCCTGGCCGTGGGCGCCGATGTGGTGTGGGAGAATTTCCGCGGCGGCGTCATGGACCGCCTGGGGCTCGGCTACAAGGCGCTCTCGGCCATCAATCCTCGGCTCATCTACTGCGCCGTCTCGGGATTCGGCCAGACGGGCCCGGAGCGGACGACGGCGGCCTTCGACGGCAAGCTGCAGGCGATGTCGGGGATCATGTCGATCACGGGCGACCCCGCCAGCGGCCCTACCCGCGCGGGCTTCGCGCTCTGCGACACGATCGGCGGGGTGACGGCGGCCCTGGCCGTGGCCAGCGCCCTCTACCAGCGGACGCACACCGGGCGCGGGCAGCTCGTGGACGTCGCCATGCTGGACGCGGCGCTCGCCTTCATGGCCGGACCCGTCTCCGAGTACACGGTGGCCGGCATCGAGCAGCGCCAGCTCGGCAATGGGTCGGTCAGCAGAAAACCCACGGCGAGCAGGTTCCGGGCGCGCGACGGCTACATCGTGCTCGCCGTGCTCACGGAGAAGCAATTCGCCGGTCTGATGCGCGCGCTCGGGCGCGCCGACGCCCTCGATGACCCGCGGTTCAAGGACTGGCCTTCGCGGACTGCGAACGAGCCGGCCCTGCGCGAGATCATCGAGTCCGCGCTCGCCACCGAGGACCCTCGGACCTGGGAGGCGCGACTGACCGCGGCCGACGTCCCCTGTGGCTCCATCTGGAAGATCGACGAGATCGTCCACCACCCGCAGCTCGAGCACCGCGACGTGCTCCAGACCATCGACACGCGCTACGGGCCCATGCGCCTCGTGGGCGCGGGGTTCCGGCTCGAGCACGGCAGCCCCGGCCTCGACCGGGAGCCGCCCACGCTCGGCGAGCACACGGACGAGATCCTGAAGGAGGCGGGCTACGCCGCGGAAGACATCGAGCGCCTGCGGCGCGAAGCAGTGGTCTAGTTCAGCTTCACCATCTCGCTGATGGCCGTCCGGAGATTTTCCCGCGCGCTGCCCAGATGGGGATGCACGGCGAGGGTCCGACGGAAGAGCTCGGCGGCCTCGCGGAACTGTCCCAGCATGAGGTGGCAGAGCCCCTGGCCGGAGAGCGCGCCGAAGTGGTTGGGATTGCGCGCGAGCGTCTCCCGGCAGTCCGCGATCGCCGCCTCGTAGTCGTTGGCGATATAGCGAAGGGTCGCGCGCTTGTTCCAGCCTTCCGCGAAGGCGGGCGCTTCCTCGACGAGACGGGTGAACGCGGCATCGGCGGCGGGCAGATCCTGACGCTCCATCGCTTCGATACCCTCGGCGAGGAGGCCGTCGAGGCGCGGATCGCCGGAGCGGTGCCACATCTGCCAGAGGGTCTGAGCGGCGCGTGCCGCCTGCGCGATGTCGTCCCCCCGCAGGGCCGTCAGCGCCTCGCGCTCGGTCATCAAGGTCTTGCGAGCCACGGGGAGGTGGCCAGGAGGAAGCCGCGCTCTCCCCCCGGAACCAGGAAACCCATGCGGCACGCCGTCTCGAACTCGGCCCCGGCCGCGCGTAGGATGCGGCCAGCGGCCGAGCCATCGGCCAGGAGCCCCAGCAGGAGATGCTCGGCTCCGATCGCGCTGTCGCTCCGCCGTCGAAGCTCGAAAGCCGTCTCCAGGACCGCCTTGAGCTCTGGAGAGAACACCGGCTCGCCGAGGGCGGGAGAGCCGGCCATCGAGCTCAGGACGCGCTCGACCTCGGCGTGGAGCGTCTCCGGACTCACCCGGATCCGTTCCAGCACCTTGAGGTCGAGGCACGCGCCCTCGCGGAGTATCCCCAGCAGGAGGTGCTCGGGCCCGATGGCTTCATGGCGCCGGCTCCGCGCCTCGTCCGTCGCGAGGACCATCGCGCGGCGCGCCCGCTCCGTGAACCGCTCGACCATGCTGGGCCTCCCGAGGGGCAGGGCCGGCGCGTGGCCCCTCATCTGGCCCGAGTATAGGGCAGGCCGAGAGCCTGCGTCAGCGCCTAGGATCAGTGGCCGACGAACTCGACTCGCTCCTTGCCCTTGAGGGCGTCAGGTGTGATGGCCCAGGTGCCCTTGCACGTCGAGCCCACGATGTTCCCCGCCGTCTTGGGGCCGGCGATGGGGAAGGCGAAGCCGCTGCTGACGGCGCCCAGGATGCAGAAGCTCGCCTTCACCGGTGCGTACACCAGCGTGCCGAGCACGCTGCCGGCCCCGTAGGCGACCTGGTCTCCGCCGCTCTCCTTCGAGCGGGGCCCCGCCCAACCCTGGCCGCTCTGTCCGAGCACGGCCAGACCGATCATGCATGCCACGATCTTCGTCATGGAAGTCCCTCCTCCTTCTCGAAGAATCGACGTCGAACGATCGACGCACCCTCGGAGAGCAGTGGATGGCAGCAACAGGCATGCCAGGCAGGGACAGCAAGACGTATTGACGGGATACGCATGGCAGCTTCGCAAGCTTCGTCCGGAAAGAATGTAAGAGTTACCCGGCTAAAGAAGAACGGACCGGTCCTCGCCATTCGAGGTCGGATCTGGTGCGGCGCGCCTAGCCGCGGGGGTCGCGCTGCAGTATCCTCTGTCTCCCCACCTTGGGGCGGGATCCTCAACGGGCCTATGCGAGCTCAAGGAGGAGTCGCCATGCCTGTGTACGAGTACCACTGCGACAAGTGCCGGCGTGAAGTTCAAGTCACCCAGTCGATCAGCGAGCACGGCAAGGGAGCCGTCGCGTGCCCGAAGTGCGGTAGCACCGCGCTTCGCCCGCTCGTGAGCAGCTTCTTCACCCAGACCTCGCGCAAGTCCTGACCGCGCCGGAGCGGTGAGGCCGATCTGATGGAGGCACGGCGGTTGCTCGTGATCCTGCTCCTCGTCGTGTCCCTTCTCGTCGGCCTCGCCCCCGCTCCCGTGGCAGCCCAGGCGCAGATGACGTGGGCGGTGCACATCTCCCTCGCCCCGACCTGGTTCGACCCCGGCGAGCACACGGGGAACATCACCCTGATGATGGTGCTCTACGCCGTGCACGACGCGATGATCAAGCCCATGCCCGGCAATGCGGCGGCGCCCTCTCTCGCCGAGTCCTGGACGGCGGCCCGTGACGGCCTCAGCTACGAGTTCGTGCTTCGCAAGGGCGTCGTCTTCCACAACGGTGACGCCTTCACGGCCGAGGACGTGAAGTTCTCCTTCGAGCGCTACCGAGGCGCGGCCGCCCGACTGCTGAAAGACAAGGTGGCGGCCGTCGAGGTCGTCGACCCCTTCCGCGTCCGCTTCCGGCTGAAGGAGCCGTGGCCCGATTTCATGACCTTCTATGCCTCGCCGGCCACCGGGGCGGGGTGGATCGTGCCCAAGAAGTACATCGAGAAAGTCGGCGATGATGGCTTCCGAAAGGCCCCCGTCGGCGCGGGTCCCTACCGGCTCACCGCGTTCAACCCGGGCGTAGACCTGGTTCTGGAGGCGCACGATCGCTACTGGCGCAAGAGCCCGACGGTGAAGCGCCTGGTATGGAAGGTCGTGCCCGAAGACATCACGCGGATGGCCATGCTCAAGCGCGGGGAGGTGGACATCGCCTACTCGCTGCGCGGTCCTCTCGGCGAGGAGGTTAAGCGGACGGCGGGACTCAAGCTCGTCCCCACCGGCGGCAACGCCACCCAGTGGCTCGACTTCGGCCCGCTGCAATGGGACCCGAAATCACCATGGCACGACCGGCGGGTGCGGCTGGCCGCGGCGCTGGCCTTCGATCGCAACGCGATCAATCAGGCGGAGACGCTGGGCTTCTCCAAGCCCACAGGAAGCATCATTCCGTCCGCCTTCGAGTACGCCCTGGCCATCCCGCCCTATCCCTACGATCCGGCGCAGGCGAGAAAGCTCCTGGCCGAGGCGGGCTACCCGAACGGGTTCGACGCCGGGGACTACGCGTGCGACGTCTCCTACGCGAGCGTGGCCGAGGCCGTCGCCAACTACCTGGCCGCGGTGGGGATCCGCACCAAGGTGCGTCCGCTCGAGCGGGTGGCCTTCCTCGGCCAGTGGAAGGACAAGAAGATCCGCTCCATCATGCAGGCGGGCGCGGGCGGCCACGGCAACGCCGACACGCGGGTCCAGAACTACCTCGTCCGGGACGGCCTCTACGCGTGGGGCGGCTATCCCGACATCGACGACCTCTTCGTCCAGCAGGGCCGGGAGCTCGACCCCAAGCGCCGCCAGGTGATCCTCCACCAGATCCAGCGCCTGGCCCACGAGCGCGTCATGCACGCGCCGCTCTGGGAGCTCGGCTTCCTGAATGCGATCGGGCCGCGCGTGGAGGAGTCCGGGCTCGGCCTCATCGCCCTCCACCCGTACTCCGCGCCCTACGAGGACCTCAAGCTGAAAAAGTAGCTACCCGCGCGGCTTCACCCAGGTCTCGGACCAGGCGAGGCAGGCGCTGCTCCCTTGCCGGTCCCCGCGCATCTCCGGCCACACGCTCCCGGTGGCGATGCGTCCGTTGAGCTCGAGCTGCGCGCTCCGGGCGGGGAAGAAGGTACTGAACACGCCGATGGGCCGGTTGTTGAAGCCGGGCGGGGCGTTGAGCACGAAGGGCTCGATGCAGTCGTACCACGAGAGCGCGATCCGCGCGTCCGCGGCCGTCACCGTCTCCGTTGCCGTGGACCAGGGTCCGCCCTGCCGCTCGAAGCGCGCGCCGAGCACGGGCAGCGCGGTGTCCGCGAAGGCCGGGAAGAGGAGGGACTCGATGGTCTTCTGCAGCCACCGGGCCACCCCGATGTTGTCGCTGTAGACGCGGACGCGGCCTTCCGTGAGCGTGCTCTGGAGGAAGAGGGTATGGCCCGCGCCCGCTGGGCACCAGAGGACGCGCCAGTGGCTCGCGCGGTCGGACAGCGTGGTGCCGCCGTCCGGGCTCAGCCGGATGAAGGAGTTCTCGCCGGTCATGAGGACTTCGTTCGGGTCAACAGGCGGCATCGATCGTCTCCCTTTGGAGTTGGTGTGCGCGGCGAGGCGCGGTGCGGTACAGTCAACCGGAATCCGGCCCCGAGTGAAGATACGGGGGAAGCGCGTCCGGAGCAAGCGGTGACTTCCAGAGAGGAGACAGCCATGAGCACACGGTACCTGCACCTGGTCAGGATGGACGTGGCCCACGATCACGAGGCGATCTTCAACGACATCTACGACCACGAGCACATTCCCGCGCTCCTGGCCGTCCCCGGCGTGGCGCGGGCCTCGCGCTACCGGCATCCCTCGCCCACCGACCCGCGCTACCTCGCCGCCTACGAGCTGGAGAGCCCCGCGGTGCTCCAGAGTCCTCAGTGGAAGGCGGCGGCGGAGTCCGGTCGCTGGCCCAAGGACGTGCGGCCCCACACCATGAACCGTCACGTCGCGACGTACGAGTGGGCGGGAAGCAGCAAGGACCTGACGTACAAGACGCCGTACATCTTCTGGGTGATGATGGACATCGAGCCCCATCGCGAGGCCCTCTTCAACGACCTGTACGACAACGAGCACGTCCCGCTCCTCCTCAAGCTTCCGGGCTCCGTCAACGTCGTCCGGTACCGGACGGAAGGCCCGGGTCAGCCGCGCTACCTCGCCGCCTACGAGGTCGAGCGCACCGACCTGCCCATGTCGAAGTTGTGGAACGACACGTCGGACATTGGCCGCTGGAAGCCCGAGGTGCGTCCATACACCTACAACAAGCGCTACATCGTCAGCGAGCGCATCTGGCCCAAGGCCTGAGGCCGAGCTCCATGCCCACTGACGTCGCCTTGACCTCTCTGGCCATGCCACTGACCGAGTTCCCGGCGATCGCCCGCGAGGCGGAGACCCGCGGCTACCGCACCGCCTGGGTGGGGGAGGCTTCCGGCACCGAGGCCATCGTGCTCTCGACCCTCATCGCCACGCATACCTCCAAGCTCCAGATCGCCAACGGCGTCATCCCCGTCCAGACGCGCACGCCCATCGTCTATGGCCAGGCGGCGGCCACCCTCGCGCATCTCGCTCCCGGTCGATTCGCCCTCGGGCTCGGGCTCTCCAGCGAGATCATCGTCGGCCAGTGGCATGGTCTGCCGTTCGCGCCCTCCATCCAGCAGATGCGGGAGGCCGTCCAGATCATCCGCATGACCGCGGCGGGAGAGCGCGTGAACTTCGAGGGCAAGTTCTACCGGCTCAAGAATTTCCGGCTCGCCATCCCCGCGCCATCGCCGGCGCCGCGCATCTACCTGGCCGCCCTCGGCCCCCGGATGTGCGAGCTGGCGGGCGAGGTCGCCGACGGCGTGCTCCTCAACTGGATTCCTGCCTCGGCGGTGCCGGATTCCGTGCGCCACGTCGAGGCGGGCGCGAAGCGCGCCGGCCGCAGCCTGGCGGATGTCGACGTCTCCGTGTACGTGCGGACCTGTGTCACCGAGGAGCGCGAGCCCGTGCGCGAGGTGCTGGCGCGCGACATCACCGGCTATGCCATCGTCAGCGCGTACGCGCGCTTCTTCGTGGAGTGCGGCTTCGGCGAGGAGGTGGAGGCGGTGAACGCCGCCTGGAAAGCCGGCGACCGCGCGGGAGCGGTGAAGGGAATCTCCGAGCGCGTGCTCGACGGACTCGGCGCGGTGGGGTCGGCCGACTTCTGCCGCGAGCAGCTCGCGGCCTTCGCGCGAACAGGCGCGACGCCGGTCGTGCTTCCCTTCGCGCCCTCTGGAGCGACCGCGCGCGCGTCGGTGTTGCGGACTTTTCGGTCATTCCCCTGAGCCGGGGGGAAGAGACGAGATTTCCACCCACGACGTCGGCAAATCTTACGCTTCACTTGTAGCCCCGCCCGACATCGCCCGAAGCCATTGATTCTCTTGGGCGGCGAATCTGGCCGCCTGCTTGCAGAATCCCCTGCCCCGCCCAGACGGCCGCATCCTGTTGTCCGTGCGGGGCGACTGCCATGCGCACACGACTTCGTGCGGAAGTGCCGCGGTGATCCGGGTAGCCGTCGTCGGTTACGGCTACTGGGGTCCCAATCTGACCCGAAACTTCTCCAAGGCGCCCGGCTGCGAGCTGACCGCCGTGTGCGACCTTTCCGTCAGGCGTCTCGTGCAGGCCCGGCGCGCGCATCCCGGGGCGCATCTCACCACTGACTGGCCTCGACTTCTCGCCGACCCGAGTGTCGACGCGGTGGCCATCGCCACGCCGGCGGCCACTCATTTCGACCTTGCCCTCGGCGCCCTGCGCGCGGGCAAGCACGTGCTCGTCGAGAAGCCGCTCGCCCGCGCCATCGACGAGGCTCTCACCCTCATCGAGGAGAGCGAGCGCCGGGGCCTCGTCCTCATGGTCGACCACACGTTCGTGTTCAGCCCGTCGATCCAGGCCATTCGCGAGCTCTTGACCTCGGGCGCCCTCGGCGAGCCTTGCTACTACGACTCCGTGCGCCTCAACCTCGGCCGGGTCCGTTCTGACGTCAACGTGCTGTGGGACCTTGCCGCGCACGACCTGTCCATTCTCGATCACCTGCTCGCCGCGCCGCCCGCGAGCGTGCTCGCCACCGGAGTCGCGCGGGCGCACGGCGAGCCCGAGCACATGGCGTACCTGACCCTGCTCTTCCCGGGCGCGTTCATGGCGCACGTGCACGCGAGCTGGCTCTCCCCCGTGAAGACGCGCCGCGTGCTGATCGGGGGCAGTGGGGGCAGTGTCGTCTACGACGATCTCGAGCCCGTCGACAAGGTCAAGGTCTACGAGCACCGGCTCGTGAACGGCTCGGGCCGGCGAGATGCCGTGCCGCATCGGCGGGGAGAGATGTCGGCGCCGCGCCTCGGGACGAGGGAGCCGCTGCGCACGGCCGTCGAGCATTTCGTGGAGTGTATCGACACCGGGCGGCGTCCGATCACGGATGGGGCGGCGGGCCTGCGCGTGGTCCGGTTGCTGGAGGCGGCCAGCCGCTCGCTGGAGGCGGGGGCGCAGGTGGTCGCCGTGGACGTGGAGGGAGTCGTCGCGTGATCCCGTTCGTCGACCTCGCCAGGCAGCACGCGCTGCTGCGGCGCGAGCTAGACGCGGTCATCGCCGACGTGATCGCCCGGGGAGAGTTCGTCCTCGGCCGGCCCGTGGCCGAGTTCGAGGAGGCCTTCGCGGCCTACTGCGGGGCGCGCTCGGGTATCGGGGTGAGCTCGGGAACGAGCGCCCTCCATCTCGCGCTCCTCGCCGCGGGGATCGGCCCGGGCCACGAGGTCATCACCACAGCCTTCAGCTTCGTCGCGACGGCGGCAGCCATCGCGTACACGGGGGCGCGGCCCGTGCTCGTCGCTATTACCCCCGAGTCGTTCACCATCGACGCGGCGCGCATCGAGGCCGCGATCACGCCGCGCACCCGCGCCATCGTGCCCGTCCATCTCTACGGGCATCCGGCGGACATGGACCCGATCCTCGACCTCGCGCGCAGACGCGGGCTCGCCGTCATCGAGGACGCGGCCCAGGCGCATGGGGCGGAGTACAAGGGGCGCCCCGTGGGCAGTCTCGGCGACCTGGGCTGTTTCAGCTTCTATCCGAGCAAGAACCTCGGAGCGTGCGGCGAGGCGGGGATGGTGGTGACGAGCGACCCGACCCACGCCCGCCGCGTGCGGATGCTACGCGATTGGGGCCAGACGATGCCGGGCCGTCACCTGGCCCGTGGCTTCAACTACCGGATGGAGAGCATCCAGGGCGCTGTCCTCGGGGTGAAGCTCCGCTACCTGGACGGCTGGAACGTCGCCCGACGAGCGCATGCCACCCGCTACACCGCCGCCATCGCGGGGCCAGGTCTCGAAGCTCCCCGGAGCATGGCGTGGGCGCGCCATGTCTACCACATCTACGCGGTACGAGCCCGGCACCGCGCCGCCGCGCAAGAGATGCTGTGGCGCCACGGAGTGGAAACGCGCGTCCACTACCCGAGGCCCATTCACCTGACGGAGGCCTGGACGGACCTCGGCTATCGCGTCGGCGATTTCCCCCACGCCGAGCGCGCGGCCTCCGAGGTGCTGTCGATCCCCGTGTACCCGGAGCTGACCTCCGCGCAGGTCGCCGCCGTGGCCGGGGCGCTCCGCGTGGTGGCGGCGAGCGAAGCGCAGCCTGACGAAGACCGGACGGGAACGCGATCAGTCCCCCTCCTCGGTCCCGCCTTGTCCTGACGGCAAGCGCCATGAAGGCATTCGAGACTCTTCACGGCGCGCGCGCCCTCGTCACCGGCGGGGCGGGGCTCATCGGCTCTCACCTCGCCGACCTCCTGGCCTCGGCGGGAGCGTCGGAGATCGTGGTCCTCGACAACCTGAGCCGGGGCCGCCTCGACAACCTCGTCACGGCCCGCGCGCGGGGCCGGGTGACCCTGGTCGACGGCGACATCCGGGACCGCGGGCTGCTCGCCCGCGCCCTCGACGGGGTGGACGTGCTCTTCCACCTCGCGGCCATTCGCATCACCCACTGCGCGGAGGAGCCCCGGCTGGCCCTGGAGGTTCTCGTCGACGGCACCTTCAACGTGCTCGAAGCGGCGGTGGCTGCGGGCGTGAAGAAGGTGGTGGCGGCTTCCTCCGCCTCGATCTACGGCATGGCCGAGCGCTTCCCGACTTCGGAAGATCACCACCCGTACAACAACCGGACGCTGTACGGCGCGGCCAAGGCCTTCAACGAGGGGTTGCTCGCGTCGTTTTCCGACATGTACGGGCTCGACTACGTCGCCCTTCGCTACTTCAACGTGTACGGCCCGCGCATGGACACCCACGGCGCCTACACGGAGGTGCTGATCCGGTGGATGGATCGTATCGACCGGGGGCTCTCCCCCGTGATCTACGGGGACGGAAAGCAAACCATGGACTTCGTCTATGTCGAGGATGTCGCGCGGGCCAACGCGCTGGCCGCGACGTCGGGCGCCACCGGTGAGGTGTTCAACGTGGCGAGCGGCGTCGAGACTAGTCTGAACGAGCTGGCGCAGGCCCTGCTCACCGCGATGGGGGCGAGCCTGGCGGTGGAGTACGGCCCCGAGCGCAAGGTGAATGCCGTCTCGCGGCGGCTCGCCGATCCGAGCCGGGCCCGGGCGCGCCTGGGCTTCGAGACGCGGGTGGACCTCGACGAGGGATTGCGGCGGCTGGTTGTGTGGTGGCGAAGCCAGTCGGGCAGACCCGCGCTTTCCACCGCGGGTGAGGGGAGGAGGAGGGAGTGAGCGCGGCGATCTACGAGGCAACTCTCGCCGAGCGCGGCTGGGTCGTCGTCGACCTGCCCGACCCGTCTCCGGTGTTTCACGCGCGGGAGCGGCTGCTCGCCCGCCTCCGCGACACCGCCTTGCCCGGGCTGCGGTGCCTGGACGACTATCACTGGCTCGTCGACGACGACGAGCGCCACATCGAGATCCTCCACGGGCTGATGGTGTTCTACTGGGAGGCGGAGCTCGGTCGCGCGATCATCGAGGCCAACCTGGAGCTCTTCCGGCACCTCGTCGGTCTCGATCTCGATATCCAGCGCTGCCCCTACCTGCGCGCGGTGCGTCCCGGAAAGCCTCGCGACGCCGCCCCCCTCCATCGCGACACGTACTACGGCGCGAGCGCCCACGAGGTCTCCGTGCTCGTGCCCTTGACGGACATGGGCGCGGAGGGCGTCCTCCGCGTGATCAGCGGCTCGCACGTGAGCCCGGACTCGGCCTATCCCTATGTCCAGCAGGTGAGCCCGGACGTGGCGATCCGGTCGCCGAGGCACCAGCTCGGCTTCCCCTATGCCCCCCGGCTCCTCGACCCCCTCCTCGTGGAGCGGGCCGAGCCGGTGCCACTCGCGGTGGGGCAGGCGCTCGTCTTCGGCCTCTCCCTCGTGCACGGGCACGGGATCAACGCCGGCTCTCGCACCCGCTTCTCCACGGACATCCGCGTCGTCAACTCGCTGGTGCCCGTGCCACGAAACCGCGGCGTGCACGACGACTACTACGTGCCCCTCTGCTCGTCGGCGGTGAGCCGGTCGGCGCAGCGCTATCTCGCGGCCAATGAGGGGCAGGAGAGCACGCGGGGAGGGGCGCGGTGAGCTCTCGGGGTATCAGCGTCGAGTGCGTCGATCCCACCACCGATCCACGGTGGCTCGCGCTGCTGGACCAGAGCCCGGCCGGGCTTTTCCACTCGCCCCCCTGGCTCCGGGCCCTCTCGGAGGCGTACGGGTTCACGGTCCGCGCCTACTGCGCCACCGATGCCGCGGGGGAGCCGGTGGGCGGCCTCGCCTTCTGCGAGATCGCCGACGCGCTCGGCCGCCGGCTGATCTCCGTTCCCTTCTCGGATGTGTGCGATCCGCTCGTCTCCTCCCCCGAGGCGTGGAACGCGCTCTTCGCCCGGCTCCAGGCCCATGGCGCTCCCATCCATCTCCGCTGCCTCGATCAGGGGAGGGCGTGGGCGGACGAACGACTCGTCGTCACCAAGCGGGCGCGCTGGCACACGCTCCCGCTCCGGGGGACGCCGGAGGCGCTGCGGGAGCGGCTGGTCGGGTCGGCCCAGCGCTCGATTCGCCGGGCCGAGCGCGAGGGTGTCGTGGTTCGGCCCCTCGAGGGCGCGGCGGGGCTCCGCGAGTTCCTCGCGCTGCACGTGACGCTCCGCAAGCAGAAGTACCGCCTCCTCGCCCAGCCTCCCGCTTTCTTCGAGGCGCTCGCGCGCCACTTCGGTGAGTCCGCCGGGTGGTTCCCCCTCGGCGCCTTCCTGGGCGAGCGGCTCGTCGCCGCCACCATCTACCTCCGGTGGGGCGACACGCTCTACTACAAGTTCAATGCCTCCGCCCTCGACGCGCTCCACCTGCGACCCAATAGCCTGCTCGTGTGGGCCGGCATGACGCTCGGCCGCGCCCTCGACTGCCGCGCCCTCGACCTGGGCCCGAGCGACGACGACCAGCCCGGGCTGATTCGCTTCAAGCGCCAGTTTGGCGCAGATGAGAGGGAGCTGCGCTTCCTCCGCTATGCGCCGCCGGGCCGGGCGGACGAGCGGGCGGCCGAGGTGCGCCATCGTCTGGGCGGGCTCACGGCGATCCTGAC
>Ga0137415_10003930_pt1 | contig 14745 bp, 14 predicted proteins | sample CZODoug3_1_1_16f_FD_183082 | JGI IMG/M metagenome (GOLD analysis project Ga0137415, IMG submission 183082) | Vadose zone soil fungal communities from Angelo Coast Range Reserve, California, USA - CZODoug3_1_1_16fungal (Hybrid Assembly) | ecosystem: Environmental > Terrestrial > Soil > Vadose... | reverse complement strand
GACGGTGCATGGTCTCCTCCTGTGAGGAATCAATCGCTGGCAACTGCTGGTCAGGATGCATATGGCACCTTCTGGCTACTGACCACCAAATACTGGCTACTGGCTCGCCCACACGATGCGCGCCATCCACAGGACGTCGCGCACCGCCAGCGTGCGCTCGCCGTGTGCGGAAGCTATTGCGCACAGCTCGATTGTCTTGGCCGTGCGGCGCTTGAGCTCGTTCACCGTCACTTCGCTGTCGTTGGTCTTGACCGCGACGCGGTCACCGCGCCGGATCGAGGCAGCCGGGGAGACGAGAAGGAATGTGCCCTCCTGATAGATCGGCGCCATCGCGTTGCCGGACACCTCCAGGGCGTAGGCGTGGCCGTCGTTGATGGCGGGAAATCGAATCTCCTCCCAGCCTGCCCCAACCGGAAAGCCCGCTTCGTCGAAGTATCCGCTCTCGCCGGCCTGCGCCAAGCCGATCAATGGAAGGGTACTCCTGACCGCAGAAGGGCCGGTTTCTTCCATCATCTGCACGAACGTCTCGGCCGTGGTGCCGGTCGCGGCCAAGGCCTTAGCGACCGACTCGGTCGACGGCCAGCGCTGGCGCCCGTCGGCGGCGGTGCGCTTCGATTTGTTGAAGGTGGTGGGATCGAGACCTGATTTTTTGGCAAGGCCGGACGGCGAAAGGCCGGCCGCGGCGGCGAGCCGGTCGAGGGCCATCCAGATCTGGGCGTGGGTCAGCATGCGGAATTTCCGTCGCCCGTCCACAAACCCGTTCCCCAAGAAGGGGGGGTAGCCGGAATTTTATCCAATTCTAGGAATTATAGCCTTTGCCCGTCCAGCGCTTTTTTGCGAGCATCGGCAGACCGCGCCGCCCATGACCTCGATGTTGCACTGCAGCGCCGATCGGCCGCCCAATTCGGTTTCACCGCGCCAAGGCCCCGTCACTTGGCCGGGCTTGACGGTAGGTACGGTTCGGGGCAATGGCGAACAGACGAAGCGTTTCTCACGCCGATCCGGGGCACGGTGTCGACCACCATCTACAAGATCTGCGAAGGGGCGCTCTGGCGGGAGGCCGTGCGTACCGGGCTGTTTCGCGGCGCTCCCGTCGATGCGCGCGACGGCTTCATCCATTTTTCCACCGCCGCGCAGGTGCGCGAGACGGCGGCGAAGCATTTTGCCGGGGCCGACGATTTGATGCTGATCGCGGTTGACGCCGGTTTGCTCGCCGATACGTTGAGGTGGGAAGTGTCACGCGGCGGCGATCTGTTTCCGCACCTTTACGGCGCGTTGCCGCGGGTGGCCGTGCTGTGGGCGCAACCGCTCCCGCTCGGCTCCGATCGCCGCCATATCTTCCCGGAGCGTGACTTTCCGGAGCTTGTGCCATGATCGGCCTGCTCGAACCGTTCACGCGGCCTTTGCTGCGCTTGCTCGATCCCGAGGATGCGCACCGGCTGGCGATCCATGCGCTGAAATTCCCGCCGTTCGTCAAGCTGGTCGCGGACGATCCGCGGCTTGCGGTGCGTGCCTTCGGGCTCAATTTCCGCAACCCCGTCGGGATGGCCGCGGGCTTCGACAAGCACGCCGAGGTGCCCGATGCGTTGCTGCGGCTCGGCTTCGGGTTCGTCGAGGTCGGCACCGTCACGCCGTTGCGGCAAACCGGCAATCCTCGGCCGCGTGTCTTCCGCCTCAATCGCGACGAAGGTGTGATCAACCGGCTCGGCTTCAACAGCGAGGGTGCCGATGCGGTGCTGCGCCGCCTCGCGGAGCGCGCCAATGCCGGCGGGATCGTCGGGGTGAATATCGGTGCCAACAAGGAGAGCGCCGATCGGATCGGCGACTACGTGCGCTTGATCGAGACCTTCGCTCCCGTGGTGAGCTATTTCTCCGTCAACATCTCCTCGCCCAACACGCCGGGTCTGCGCGAGTTGCAGCAGGCGAAGGTGTTCGAAGATCTCTTGGCGCGTGTGATGGACGCGCGCTCGCGCATGAGCCGCGAGGCTGGCACGACCCCGGTGCTGATCAAGATCGCGCCGGACCTCACCCTCGGCGAGCTCGACGACGTGGTGGGCGCGGCGCGCAGGCATCGCGTCGACGGGATGATCATCGGCAACACCACGGTGAAGCGCGCGGCCACGCTACGCGATCAACTGACGGCGAAGGAGGCCGGTGGGCTCTCGGGCCGCCCGTTGTTCGCGCTCGCGACGCGCATGCTGGCCGAGACTTATGTACGGGTCGAGAGCGCGTTCCCCCTTGTCGGGGTCGGCGGCATCGATTCCGGTGCTGCGGCGCTCGCAAAGATCAGGGCGGGTGCCTGCCTGGTCCAACTCTACAGCGCGCTCGTCTTCCACGGGCTGCGGCTCGTCGCCAGTATCAAATCCGATCTGTCGAACGAGCTGCGTCGCACCGGCCACGCGAGCCTCGACCCGTTCGTCGGGACGGATGCCGCTGCTATGACAGCGGAGAAGTGGCCGGAATAGGGACGATCAATTCGTGCGCGTCCACTGGACGTCGCCGAGGTCCTCGCGGAATGCGAATCGCTTGATGTGCTCGACCACGACTCGTTGCAGGCGCTCCAGCGCCTCCGGATCCGGCGCCTCGGCTTGCATCTTGAGCACCTCGGGCGTTGCTTCCAGATTGCACGCCCGGCCATCGGAGAACGGGATGCGGCCTTTCTCCGGAGTGAACTCCACCGCGAATTTGTGGCTCCAGTGCTTGCAGACCTGCTGCAGATAGCGACTGGCCGAGGCGGTGGAAACTTGCGCTTGCGACGTCGGCATGGGGCCTCCTGTTTCGTCAGGTATTTAGGTGCAGCCATGGCTCGGCGCCAGTCGCGGATGGCGCCGGCAGGTTAGAATCCCTCTATGGAAACGTGGCCGCCACGAGCCGTCGGTACCTCAGGGCCTGCAACAATCCGCGCGCCGCGAGAAACGTCAAGAGCGCGATCCACAAGCCGACATTGCCAAAGCCTTGGAGCGCCCACCAGGTCGCGAGATAGATGGCCAGTGCCACGACCATCAGGTTGCGCATGTCGCGCGCCCAGGTGGCGCCGATATAGATGCCGTCAAAGGCGTAGGCGGCGACACCCAAGGCCGGCGCGAGCGCGGCGAACAGCATGAATCGCCGCGCTGCTTCGCGCACGGCGTCGCTCGTGGTCATCAAGTCGATCAGGGGTGCGCCGACAAAGACGAAGAATACCGTTGTCGCCACGCCGAACAGGAAGCCCCAGGCCAGCACGCGCTTGGTCGCTTCGACGAAGCCCGAGCGGTCATGGGCTCCGACGGTACGGCCACAAAGCTGTTCGGCGGCAGTCGCGAGGCCATCGAGGAAAAAGCTGCCGACCAGGATGAAATTGTGCAGCACGGCGTTGGCGGCGAGCGCAACGTCGCCGGCGCGAGCGCCTTGCGCGGTGAAGAAGGCGAACGCCGCGATCAGCGCCGCGGTGCGGATCATGATGTCGCGGTTGATCGTGAGCATGCGCAGGACCTTATCGCGGCGGAGCAAGACGGCCGCCTGGAAGCGACCGCCGGCGAGGGCCCACGCGATGAAAAGCCCGATCGCGACGCCGGCGGTTTCCGCCAGCACCGCGGCGAGAGCTGCGCCGGCGATGCCGTAGTTCAAGACCAGCACCAGCAGCACAGTTGCCGCAATGTTGATGAGGTTGATCGTGATCTGCAGCGCGAGCGCCGTGCCGGCACGCGCGATTCCGACCAGCCAGCCGAGCACCGCGAAATTGGCGAGCGTGCAGGGTGCAGACCAGATCCGAACGAAAAAATACGTCTCAGCCGCCGTCCGCACCGCGTCGCTGCCGCCCAAAGCGCGATAGATCACCGAGGCGAGTGGGATCTGTAGAGCGATGAGCAGCACGCCGACGAGTGCGGCGATGAGGAGCGCGCGCAAGAGGACGGCGCGCTGCTCGACCGCGTCGCCTGCACCCTGCGCCTGCGCGGTGAGCGCCACCGTGCCCATGCGCAAGAATCCGAACAGCCAATAAATGCCGTCGAACACCAGTGCCGACATGGCGATGCCGCCGAGCAGATAGGGGACGCCGAGCCGTCCGATCGCTGCCGTGCCGACGATGCCGAGCAGCGGTGTGGTCAGGTTGGCGAGCATCGCCGGTCCGGCGATGGCGAAGACGCGGGCGTTGGTGACGGGAAAGCGCGGCGCGAAGGAGGGCTTCAAGTACAGCCCCTCTGAACCCTCTCTAAAGCCACCGCGACGAGCGCATCAGCCGCGTGATCAGCCAGATCGGGACGACGACAGCAGCGCCGAGCAAGAGGTAGCGCCACAGCCAGCGTATGGCGTCAAAACCCATGTCCCAGATGCGCAGAAACAGCGTGCGCAGGCTCTGGATGATGTTCCAGGGATCGAGCCCGAGAACTTCCAGGATCACGCCGATCAGGATCGACAGCAGAACAAGGCGAAAAATCACCGACAGCGGCGGTCCGCCGAAGAAGCGGCTGAGCGCGTCGTTGCTGCTCGGACGACGCGTCCATTTGTCGGCCGGTGGTCGCTCGGAAGGCATGGTCATGGGCTACCCTATCATACTGCGCGATTCGCTGTTGCTATGGCCGCGCGTCCGGTTTCGATCTTGTCCAGCATGCGCTCGAGCGTTTCAAGCCGATCGGCCTCGGCCGGCGGCTTGTCCCAGCGCAACCGGCTGATGCGGGGGAAACGCATGGCAAGCCCGGATTTGTGGCGGGTCGAGCGCTGCAATCCCTCGAAGGCGACTTCGAGCACCAAGCCCTGGTCGGCCTCGTGCACGACCTCGCGCACGGGACCGAAGCGTTCGACGGTGTTGCGGCGCACGAACCGATCAATCCGGACGAGCTCTTCGTCGGTGAAGCCGAAATAGGCCTTGCCGACCGGCACCAGCACGTCGCCATCCTCGCCCTTGGTCCAGACCCCGAACGTGTAGTCGGAGTAGTAGGACGAGCGCTTGCCGTGGCCGCGCTGGGCATACATCAGCACCGTGTCCACGATGAGCGGGTCGCGCTTCCATTTCCACCACGGGCCCTTCGGACGGCCCGGTATATAGGGCGCGTCGCGGCGCTTGAGCATGATGCCCTCGATCGCCTCGGCATCGGCGCCTGCACCGGCGGCGGCCGGGTTCTGGCGCGCGGCGGCAAGCTCCTCCCAAGTGGCGAACGGGACGAGTGGCGAGAGATCGATGCGCGGCCCGTTGCCACGCGCGATGAAATTCTCGAGCCGCCCGCGCCGCTCGGCGAAGGCAAGCGCGCGCAAATCGTCGGCGCCGTCGACCAGGAGGTCATAGGCGCGCAGGTGCGCAGGGAAATCGGCGAGGAGCTTGGCATTCACGGCCTTGCGGTTGAGGCGTTGCTGCAGCACGTTGAAGCTTTGCACGCGACCATCGCGCACGATCAAGAGCTCGCCGTCGATTGCGCCGGGGAGCCGCAGCGTTTCAAGGAGATCGGGGAAGCTTCCCGAAATGTCCTCGCCGGTGCGTGAATACAGCCGCGCAATCCGCGCGCCGTTTTCATCCACACCCGCAACGGCCTGGACGCGGATGCCGTCCCATTTCCATTCGCCCAGGAAATCATTCGGATCGAGCGTTGCGAGGTCGCTGTCGTCGATCGCGTGCGCGAGCATCGGCGGGCGGAACGGAGCGGGGTCGAGGTTTGCGGGCTTGTCCGCGCGACCTTCGAGCCACGCAAACAATTCCGTATAGGGCGGCTGCAGGCCCGGCCAGAGCAGCTCGACCTCCTGGGCCTCCTTGTCGCCGAGCGCGGCGGCTGCGGTCTTGGCGAGCCGCGCCGAGACGCCGACGCGCAGGGCGCCGGTCACGAGCTTGAGCAGGGCCCAGCGTCCGGTCTCGTCGAGCTGGTCGAGCCAGCGTGCGAGTTGACCGGGCAACTCGGATTTGCCGAGTGCGGCAAGTGCGGTGACGACCGAGGAGAGCCTCGGTTCCTGCTGCTCGCGCAGGGTCTGGGAGGGCGGCGCCGGCCACATCAGCGCGACGGTCTCCGAGAGATCGCCCACATAGTCGTAGGAGAGTTCGAACAGGAGCGGGTCGGTGCGCTCGCCGATCAGGGCTCGGATCAGGCCGGGTTTGGCGTGCTGAAAGCTGAGTGCGCCGGTGAGCGCCGCCAACGCCCATCCGCGTTCCGGATCCGGCGTGTTGCGAAAATAGTCCGTCATCAGCCGCAGCTTGTTGTTGCGGCTCTGCTCATAGGCGAGGCGGTCGAGCAATTCGGCGAAGCGCTTCATGGTGCTTCGCCGGGATTTTCGGCCACGCCATCGGTCTCGTCCTCATCGCCGTAGCCGACGATATCAAGCGGCCTCGCCCGCAGGCCGCGTGTTGCGCTCCAGTGCACCAGCGCATCTTCCTGGCCGTGGGTGACCCAGACTTCCGAAGCGCCGGTTGCGACGATGGTGGCGGTGAGCCCCTCCCAATCGGCGTGATCGGAAATCACCAGCGGCAACTCGACGAGATGCTTGCGAGCGCGCGCCCGCACGCGCATCCAACCCGAGGCAAAGCAGGTGACCGGATCCGGAAATCGGCGCGACCACAGTTCCTTCAAGGTCGAAGGTGGGCACAGCGTGATCGTGCCGGCAAGCTCCGCCTTCTTGGCCTCGCGCACCAGCTCGACGGCGCCGAGATCGATGCCGCGGTTCTGGTAGTAGCGCGTGATCTTCTCCATGCTGCCATGAAGATAAATCTGCTTGTCGTGGCCAGCCTTGCGAATGAGCGCAATCACGCGCTGTGCCTTGCCGAGTGAATAAGCGCCGATCAGATGCGCGCGCTCGGGAAACAGGGCCACCGAATGCAGCAGTTTTGCGATCTCAGCGTCCGGATCGCCGTGACGGAATACCGGCAGACCGAAGGTGGCCTCGGTGATGAACACGTCGCATGGAACGAGCTCGAACGGCGCGCAGGTCGGGTCGCTGACATTCTTGTAGTCGCCCGAGGCAACGACGCGCAGGCCGTTCGCTTCGACCGCGATCTGTGCCGAACCAAGCACGTGGCCGGCGGGATGAAGCGTCACCTTGGCGCCGCCGAGGCTCAAGCTTTCGCCGTATTTGATCGCTTGCGTGCTGCCGGCGAAATTCTCGCCATAGCGCAGCCGCATCAGATCGAGCGTCTCTTGCGTGGCGAGCACGGCACCGTGACCAGCGCGCGCGTGATCGGAATGGCCGTGGGTGATCACGGCCTTGTCCACGGGGCGCGTGGGATCGATATGGAAGCCGCCGAGCTTGCAACACACGCCGTTGGGTGTCGGTATGAGAATGTCTTCCGGACGCATGTAGCTTACATAGTCATTTCGCTGGGTCGTGCGAGGGAGATGCCTCGACCACGCGGTCTCGGGCCGCTAATTCTAGGCTCTGGAGGAAATGACCATGAAACACGGCGTGCCGATCGCCCTTCTGCTCTTACTTCTGGCCCAGCCGGCCTTCGGGCAGGACAAATTGCAGTCCCCCAACGTGCGGTTCGCAGTCGGAGGTAAATCGGCGATTTTTTATCTGCCGCTTTCGATAACGGAGCGGCTCGGCTACTTCAAGCAGGCCGATCTCGCGGTCGAAATTGCCGACGTGCAAAGCGGGGCGCGGGCGTTGCAGTCCCTGATCGGTGGCAGCGCCGACATCGGCATCGGCACGTTCGACCACACCATCCAGATGCAGGCCAAAGGCCAGCCGGTGGTGGCGATCACGCAATATGGCCGCTACCCGGGATTCGTGCTCGGCACCGTCGCGTCAAAATCGATTGCCTATGGCGGGCCACAAAGCCTCAAAGGGCTGAAGATCGGCGTGACCTCGCCTGGCTCCAGCACGCACTTCATGGCCGCGTACATGCTGGTGCGCAGTGGGCTCAAGCCTGACGACGCGTCGTTCATCGGCACCGGCGTGACCTCGACGGCGGTTGCGGCGGCGCGCCGGGCGGAGATCGATGCCATCGTCAGCTCGGACCCGATGATGAGCCTCATGCAAAGCGATGGCTTGGTCAACGTGGTGGCCGATACGCGCACGGCCGCCGGCACGCAGGCGGTATATGGCGGGCCTTATCCCGGCGGCGTGGTCTATACGACCCCCGCTTTCATGGCGAAGAATCCCGGTGCCGTGCAGGCCGTCGTCACCGCCTTCGTACGCGCACTCAAATGGATGGCCTCGCATTCGGCCGAAGATATCGCCAAGACCATGCCGGAGGAATATGCGCTCGGCAATCGCGACGTCTACATACGGGCGTTGGCGGCGAGCCAAGTCATGTATTCGCCGGATGGCCGCTTCATTCCCGGCGCTGTCGAGACCGCCTACCAAGTGCTCAAGATCTTCGACCCCTCGGTCGCCGGCGCCACAATCGATTTATCGAAAACTCACACCGATGCGTTCGTTGAGAATGCGCTTGCGGCGAACTAGTGTGTGACCAGCATGACCGTTCGATTGCCATGAACGTCCGCGCCGCGCCCGACACGGGTCTGCCCGAGCCGTTCCTGCGCTGGTTTGCCGGCCGCGGCTGGGCGCCGCGCGCGCACCAGCTCGAACTCCTGGCGAAGGCGCGCGCCGGCCGTTCGGTGCTGCTGATCGCGCCGACCGGCGCAGGCAAGACGTTGGCTGGGTTCTTGCCGACCCTGGTGGAACTGAGCGCAACGCCGCCGCGGAGACGGCAAGGCCAGTCGTCCCCCGTCGGAGAGAACGCGCCGACCGGGAACCTCGTCTCCACCGGCCGCGGCATCCGGCGCGAGGGCGGGCTGCACACGCTCTACATCTCGCCGCTCAAGGCGTTGGCCGTCGACATTGCGCGCAACCTCGAGCGGCCGGTCGCGGAAATGGGATTGCCGGTGCGGATCGAGACCCGTACCGGCGACACGCCGACCTCGAAACGCCAGCGCCAGCGCCGCGACCCGCCGCACATTCTGCTCACCACCCCGGAGCAGCTCGCGCTTATTCTCGGGTCGCCGGATGCGCCCTATCTGTTCGGCTCACTCAAGCGCGTCGTGCTCGACGAGCTGCATGCCCTGGTCACGTCGAAGCGCGGCGATTTGCTTTCCCTCGGGCTCGCGCGGCTGTTCACGCTCGCCCCCGATCTGACCTGCGTCGGCTTGTCCGCTACGGTCGCCCAGCCTGATGATCTGCGCCGCTTCCTCGTGCCGCAGCGCGAGCACGGCAAGGCGTTTGCGGACCTTGTGATCGCCGAAGGCGGCGCCGCTCCAGATGTGAGCATGCTCGACACCGCCGAGCGCCTGCCGTGGGCCGGGCATTCGGCCCGCCACGCGCTGGGGGAGGTCTACGAGCTCATCAAGCGCCACAAGACGACGCTCGTCTTCGTCAACACCCGCAGCCAGGCCGAGAGCATCTTTCAGCAATTGTGGCGCATCAACGAAGACGGCCTCGCGATCGCCCTGCATCACGGTTCGCTCGATGTTGCGCAGCGACGCAAGGTCGAGGCAGCCATGACCGCCGGCCGCCTGCAGGCTGTCGTATGCACGTCTTCGCTCGACCTTGGCGTCGATTGGGGCGATGTCGACCTCGTGATCAACGTTGGTGCCCCGAAGGGAGCATCGCGGATCCTGCAACGCATCGGGCGCGCCAATCACCGCATGGACGAGCCCTCCAAAGGTGTGCTCATTCCGGCAAACCGCTTCGAGGTGCTTGAATGCACGGCCGCGCTCGACGCCATTGCCGAGAACGCGCAGGATACGCCGGCGGCGCGGATTGGTGCGCTCGACGTGCTGGCGCAGCACGTGCTCGGCGCCGCCTGTGGCGAGCCGTTCCTCGCCAATGACCTCTACGGAGAAATCAGGCATGCCGCGCCCTATGCCGGTTTGGCGCGCGCCGATTTCGACGCGGTGCTCGAATTCGTCGCAACCGGCGGCTATGCGCTCAAGGCCTACGAACGCTTCGCCAAGATAAGGCAAGGCGCGGACGGCCGCTGGCGCATCAGCAATCCCATGATTGCGCAGCGCTACCGCATGAATGTCGGCACCATCGTCGAAGCCGACATGCTCAAGGTGCGGCTCGTCCGTTCGCGCGCGTCGAAGATGATCCCGCGCGGCGGACGTGTGCTCGGCCAGGTCGAGGAATATTTCATCGAGATGCTGGTGCCCGGGGACACCTTCGTGTTCGCCGGCGAAATCCTGAAATACGAAGCGCTGGTCGAAGACGAGGTCTATGTCTCGCGCGCGACGTCGGACGATCCCAAGGTGCCGGCCTATGAAGGCGGAAAATTTCCGCTCTCGACCTATCTCGCCGATCGCGTGCGCCATATCATCGCGGATCATCATGCGTGGCGGCCGCTGCCGAGCCAGGTGCGGGAGTGGCTCGAGATCCAGGAATGGCGTTCGCTGGTGCCGCGCCCGTCGCAGCTCCTGGTCGAGACCTTCCCGCGCGCCGACAAGCACTACCTGGTCTGCTATCCGTTCGAGGGACGGCTGGCACACCAGACGCTCGGCATGCTGCTGACGCGGCGGCTGGAGCGTGCGCGCCTGCGTCCGCTCGGTTTCGTCGCCAACGAATACGCGCTTGCAGTGTGGGGCCTGGGCGACGTGGCGCGCAAGATCGAGCAAGGCGAGTTGTCGCTCGCAGACTTGCTCGACGAGGACATGCTGGGGGACGATCTCGAGGCTTGGCTTGCGGAATCCGCCCTGATGAAGCGCATGTTTCGCGCCTGCGCAATCATCGCCGGGTTGATCGAGCGCCGCTTCCCGGGGAAGGAGAAATCGCGGCGCGAGGTCACGATCTCGACCGATCTCGTGTACGACGTGCTGCGCAAGCACCAGGGCGACCATATCCTCCTACGCGCCGCGCGTGCGGATGCGGCATCGGGCCTCCTCGACATCCGGCGGCTCGGCGAAATGCTCTCGCGCATCAAGGGGCGAATCGTCCATAAGGCGCTGGATCACGTCTCGCCGCTGGCGGTTCCGGTGATGCTCGAAATCGGTCGGGAAGCGGTCTATGGCGAGGCGTCGGAAGTGCTGCTGGCGGAAGCCGAGGCAGAACTGGTGAAAGAGGCGATGCAGTGAGCGGGAACGTCGCGCGCCCGGCTCGGCCCGCAATCGCGCCGGAGGGTGCCGGAGCCGGGATCACGCTCCAGGACGTGACGCTCGTCGCCGATTGCGCGGGTGCGCTCTATTGGCCGGGGGAAGGAATCCTCGCTGTTGCCGATCTGCATTTGGAGAAGGGCTCGAGCTTCGCTGCACGCGGCGTGCTCTTGCCGCCTTATGATACGGGAGCGACCCTGTCTCGTATCTCCGCGCTCATCGCCCGCTACGCGCCGCGCGTCGTGATCGCGCTCGGAGACAGCTTTCACGATGGGGATGGGCCGGGCCGCGTCTCCGTGTCGGACCGTGCCACACTCACTTCGCTCCAGCGCGGGTGCGATTGGATCTGGATTGCCGGCAATCACGATCCGGATCCGGCAGACGGTGTCGGCGGCCGCTTCCATGAGATGCTCGCGGTCGGCCCACTGGCCTTTCGCCACGAACCGACCGGCGCCACCGGCGAGATTGCCGGACACCTGCATCCGGTCGCGCGCGTCAGGGCACGTGGTCGCAGCGTAAGCCGGCGATGCTTCGCGAGCGACGGGCAGAGGTTGGTGATGCCAGCCTTCGGCGCCTACGCTGGCGGCCTGAACGTGCGTGACCGCGCGTTCGCGGACGTCTTCGGCACGCTCGTCTTCACGGCGCATATGCTGGGTGACGGGCGGATCTACGCGCTTGCGGCGGCGCGCTGCTTGCCGGATTAGGCGCTGGCGGATTGAGCAGTGGCTAGGCCGCCGCCCGCGGATCGGCTGCGTTGCAGAAATCAGCGAGCAGATCGGCGAGCCGGCGGGTTGCAGGGCTGGCATTGGGGGTCGCCACCAGCGCCAGCTCCGTATTGGTGATCGTCGGAAATCCGTCCTTTGCGGCCAGCACGTGATGATCGGCGAGCATCGCGACTTCGGGCAGGATGCTGACGCCAAGCCCGGCGGAGACCGCAGCCTGGACCCCGGAGAAGTTCGGGCTGGTATAGGCGATGTGCCAAGCCCGGCCCAAGGCCTCGAGCGCGTGGATGGCGCGGTTGCGATAGAGGCAGCCCTGCGGGAACACGGCGAGCGGCACGGGATCGCGGTGCGGATCGATCGGATGGCTCCGGCTCGTCACCCAATGCAGATGCTCGGGCCACGACGCAATCGCGCCAGGGTCGCCCCGGTCGCGTTTCATGAGCGCGAGATCAAGCTCGCCGCGCTCGAGGTCGTTGCGCAGTTTGACGCTCAGGTCGCAGCGCACATCGAGCCGCAGGCCGGGGCGTGATCGGGCGAATTTCGACAGCACCTTGGCCAGACGATTGGCGGCGAAATCCTCCGGGATGCCGAGACGGACGACGCCGTCTCCGGTAGGCCGCGCCACCACGTCACGGGCCTCGTCCGCGAGCGCGAGAATTCGCCGCGCATACGACAACAGCCGCTCGCCCTCTTCGGTCGGGGTGGCCTGCTTGCCGTTCCGGTGCAGCAGCGGACGGCCGAATGTGTCCTCCAGCCGCCGGATCTGCTGGCTCACGGTCGATTGCGTGCGGTGAACGCGCTCGCCGGCACGGGTGAAGCCCCCGGAATCGACGACCGAAACGAAGCTCCGAAGAAGGTCCAGGTCGAGCATTGGGCGACCATTCATTTTTCCACTGGACGATATTTTCTCATTTAATTTCCAAATGTCAAGTGGAGCGCCTACTTCGAGGGTGATGGAACAAGAACAAGGAGACCTTCGCCATGCGCCTCGCCATCCCCGTTCCGGCGCCCAATACCGTCGGTGCCGTTGACCCCATGCCCTTCCTGATCGCGATCTTCTGCCTGCTCTGGAGCTCGGCCTTTGCGGTGGCGAAGCTCGCCCTGATGGACTGCCCCCCATTGTTGCTGCTGGTGGCGCGCTTCCTGCTCGCTGGCGGCGTGATGCTCGGCGCCGCCGCGCTACGCCCCGGATCGTGGCGTCTCAGCCGGCGCGACATCGCCGCCCTCGCTTTGCTGGGCGTCGCCAACAATGCACTCTATCTGGGCCTCAACTATGTCGGCATGCGAAGTATCTCGGCCGGCCTGTCGGCCCTCATCGTCAGCGCCAATCCAGTGCTGACGGCGGTGCTTGCAGCCGTGTTCCTGAGTGAGCGGATGACTTGGCGCAAGGCGGCAGGGCTCCTGCTGGGCATCGCCGGCGTCGGCTTCATCGTCGAGAGCCGCGTCGCCAGCGGCACCGACAGCCCGATCGGCATCGCATTCACGATGTCGGCGCTCGTATCGCTCGTCGGCGGGACCATCCTGTTCAAACGGCTTGCGCCGAACGGCGGGCTATGGATCGGCAACGGCATCCAGAACCTGGCCGGCGGCCTCGCCCTCCTGCCGTTCGCCTTTGCCTTCGAGACGGTTGGCGAGATCGTGCCGACCTGGCGCTTGCTCGCTGCGCTCGCCTATTCCGTGCTGCTGGTGTCGGTGTTCGGCTACATGCTCTGGTTCCACTTGTTGACGGTGAGCGGCGCCACGGCTGCGAGCGCATACCACTTCCTGATGCCGCCGCTCGGCATGCTTTTCGGCTGGCTGCTCCTTGGCGAACATGTGGCCTGGCCCGATCTATTGGGCATCCTGCCGGTCGCGATCGGCATCTATCTGGTGACACGTCAGAAGCGGGCGTGATCCAGGCGCAGCCTTTTACAAATAGTCCAGGAGTCCACCATGAGCCTTCCAAGAATTACCCTCATCGGCGGTCCGACCGCTCTGATCGAGGTCGGCGGATTTCGCCTGCTGACCGACCCGACATTCGATGCCCCCGGCGAGTATCATCTGCCGCACGTGACATTGCGGAAAATCTCGAGCCCGGCGCTGACCGCGCGTGAGGTGGGAGCGGTGGATGCCGTGCTGCTGAGCCACGACCAGCACAGCGACAATCTCGACAATTCCGGCAGAACCTTTGTGAACGAGGCACCCCGGGTTCTGACAACGGTTGCGGGCGCAGAGCGGCTCGGAAGTCGCAGCGAAGGCCTGTTGCCATGGGAGACGAAGCGATTGTCCAAGCCGGACGGGAGCTCGCTGCAGGTGACGGCGACGCCCGCGCGGCACGGGCCTGCCGGCATCGAGCCGCTTTCCGGCGACGTAATCGGCTTCGTCCTTGCTTTTGACGATGGGCGGACCCGTCCGATTTACGTCACCGGCGATACCGTCTGGTACAACGGCGTCGCCGAAGTCGCCCGCCGCTTTCGTCCGGGCATCGTGTTGCTGTTCGCAGGCTCGGCCCAGACGCGCGGACCGTTCCATCTCACCATGGACACGAACGACGCGATCGAGACCGCACACGCCTTTCCGGACGCCACCATCGTTCCGCTGCACTACGAGGGATGGGCGCACTTCACCCAGAACCGGGGCGATCTCGAGAAAGCGTTCGGTGCGCTCGGCTTTGGGTCGCAGCTGCAGCTGCTTGAACCAGGCGTAGCGACCACGATCGCGCCGCGATCGTCGTGAGCTGATTTGGTCTCAATCCCGCCTGAACACCACCGAGGCGAACCAGCCGGTGAGCACCGCCATCATCGACGTGACGAGCCCGTAAAGGAATCCATGCTCACGGGCAGCGTTCGTCACCACCTGTTCGAAGCCTGACTTGTAGACCTCGAACGGAGACGGCGCGCGCGCAATTTGCGCGCCGTCTGCGAACAGCCGCACGTCGACCTCGTAGGTCCCGACCGGCACCTCCGCCGGCAGCGGGATCGAAGCACGGAACAGCGCCGGCGCGAGGAAGGTGACGCCGTTTGAAACCTCCCGGTAAAGTCCCTGATCGGTCTTGATCTTGATGA
>Ga0137415_10003928_pt1 | contig 14749 bp, 18 predicted proteins | sample CZODoug3_1_1_16f_FD_183082 | JGI IMG/M metagenome (GOLD analysis project Ga0137415, IMG submission 183082) | Vadose zone soil fungal communities from Angelo Coast Range Reserve, California, USA - CZODoug3_1_1_16fungal (Hybrid Assembly) | ecosystem: Environmental > Terrestrial > Soil > Vadose... | reverse complement strand
GCGCGTCTTGGTGTTTTCGTGGGCCAGCACTGTGGCGCCCGCGGCGTGCAGATTGGCGTTATTGTCCGTGTGGTCGAAATGCCAGTGCGTGTCGATCACCGTCTTCAGCGGCGCATTGCCCAGCCCATCGAGCGTTTCTTTCAACTTCGGCCAGGCCGGCATAAGAAACGTGTCGACCACGATTTTGCCATCGGGCCCGTTCAACACCACAACGTTTCCTCCAGGCCCGGAAAGCAACGTTAGATTGTCCGCCAGCGGTTGCGATTGGATAGGCGCACTACCCATCTGCGCCCGCATCGCCGCCAGATGGTCAGTTGAAGCCGTTGCCGCTTGCTGCCGAGGATCAGGAACGCCGGCGCTTAGAAGACTTGCTGGAAACAGTTGGGCCAGCAGGGTGCTTCCCGCGAACGCCGCAGAATTGCGCAACATTTCGCGCCGTGTACTTTGCCTTTCCAAAAACTTCGGGCTCATTTTCGTTCCGCCTTTCGAATGTGAACTACCCCCTTGTTGTCTTTCGTTGTTCTGCCGCGTACTCTAGCTGGGTTTCGGTTGTTCCGCTAACGGGAAAGTGGCTATATATGTCGGAAAAGGGTCAATCTCGCAAATCCATGTTCGTAGCCCTGAAGAATATGGAAGAACTGCGCCGTCTCTACGACAGCGATACGCCAGTACTGGCATATGCCTTCAAGAGGCGGACGGTCGAGGGCTGGACGCCAGAGCACAGCCACCCGCGCGGGCAACTCGTCGCACTGACCCAGGGCTTGCTCATCGTGGAAGCAGCAAGCGAACGATGGATGTTTCCCTCCCGGCGTTGCGCATGGACGCCACCAAATTGTAAGCACGCGGCGCGTTCTGTCGGGGGCGCTGCTGGCGCGATGGTGGACTTGTCTCCGGAGATGTGTCGCGGACTGCCCAAGACGCCCTGCATGTTCAACTCATCGGAGCTATTGTTCGCCATAGTTCATCGTATGGTCGGTTGGGACCTCCGCCAACCGCTCAACCCGGCGAAGAAGCACTTAATCACAACGCTTCGTGATGAGATTCGACAGCCTGACCAGCAGCCCTTGCGTTTGACCATACCAACAGAAGAAAGACTGGCCAGAGTTGCAGATGCTCTGCTGGATGATGTTGCAGATGACCGCACGCTGGACGCTTGGGCGCATGTTGCCGGAATGGCCCGCCGTACTTTCATGCGTGCGTTTTCGGCTCAGGCAGGCATCTCATTTGGCCGTTGGCGACAGCAGGCGCGGTTGTTTGCTGCCCTTGAGATGCTGGCACAGAGGAAATCTGTCACGGAGGTCGCGATCGCAGTGGGTTACGACAGTGTAAGTGCCTTCATTGAAATGTTTCGGACGATGCTGGGAACCACACCACAGACATACCTTCGAGGCAGGCAAGAACCTGGACACGAGTAGAACCGAAAGTTTCGAGCCGGCGAACCCAAATACGGATCTCTGGGTGGTGCGTTGACGGAGCGCTGCATGCAGGCACTGCACATTTTCGTCTTCACCAAGTCCGCTACAATTCCAGCGTAGCCGCCGCTCTATGCGCCATTTGATGCCGATCGTTACGCCGCGCCTGATCTTGCGTCCGCCAACGCTTGGCGATTTGGATTCGATCCAGACCGCCAAGGAGGAAGCGTGGTCCGATTTGCAGCGTTGGATGTCCTGGGCCTTCGACAACCAACGGTCGCGGCATGCGATGGAAGATTCTATTCGGCGAGTGATGGATTACCAGAATCAAGCAGGAATCGCATTGGCCGGATTCCATCGGATCAACGGGGATTTCGTCGTTCGAACCGCATTGGATCTTACCCATGAGCAAGACGTCTATGAGACAGGGTACTGGGTGGCGCCTAAATACGCCCGACAGGGCATGGCGACGGAGGCGGCAAACGCAGCTATTCGGTACGCGTTCGGCCACCTTGGCGCGAAGGCAATCAGCATCGGCTACTTCGACGGAAACGAGTCCAGCCGGCGCATCGTGGAGAAATTGGGATTCCAGAAGGTAGGCGTTGAAAATAAAGCGGCGACACGTTGCCTCGATGGCACGAAACTCGATCGTCATGAATACATCCTGACAAGCCCCGATGCACTACCCGAACTTGACGTTACATGGGGTTGAGACCATCCGGCTTATCGCGTCTCACGCGAGTCCCATTCCAAGACTATGACCTTGCTCCTCCTCGGAGGGCCGTTCCCCTCGCTGGCTAACCGGTTCGGCCTTCGGCGCAGCCAGCTCTTGTTCCACTTCGGTTGCTGTACGTTGCAAACTTTCACGACTGAGACTACGGGAGCGCTTGCTTCCGTCATTTGTGTAGATATGGGCGTCGTGTTGAGCTCGCGAGACGGATACGTAGGCGAAGCGGTTGTTGACCAACAGCTCGCTTTTCTCGGTGTCCACGTGGATTAGCACTCGATTCGCGGTTTGACCCCTGGCTGCTGTGGCAGGTCACTGCGTAACCGGCGGACGCACCGACCTGGGTCTGCAAAATTTTCGCCCTTCGCCGATCGAAAAAATGATTCCCAATCAGTCGGTTTTAGCCTTAACGGCACGCATCTGGGCCTTGCAAAACTGCATGTCACTCATTCCAAAAGCCGAAACAGGCCCTGCGAGTGGGTTTATAAGTCTCAGCAACTTGTTTATTTTGAATAACTTGGCGGAGAGAGTGGGATTCGAATTCGCGTTAGAACGTAAATTCAAGGACATGCAGCGCACTGGCTGTGCGTTTTAGGCATGTAAGGCTTATGGTTGGTCGCCTAATTGTTGTGTAAGTGTTGTGTACCGCGATCGCAGACCTCACCGATTAAGAGTAGGCGAGTCTGATCGGTCTTTTCCCACCTTAGCACCTTTAGAAGTCAATAGCTTACCGACAATCAAGCCCGCACGGAAGCGATCTGGTCCGGTATTGAAAAGAAGCGAGTTGGTTCATATGGGATTGAATGGTACGGCACACTTACGGCACACCTGCTTGGGTGAAGCCCTCCCAGGATGCTAAACGGAACTTCCGCGAGTCGGGGGGTCAGTGGTGGTTTTTCGCAAGTCCTTGGAGCCGAATTTCGTGCTTGAAGATTTCTGCGCATTCGGGCAAGCGCGTTCGATACTTTGTAGGAAGTTCAAGGCAAAGGTCCACCGCGCTCTTGCGCATAGCGTGTAGCTCTAAAAGTGCCGCCGTACTGACCGTCAGCGTAGGTGGCAGGTTGTTGCCTACCGAGTTTCGATCCGCGACAACCTCGGTGACTTCTTTCTTGATCGCACCCGAGGTAGAATCCCCCGTGGCATTCTCATGAACGCCCACCTCATGGACTGCCGAGGAAGGAGCCGGATCAAATGGGTTGCGGTAGTTGAACCCAGGTCCGTTGGTTCCAGTCGGTCCCTGTGGCCTTTGACTGCTGCCATATGTAGTGCTACTCGGAGACGTCAATGCGTAAGCATCGCTGGCCGTAATCCGCGCCCAGGTTGGCACCGCGAGAATGAAAGCCACCGGCAGAAACCAAACGCAAAGTAACTTTCTCTTCTGGGTAAACACGCGTCCTCCTTTAAGCACTTTGAGATCGCCTACCGACTATTCATCCGTCAACGCACAGTCTCAATTCGCCATGGATCTAGATAGAAACGTCCCCATAGCTTGCAGCAGAACTTAATACAGGTTTCCATGATTCGCAAATGGCCCAAAAGAGGGATGACCGGAAAATCGGTGGAGACTTCGTTGTCCGTCACTCAACGTCTGCATTTGTGGCACCAGATTGGTGGGTCCTGACAGCAGAGAAGGACCGAGCCCAGCAAAGACTAGCTCTTTGCGTGGTCAACTTCGTTGCTCCAGGGCAATTAACAAAAACTATTGAAACATCGCGATCAGTCCGAGACTCCGAGATGGGCGAAGAGCCATGGCGAAATTGCGGTCGAGTTCAATGGCAGGTCGCAAATGACAGTTCCCAAACTCAGTCGCCAGTACTGAAATAAAGGCGACTTGTCCGAACATGATCAATTCCAGATCAGCATTGGCCGCTGCCAGATCGTTCAGTTTCTTAACAGGCCTTGAGCAAACCGCCCGCGAAAGCGATTCTCTCCGCAGCCCAGATCCGGCGGATTTCCGCCAAGCACCAGATCATCACCGGCGGTCATCGGGCTACTCATTTCTTCCTTGTTCAAAGCGGTCGGGCATTGCAGATCGTCGGCGAGGTCTTCAGACGGAGTGGAAGCGGTTTGGCGAGCGGAAGAACTGCAGCCGGATTTGATTCTCCTCGACATCGGGACTCCCCGCGTTGAATGGAATCGAAGCTGCGCGACAAATTCGCAAACTTGCCCCGAAATCGAAAATAATCTTCGTGAGTCAGGAATCTTCTCCTGACATAGTGCAAGAAGCTCTTAGCTTGGGAACCTGCGGCTAGGTTGTGAAGACCAAAGCGGGAAGCGATTTACTGTCTGCTGTGGACGCAGTTCTTGAGGGCAGGCAGTTTGTCAGCAGTGGGTTGATTGCCAGTGGCTCCCCTACGCGGCCACCATGTGGTTCCTGACGGCGTATTTGACCAGTTCGGCGCTGCTCTTGGCGCCAAGCACTTCCATCATCCGGTACTTATGATATGCAACTGTCCTTTTGGACATGTTCAGGATGTCACTCACTTCCTTCATTACCTTTCCTTCGGCCAGCAACTGAAGTACTTCACGCTGCCTCTGGGTCAGGCGTTCATCTTCATTGACCAGCTTCTTATTGCGCCAGCGTAAACAATTGATCGCGTTTTTCGACATGGTCCGTGACATATACGATTTACCCCGCAACACGTCGCGAACGGCAAGCACGATGTCAGCCGCTGCACAGGTCTTAAGCAGGTACCCGGAGGCCCCGCGCCGGAAGGCTTCAGCAGCGACTTCTACGTCGGTATTCATGGTGAGATAGACCAGCTTGACGCCGGGCATCATTTCTTTCACCTGCTGTCCCGCGTCCAAGCCATTCAGGATGGGCATGGCGATATCTAAGACGATTACGTCCGGCTTCAGTCTGCTGGCAGCACGGACCAGGGCTCGGCCATCGCTCACCGTTCCGATCACGTCAAACTCTGTTTCGAGAAGTCTCTTGCACAACTCCGCTACCAGAGAATGGTCGTCGGCAATCAGAATGCGGGAACGATTTATCATTATCTTGCCCTCCTATGTAACCCTGCAGTTGAAAAATCTGTCGCTGAGCATTCGCCGATACGTCGGTTAGTGATAGCAATGACCAGTAACATTAGTGTCGCAAGACCGGGGTGTTTGCCGGCCGTACTGACGCCGCATTCTTCGTTCGGGCCACACGCGTAACCAGCCCGCGCAGAATCAGGTAGGGTAGGATCGCAAGGACGAAGGCGACGATGATCATTTCTCCCGGATATACAAAGTGCAAAACGATGATCTGATACACGGCGTCCAGCACCAGGGCGAGAATCAACACCCTGCCGACACTTTTCCACCCGTCCTTGATCATGGACTCGCGTTGCCCGGGATCCGAGAGCAGGCCCCAGAAATAAGGAGGCCGTCCTGCCCTAGCATCTGCTAAGCCTGAGCGAATCGCGAAGAACGCCGCCATGCACGGCTGGAGCACCAGTCTGAACTTCATCGGCCCGCTGACACGGGCGAGCAGTTGAGTTCCTATGCGGACCCACATGTTTTCCATAAGATCGCCTTCCCTTGTAATGCATCCACACCACCAGAACCAACAAACCGCCTGTCTTCTTCAAAAGTCCCTTACGCGGCCGCGCGCGGCCCCTCTGCGGGCGCGACGAGCGGCACGATCGACGGCCAGTGCTCCCGGACGGCAAACACGCGGAAGAGGAATGCGACCAGCAGCGCGATCAGCGTGACGGGAAAGAAGTGGAGGCTCTTGTCGTACAGCGCGATCAGCGTGTAGACCGTACTGGCCAGCACCGCCGTTGTAACGAGTTGCTCCGAAGGCCTCACGATCTCTGGCGTGACCCCGGAGAAGAGGTCGATGAATACACCGCCAGCGGTGGTGGCGATTAGCCCTACGAGGATCGCGGCGAAGAAGCCAAGGTTGTGCTCGAGCGCCTTATGCGCGCCCAGGATTGCAAACCAGGGCAGCGTGAAAGACTTGAAGAAGGCGAGCGTTCTCGTGCGGAACCGCTCTTCCCTCGAGTCGAGGTAGCGATAAATTGCCAGCCCCAGCAACCCCATCAGAAGGCAAACGACAAAATACCTCGGGTCCTTGAGCGGCGAGGGAATGTCATTCAGCAGCACGTCGCGCGACACGCCGCCGCCGATACCGCCGAAGAAGCCCATGATTAGCAACCCCGCGACGGTGTAGCCGCGGTTGTGCGATGGATTGCGGGCGACCAGCACCCCGTACAAGGCGTTGACCCCGGCGGAGAACAAGTCGACGTTCGGAAAGCTTGGTAGGTTCATTTCGATTTCTCCTCGTTCGTCACCTCGTAGCAATCCATCCAGAAGCCATCCACGCTGACTTCGCGAACTGGCCGTTCTTCGGGATAGAAATCTTCGGAACCCATGCGGAACGTCCCGCCGGGTACCCAAGCCATACCAGGGTGGCTCGGAGGGTCGAGTGTATCGGTTGTTGAACTGAGGCGGATCGTTGTCACCGGGAAGACCTGTCTATGAACCTGCGCGGGGCGGGTTTTTTCCGAAGGGAGATCTTTCGATCTCCCTTTCGATTTGCACCTAACTCGCCTTGCCGACCAAAACGCCATGCTCTGCAACCGGCGCTCTGCTTGCCGCTTCCTTTTTCTTTTCCGCATACGCCTGGATCGCTGGCCCTAACTGCGCCATTACCGAGTCGAGGTTGAACGAGGCCGCCTTCTGGCGCGGCGGGTACTTCACGTAGTTGTCGATCTGCGCCGCCACGATGTCTTGCACCAGATATAGCTGTGGAACGTGATCGAACATCCAGTCCAAGTAGGTATTGGAGTTATCGAGCGCCCGCTCGAACGGATCGCGTCGGAGGTTAATTATGTCCGGCAGACGAAGCTGCACGAAAGGCTGCTGCCATACCCGCAGCTTGGTTGCAAGTTGCTCTTGAAATACCAGCTTGTAGTCACCCGCCCTGACCGCCATGACCCCGCCGTCATCACTGACGTAGAAGAAGTTCGTTCTGGGACTCTCCTTCACCTGTCCTGTCAGATAGGGCAACTGGTTGACGCCATCGATATGCACATTGAACGTCTTGTCGCCGGCCTTGTAGCCTTCGAGGAGCTTCTGGTTGATGTTCGGTTCGCCCGCTGCCGCCAGCAACGTCGGTAGCATGTCTTGGTGGCAGACGATGCCGTTCAGGGTTGAGCCCGCCTTGATCTTGCCGGGCCAGCGCATGAAACACGGAACACGCCACGCGCCTTCCCAGTTCGTGTCCTTCTGGCTGCGGTATGGCGTGTTAGCGCCATCGGGCCAAGTATCGTTCTCAGGGCCGTTGTCGGTGGAATACGTGACGAGAGTGTTATCGGCAATTCCCAGCTGATCGACCTTGTCGAGGATTTCGCCGATTTGCTCGTCGTGAACAACCATGCGATCGCTGTAATCGTCCTGCCCGCTCTTGCCGCGGTTCTTGGCGGCGAGGTGAGTCCTTACGTGCATGGCCGTCGCGTTGTACCAGAGGAAGAAAGGCTTGTTCGCCTTGACCTGCTTCTCCATCCAGCCGATAGCGTTCGCAGTGATTTCCTCATCGACGGTTTCCATGCGCTTCTTGGTCAACGGGCCGCTGTCCTGAATAATCTGCTTGCCTACGCGGCCAAAGCGGGGATCAACCGTAGGATCGTCCTTGTTCGTTGCAAAGCAATGGAGCACGCCGCGGGGGCCGAATTTCTCCTTGAATGCCGGGTCCTTGGGATAGTCGGGCAGTTCCGGTTCTTCTTCCGCGTTCAGGTGATAGAGGTTGCCGAAGAACTCGTCGAAGCCATGCACGGTTGGCAAGTATTCATTCCGATCGCCGAGATGGTTTTTGCCGAACTGGCCGGTGGCGTAGCCCTGCTGCTTTAGCAGGTCGGCGATGGTCGGATCTTCTGCATGAAGTCCCACAGGCGCGCCCGGCAATCCAACTTTGGTCAAGCCCGTGCGGAGCGGGTTCTGGCCAGTGATGAAGGCCGCACGTCCAGCCGTGCAGCTTTGCTGGCCATAGAAGTCGGTGAACTTAACGCCTTCGTTGCGGACGCGATCGATGTTGGGAGTGCGGTAGCCCATCTGGCCATCGCTGAAGGCACTGATGTTCCACATGCCGACGTCGTCGCCCCAGAGGATCAGAATATTGGGTTGCTTTGTAGCCATGATTTACTCCTTCCTTTAGGTTATTTGGTTGAGGTTGGAAATCTGTAATGAAAACGTCTTACCGTCATTCAGAAGCCATGCGATTACTGACTTAGTCGCCCTTATGTGCCAGCGATGCCTTTGTTCTGCAAGATCCTGACGACGACCCGTCGGTTCTCGGCTTGGCCCTCTGCCGTTGCGTCAGGAGCCACCTGCGTGCTCGTCCCCATTGCACCGGGAGCCAAGACATTCGTCAGGGGAATGTTTCCTTGCTGTTCCAGAAGTTCGAGCACGTGGTCGGCGCGCTCCGCGCTGAGCCGTTGGTTCAGCGCCGCGCTGCCCACCTTCGATGCATACCCCTGCACCTGAATGACGTAGGCGGTGATGCCCTTCGCTTGCTGAGCCAGTTGCAATAGTTGCGGCTGGTACTGGGCTTCGATCTCGGTGCGGCCGTTGGCAAAGTAAACGGTCACCTCTCCCAGGATGTTGTAATCCGCCAACTCACCGAAGCGCTTGTTGTCGGCTGCGATAGCGGCCTTGTTGGCGGCAATCGCCGCCTGGTTCGCGGCGGTCTGCTGTTGCTCGGCCTGGAGTTGTTGCTGTTGCTGCTGGAGCTTCTGTTTCTCAGCCTGAATCTGCTCCTCGCTTTGTTGGATCTGTTGCTGGTTCGCCTCCGCCTGCTGCTCGGTAGGCGCTATGCCAGCCTGGATATCTTCCGCATTCCTGAGATCGGAACCTTTGAATTTCACGTTGGTCGCGACAAGTTGGTTCTGGGCGTTGTAGGTCCCTTGCACCTGCACTGGGAGGCCGGGCACCAGAGCAGCAAGGCCCATCTCTTTCTTGCGAATTCTGAGAACTCCCTGAACTTCGTCCACCTCAGTCGAAGGCGTAAGGATGACGACTAGATTGCCCAGCGACTGAGTCTGGAGCGTCATCGTGGCGCCGCTTCTTCCATTGATCACTCCCTGCAGGTTTTGGGCGGCAGCAATGCCACAGATCATAAGGAATGCTGCAAAGGTCAAATCCAGTGTCAAAGCGCTTCTCATTTTGTGGCTTTTCATATCGGTATGGCCTCGCGTATTTGAGTACTCGCTTCCAGATCCAAAACTAACCTCAAGGTAAGAAATTGCAAGAAATCATTCGCCAGCGATTGATTCTGCGCTGATCATTTCCGGAATGTAACCGTCAAAACTAACCGTCTTCCACAATCTCGTAGCAGAAGGCCGTCTGTTGGGGACGACTCTTTGTCCCGGTACATTCATTGCTCGCAGAAACGTGAGACGAATACGCGGCCCGCAAGCGCCTCATTCAACGCGAGAATTAAGTCACTATCCATGAACTCTTTCACGATGTAGCCCAACCCTCCTGCAGCGAGGCAACTCGCCATGATCTGAGCGTCTTCATGAACTGTGAGGAAGACGATAATGGCTGTGTTGCTGCGCTGTCTCAGCTCCCTCGCGACTTCTATGCCGCTCATGCCTGGCATCGAGATGTCCAACACGACCAAATCGGGTTCGAGCGCCAGTACTGCCTCTAGAGCAGCCTGCCCATCTGAGACCAAGCCAACGACATCAAATGACTCCTCCAAGAGGCTCGCTACCACCTCCAACATACGAGTCTGATCATCCGCCACGAGCACTCGCTTTCGCGGATCTGACAACTCACCGCTGAGTCGATCGTCATTTTCTGGCGCTGAACAAGAGTTTCGAAGCACAATCGGCCTTCAGAGTACCGTTCCGCTGGGATCTCAGTCCTTGCTCTGCAGACGGACCTCTGGACTGACTTTGCGCGTGATGGAAGAGGGTGTCTATGGGTAGAAATGACGGTGCAGAAGAACAATGTGCTGAGGCAAGTTAGATATGAATGATTCGGTGCTTGATGGCATACTGGACTAGGTCTGCGTTGGTTTTCAGTTGTAAGAGCTCCATAACCGCGTATTTGTGCCCCGCCACAGTTCGTTTGGTGATCCCCAACTCTTCGGCTACTTCTTTCATGGAACATCCTTCTGCCAATAATTGAATGACTTCCCGCTGTCGAGCCGAGGGTTCCGGAACATGTTCCCTGTCCTTGGGGTCACGCAGCGAGATATTAGTCAAACCTTCCGCGGCACTTGGCGTTACATAGGAGCTGCCTCTCAATACCTGGTCGAGTGCATCGTTCAACTCCGATGCTGCAGCCTCTTTCAATAGAAATCCCGATGCCCCTGCCCGAAAAGCTTCCCCCACAAGATAAGGGTCGTCGTGCATAGTCATGAAGATAAGCTTCACCTTGGGCATCTTGGCCTTGAGTTGTCGACCGGCTTCGAGTCCGTTCAATCGGGGCATGACGATGTCCAGCACGACGACGTCAGGTTGCAATCTGGCCGCCTCTTCCAAAAGCGCCCTCCCATCGCTCACCGTGGCCACAACTTCGCAACGGGAGCCCAGAACGCCCTTCAGCGCATCTGCCAACATCCGATGATCATCCGCTATTAGTACACGGGGACGACTCATAATCTCATTCATCACGCTACGCGTGTCGTGCCCGCTTTGTCGGTACAGGTGGACAGCGGTATCCGGGCGAGAACCTCTGTCCCTCGCATGTGTTCCGAGCGCACCGAAAGCACGCCACCAAAAAGCCGGAGCCTCTCGCGCATACTTATCAATCCGATTCCTGTTCCCTCGGTCGTCCGGTCAGGGTCAAAACCCTTGCCCGCATCCAAGACGCGAAGACTGACACCATTCGCATTGGAACTGAGTTCCATGTCCGCGCTACTAGCTTGACTATGCTTAACGACGTTGGCTAGCGCTTCCTGGGCGACCCGAAATAGACACAATTCCGCATCCTTCGTGAGATTAAGAGGAACTTTGGGCTCCGTGAAGCGAACCGTGATCTTGTAATTCTTCGTGATTTCTTCAGAAAGACCACGTAGCGCCACCAATAGACCCACAAGCTCCAGCCTGCTGGAATGGAGGTGATGAGAGAGAGCGCGCATGTCCGCAGACATTTCCCTCGTCTCCACCAACATTTTCAGCGCTCTGGTGCGTTCCTCAAACTCCGACTCGGGAAGGTTGTGCTCTAGCTGTGCGAGTTCAATACACTGAAGTGCCAATCGCTGACTGAAGTCGTCGTGAAGCTCCCTGGCGATACTGGCGCGTTCTTCCTCTTGGGCATGCATCAGGAGTCCGCCAAGCTTTTCGAGAGCTCCCGCTGCGGACCTCCTACGGACGCGTTGCCACAACAGTCCAGCAATCAGCAGAGCTTGGAGGATGATCAACGCGATTCCGGCGAGGGCATACTTCCTATATCGTTCCCATACGGGAGGCTGGCGATTCAAAACGATGGTGCCGGGCGGAAGAGCAAACTCGGCTATGTACCACCGGCGAAGTTGGTGCCAGTCGAAATTAGCCGCGGCCGCGAAGCTGTACGCGGCCGGGATGCTCCCGGGTTTTTCGCCAGCAAGTATGTTCTTAGGTTCTACCAACCCAGCAGCCATTGCAAGATGATGAGCTGCGAGACAAACAAAGAAACAACACGCCAGCAGTGAGAGCACGAAAGGACACGCCTGTGCCTTCTGTCGTCGGCACGAGCCAACTGGCCTAGATCGGGTCTCTTCCATCGGAACGCAGGCCCTCTCGAATGGGTTACCTGACCAGCCACTCGTTGCTGGTCAGCCGTCCAGGGCGACTAAGACGTGCCCATACAACATTCCCTTCAGAATGATTTCATCGTCGGATTGTTTTCGCTGCGGACCCAGTGGCTCGCCACAACCACGTGGCCGCAGATGTTCGGTCACGACCAATAACTTACGAGTACGGTGAGACTTCATCAAGATTCGGGATGCTTGGCAACTGTTCCTTTTGACAGTTGCCCCCGAACCACATCGGGCGTCTTGGATATTTTCTCGGTCGGCGACGGACATGGAGCGGCCCGGAATGCCTGTCCCCGAACAATAACTTCTGCTGCACCCGTGACTTGGGCGCGATCCCCCGAGGCTCAGAGAATTGTCCGGGGCACCGTCAGTTTTGACGGTTACATACAAATCAAAGCAGGACTAGCCTTGTGACTGAGCGAGCAGTTCACGACGATGAACGAGAGAGCTGCTTAAACATCTCCTTAGTCGGTTCTCGTTTTTCGGGTGGAGACTGCTCGCGCTACGCGAAAAAGGATACCGCGAAAGGAAAATCGTATGAAGCAACGTCGTAGAGGGATTGTAGCTTGCACAGCACTGCTGTGCATTTTGTGTGTCGGATTGGCGTATGGCGCGTCGAACGGCAAGAAAGTCAAGATCAACGGCCTGATTACCTCACGAGACGGCGAGAATCTGACGGTGAAGACTCTTAAGGGGTCAACCAACATCGTCGTAGTGTTGACGGATGAGACGAAGGTTCAGACACCGGTCGGTTTGTTCCGCCACTCGGAGCAGGCAGTCACCGCTCTGATCCCGGGGCTGAAAGTTCAAGTCGAAGGCACGGGCACAGAAACCCGGGTTGTTGCCAAGACCATCAACCTCTCCAAGGAAGACTTGCTTCTGGCCGAGACTATTCAGGCTGGCTTGAACCCGACGCAGCAGCAGCAAGCAACCAACATGTCGAACATTTCAGAGAACAAAGAGAACATCGCAACTAATAAGGAAGGGGTTGCCACCAACCAGCAGCAGATCGCGAACAATCAGGGAGCCATTGCTGCCAATCAGGGAGCGATCGCGGCCAATCAGCAGGAAATTCAGGCCACTACACAGCGCTTTTCCGAACTGTCGGAATACGACACCACGGCCAAAGCGACCGTCTACTTCGCCACCGGAAGCTACACAATTTCAGATAGTGATAAAGCGGCTTTGTCAGTGTTGGCCGCAAGCGCGATGGGAACAAAGGGCTACATCGTCCAGGTAAGGGGCTTCGCCGATTCAACGGGCAATGCCGCGATGAACCAGCAACTGAGCATGGACAGGGCCCAGGCAGTCGTCGCGTACCTGCTCCAGAACTGCGGTGTTCCTCTGCGGCACATTGTGGCCCCGGGGGCAATGGGCATAGCTGATCCTGCGGCACCCAACGAGACAGCCGACGGACGCGCCGACAACCGTCGGGTGGACGTCAAGGTGCTGGTGAATAAAGGGGTGGCTGGAGGAATGTAGACGCCTATTTACAGTGAAGCCACACGATCCAGAGACCTTTGCGACTTGTGTCGGCGGGTGGATTCCAGTCGCTCGCCGCGACAAAACAGCACACTTGCGTTGATCTGTAATCTGAGTCGAGACTTGGCAGTTTTGGACGTGATCGGCAGTCGGATAAAGCTGCTTCGGCGTCCAAATCTCGTCTGGATCGAAAGTAATTGCTACTAGTCTACATGAAGGACGCTTGCGTGTGCGTTAGCGAGGGTATCCGAATTGTTCCGCCTAATTCGCAGTCTCGTTCGCCCCTACCGGGGCACCCTGTTGATCATCCTAACCGCCATGCTCGTCCAAACTGCGATGAGCGTCGCAGGGCCGTGGCCACTGAAGATCATCCTCGACAACGTGGTCGGTTCTCATAAGCTCGCTCCGTGGCTCGACGAACTCCTGCATCCTATTTTGAGCGGCGGCAGCAAAATGCAGATCGCGGCTGCAGCTGCGATCGCCGCGGTGATCATAGCGGTGTTGGGCGCGATAGCATCCTATATCGCGAACTACTACACAACCAGCGTGGGCCAGTGGGTTGCAAACGATTTGCGTCTGCGGACTTACCACCACCTCCAGCAACTCTCGCTGGGCTATTACGACAGCCACCAAACTGGAACGCTATTGAGCACGATCACTTCCGACGTTCAGACAATCCAAGGTTTCGCCTCTTCCTCCACGCTGGGCATCGTTGTGGATCTGCTCACGATCGTAGCCATGTTGTTCATCATGTTCCGGCTGAATTGGGATTTCACGCTGATCGCGCTTGCCGTGACCCCATTAATGCTTCTTCTCGTGTCGAGGTTTAAGAAGGCGGTTAAGAAGGCGACTTATGAGGTACGCAAGGAGCAGAGCAAGATCGTCGCTGTGGTGGATCAGGGGCTTCAGTCGATGCGGGTTGTGAAGGCTTTCGGAAGGCAGGACTTGGCGGAACGGGAACTTGCGGAAGTCAGCCGGGCGACCGTAGATGCGTCGCTGAAAGGCCCGGCGGGTGAAGGCGTTGCTGTCTCCGATTGTGGCGGTTACGGTTGCGTTCTGCACAGCCATCGTGCTCTGGCGAGGCTCGGCGCTCATTATTGCCGGAGTGATGACCGCAGGCGCCTTGACCGTCTTTCTTGCGTATCTGAACAAGTTCTTCAAGCCCGTGCAGGACCTGGCCACGATGACCAATGCAATTGCCCAGGCAGCGGTCGGCGTGGAACGCATCCGGGCGATTCTTGATGCCGACACCATCATTCCGGAACGACCTGACGCGCGCGAGCCGCAAACTCTCATGGGTGAGATCGAATTCGATCATGTGGCTTTCGCCTACGATGCCGACGCCCCGGTGCTGACGGATGTCAGTTTTAAAGTCAAAGCGGGACAAATGGTTGG
>Ga0137415_10003927_pt1 | contig 14750 bp, 23 predicted proteins | sample CZODoug3_1_1_16f_FD_183082 | JGI IMG/M metagenome (GOLD analysis project Ga0137415, IMG submission 183082) | Vadose zone soil fungal communities from Angelo Coast Range Reserve, California, USA - CZODoug3_1_1_16fungal (Hybrid Assembly) | ecosystem: Environmental > Terrestrial > Soil > Vadose... | reverse complement strand
GGCGAGGGAGAGTGGCGAGAGTGGGAGTCCCAGACGATGAGGAAGCTCACAGGCGAGGGCTTTCACTTGCACGACGACGCTGGGGGGAAAAGAGGGCGGGCCGCCCGCCCCGAGGTTGTTCCTCCAGGCCGGGCAGACGCGCCAAGGCAAATCGTTTGCGCCACTTACTAACGATCTGCCGGGGTGTGTCTAAGCGCGTGGCAATGATGTCGTTCGCTAATCCCTGCGCTGCCAAAAGGACGATCTTAGCTCGAATCACGTCTCGATACGGTGACGTATATTTTCGAGCGCGTATTTCCAGTTTCTCTTGCTCTTGGCGTGTGAGCACGATATGAAATGGGCTCGAGCGCGACAAGACAGTCCTCCCCTGAGGACCAGTCTAGATGCGTTCAGTGTTCCGTTATATACCATAATACGTCACTGTATTTACGTTATTGAGCACTAAGCCAGGACTGCCATTTCGAAATGAGAAGGCGCCCCGTACCATGGTACCCATGCAGTAAAATCGCGCAGTGGAAACCCGTGCACTCGAAGATGGCCCGTTCGCTCTTTGTCAGTGCGCGCGCTTGTCCGGCAACGTTTCTCCGAACGGATACTCGTCCGCTTCCGCCAGCGCGATGGTTCCTCCGTACAGGCGCTCCGGCTCGGGAATCACACAACTCTCCCGCGCGGCTCAATCGCACGGTTCGCCGGGTAGCGGGTCGAAATGGCTTGAATGCTTGATGATTAACCCGGTAATCTCCTGTGCGGGTTTACGGCCCATCATTCTCGCGATGGTGCGGGCGAGCTGACCACCGTGTCGAGGACGTTGAGGTAGACGAATGTGTTCGTGGCACCCCCCCAAATGAATCCGTACTCTTTACCCCTAGTTTGTTCACAATTGACCAGCTTTCCGTTTTGCAAAGCTTCATCATGCGGGATGAAATCCAAAGAGCTGACGCCCAAACAGGTACTGGCGTTCCCCTGCCTCACCTGTGGAGCTAAGCGCAGAGAACGCTGTGAGCTGAGCATTGAGATGCCCGTACAGACCCGCATAGGAATCGACGTTTGAACGCAACCGATGGCTTAACAGATCCTCTAAGAGCAGGCTTACGATGCTGAATCCAGAATCCGCCCGCGAGACTTGTGGCCCTTCTCGGGCAGTCGGAAGCGCGGCGCCGGATACTGGGCGATACCAACACTCAGCATGTACCACCACCGAGATTTTCGACAAGGGGAACATCCTCAAGCTATGTCCCAATCGCAGTTGTCCCAACAAAGGCGCTAATTGGTCCCTGCAAGAGACACTCACTTAGCGAATCTTGTGAGCTTTCAGCCAATCCAGTTCCCGTTTCTCTTGCACTTGCTCATATTCCAGTTCTGCTCCTTCCCCGGCAACATTAAGAGGATCCATCTCGTCGGCATATCTGGGTATCTTCCTGTACTCGAGGCCGTCCAGTATCTGCAGTGCCACTTCGTTTAGCTTTTGCGACGAAAGTGCGAATGCTTGCGCACCCATAGCCGCGCTAGCCAATCGTGGCGCACCGAAATAGCCCGGCCATCGGTTGACCTTGGCAATCCGCACTAGATCGGAAAAGTTCCTACCGGTTAAAGATTCAGCTTCCCGGTAGTCTTGGGGCACGAACTCGGGACGTAGAAATAGAATTTGACTTTGCTCGTCCGCTCCCGCATGTACAGTGAATCCTTCCTCCTCAAGCTCCTTGGTGGAAAACATTTTGTCCTCGATTCCGCAGCATAAGAACACAGGTTTCAAGCCGAACAGATGCACCATGGTGCCGCCGTAGAGATCGTGGAAATAGTCCGAAGCCTGGTTGAGCGCCTTGTGGTGGTTTGGCGCGCCATGATTGTGGACGAGAAACACCCAGCGAAAGCCCTGTTCTCCGAGCTCGTTGGACAAGTCCATGTAAACCGCACGCAGCGTCGCCATACGAATCGGATAGCTTCCGGGAAATACCCGCTTGCCGCCGATCGTGTTGGCCGGGTCATTGCCGAGCGGAATTTGCGGAAACAGGACCACCGTCCAGCCAGGTCTGGCGACAATGGCCTTTGCCAATTCCTGTGTGTATGCATCGATGGCATAGCCATCAGTATAAGAGGGAAGGTAGGGTCCGTGTTCTTCCAGAATTCCGCCGGGAATCAAGACGACGGTCCTTTGGAGATTGAGCGCCTGGATTTGCCGCGTGTTCATTTCGGCGATCCTGAAGACCTGCGCAACAACTTGCTGACTCAAGAGCATCACGCCTGCTAGTAGTGTTCCCGCAGCCAAAAGACGCTGACTTCGGTTCATGAGTTGATCCCCGATCCAGATTGTAAATTGCGAAGCGTAGCCTAAGTTGAGACTGGCAGCAATGGGCGGGAAAATCGTGGGCCAAGGCTTGGGTGGTCGGCAAACAGGAAGCTATGCGCTCGTTGTCGCAAAATCACCTTCACCTAACACCCGGGTTGCTTGAGTCTATGAATGCTAGGTGACCATGCAGCGGGAGTAGGGTCTGGGAGGCGCTGGGTTCACGGAGCTATTTCGTCTGCCTTCTCCGCGATCGGCCGGGCGCAGCGCACCAGGGAGAGGAGGAACTTTCCGGGCTCCTCGGTCATCGGCATGTGCGCCGAACGCTCGAACCAGATGAGGTGCTTCTCCGGCGCTTTCACCGTATCGAACCAGGTGGCAGCGACCTCTGAATTCACGTTCCGGTCGTGGCGGCCCTCAAAGAGGATCAGCGGAACTGAGAGCTTATTGGTCATAGTGAGATCGAGCGCGACCAGCTCGGGAAGCAGATAGGCGGTTGCGAACTCATTGCCATCCCAAATACGGCGAATTTCCTGGTCGTTGTAATCTGGGGAAAGTTGGGCGAGCGCGCTATCGGCCGAGTTGTCGCGCCGGTAGGCCATCACGCCGCCGTAATAACCGACCCATTTGCGCTCGACGTAAATGTCCTTGATAGGGATGATCCGGCCGGGGGCGGCGTAGGGGGCGATCGCCTCGAGCTCGCGCACCGCCTCGGCATTGCCCGCGCGGCGCGCGGCGTCCATGGCGAAGCGCCAGCCTCGACGCTCGCTCTCGGGTCCGTCGATCAGCTGGCCGACGCCTATATAGGCGTACAGCCATTCGGGGTGATGTTCCGCGAGCTGCAAGCCGAGAAAGCTGCCCCAGCTGTGGCCGAGGACGAATATCTTGTCCTTGCCGAGCTCCCTGCGGACCCAGGCGGCCATTTCCTCGGTGTCGGCGATCATGCGCTCGCGGGTGAGGGTCGGCGCGATCGTGGCAGGATGGGTAAGGAGATGGGTCTTGCCGGCGCCGCGCTGGTCCCACTGGACGACCGTGAAATACTCCTCCCAGCCGCGGGAGAACCACCAGCTCATCGGGATCGAGACGTACCCTGGTCCGCCGTGGATCAGCAGCAGCACCGGGTTCCTGCGGTCGGTGCCGCGAATCGAGACCCATTGATCGATCCCGCCGATCCGCACTTTCTCCAGCCGCTCCACCCCATTGGGCGTCACGATCTTGCGCGCATTTGCGATGATCGCGGTCGCCTCAACGCGGCTGGCGGGTTTGGCTCGCTCCTGCGCCCGAACGGTGGCGAGTACGGCGAGAAAGGTGAGCAGGTTCGGGATCAGCCTCCTGAGGGCCTTGATCGCATAAGGGTGATCACTCTTGTGGGTTCTTGACACGAGTCTCTCCTGCGCTATTCCAGTCGCTAGCGGCCGCTATCTTCCTTCTTGTAGCGAATGTCGACTTGACCGGAGACGATCACGGAAGCCTCGGCGCCATCGTTCACGTGTAGCAGATACGCGTCGCGCCAAATGTAGGGCAGCTCTTCGGAAAGGAAGCTAATCAGGCCTTCGCGCGACACTCGCCCGCCTCCTGGATGATGAGTTCATGGTCGAGCGTGCCTGGGAGAGCGTTCTCCATGACCCCTATTCTCGCTCGGGCGGGCCACCTCGGGACACACTCTCCAAGCTCTAGTCTGGCAGCGACGCTTTCCACGGGCCGCCGGGTCCCAGAAGAAGGAATCGTTCGTCTGCGCAAGATCCCTTCCACCATCGGCATCAGGAATTCGTCCAGCGCGCTCACCACGTCCTGCAAGGACGCATCTCCATCCAGTCTGCTCTTCCGCAAAAACGCCCGCCACTGCGCTTGCTTCGCCGGGCCCGCCGAAAACTCCGGCGTAGGAGCGAAAAGACCTGGCCCTGAACCGCAACGCCCTGTGATTTTCGGGTTGTATTATAGATACCCGTTGCTCCAAGGTCATCCGTATCGGGCCCAGTACCGTGTAGCCGCGGGCCTCCCAAATTTTGCGTACAACAGCATCACGAGCGTGCCTCATATTGCCAACTGGTTCATCCGGTACCTCCGGAGTTCGGGCCGCAAGATTTCCCACATTCTCCGAAAGCACCCTGTCCATTTTGGGGCTGTACTCACGACTATCTGACGAACGAGACAGGGTTTCGACCGCCTGAAGTTCCCGGTCTGGATGATCTTCTAAGCGACGCCGACGGGTGTGTCGCGCTGCGTCCTGCCCTAGTACGAAGGTGACGAGAAACGCAATCGCAAACAACAACATGTGGGGCGCAGCTCTTGTTGGAATGCAGCAGAGATCATCATAATTGTCCTAAAGTACCTTCTCGGAGGTACAACCCGTGCAAGTAATGGAAAGGGGAGAATCCCCGGTGCTTGGGCAAGCTTCTGGCGTGTATCGTGAGAAGCCAGTGTCACCAATGCTACGACGTCATTTTGTCTCTGCTTGGTTTCACCAGAAGCCATCGGGAGTTGCAAGGCAGACCGCGGTTGTTCCCGATGCTTGCGCAGATCTGATATGGTTCGGCGGCAATCTGTTGGTCGCAGGACCAGACCATCAGGTCCGTTTCGAGTCAGTCCCGCCAGGAGCAACGGTTGTTGGGATGAGATTCCAGCCAGGTGCCGTAGCGGTGTGGCTGGGTGTGCCAGCCTCTGCGATCGTTGGTGCACGCATTCAGCTAGATTGCTTCTGTAAGGGTCAGGCACAAGAATTGATCGATTTGATAGGGGACACTCGGGATCCAGCAGTTGCTGCAAGGCGGCTCGAAGCGGCCCTAGAAAAAATTACCGGAGATCTTGCGTCACCGGCCAACTCTTCCAGGATAATTCTTGAATCCCTGACCCAAACTCGCGAGGCAAGAGGCTCTATTACACGGCAATTAACATCGGCATTGGGGACGAGTGAGCGCACACTTCGGCGGCACTGCGAGCAGGCATTTGGCTATGGTCCGAAAACCCTGGATCGCGTACTTCGCATGCAACGATTCCTGGAGCTAGCGAAAACCCATCGTGCACTCGATCTTGCTAATCTTGCTGCGGCTGCTGGATATGCGGACCAGGCCCACTTGAGCCGGGAGGCGCGCCGCTTAGCCGGACTGACCCCAGCGACGATTCTCGTTCAGCTCTGCGGATCCGGCAGCATGCGCGGGTCGCTAAACCCATAGAACTTGCCGGTCGAGCACGCTACCGAAAAGCATTTTGTATCCTTAAGAGCGCGCGAGAAGTGGCCGTTTCGTTCAAGACAGGGTGCCGCCTGAGATGCGGAACTTAGAGCGGTATCACGCTGGCGAACGAGGCTAGCTGCTGGGAAGTGAGTCGATGTACCCAACCCAAGAGGAGGACAAATTGGAGATCGTCTTAATTGATAAGTTCATCGTGCCTGAAGAATCGAAGCCCAGATTCCTTGAGGAGGTGCGCAAGTCCGCGACTTTTCTTAGGACGTTGCCTGGATTTATTGAGGGCTTCATCTGCGAAAAGACGGACGGCGAGACCCGCCATAACGTTATGACCACAGCCGTATGGAAGGACGAAGAGGCGTTTCAGGGCGCGAAGAAGGCGGCGGCGACGGAATTTCAGAGAATTGGGTTCAACCCTCAGGAAGTGATGAAGACACTCAAGGTCGAAATCGAGAGAGCAACGTATCGGCGATCGCCCTATTGAGTTCGGCGAATGCCAGACTGAATACTGCCCTCATGGCCGCCGCTTGGGGATTTCAAGGGTTGGTCAATTCTGCAATCTACTTCGGCATCGGAGCGGTGATAGGTAGGTTGCTGTGGAAATAAACGTGACCCACTACCGAATTTTCGGCGGTGACATGACAAGAAAGATTTTCATATTGCTTGGGCTGACGGCCAGCCTTTTCTTTGTGGTTATGCTATTCGGCGAACCGAGCATAATGGTGGGCTGGCTCTTGATTGCCGCGCTTATCGTGTCACTGGTCTTCACCGTCCACTTTTTAAACAAGAGTTCAAACTGACCCACTACCAAAACTTCGGCTCGCTGGATTGCAGTTGAACACTGATATTCTATGGACTATCCATGAATCCATTCTGCCAAATCGAGTACGTATCCAGTGACAGCGGCGTAGGTACGCTGCGGCAAACTTGCAGTGGCCCCATTCGGCACGAAGCGGATTGACTAGCGGCTTATCCTGAAGGCACTCGGAGAGCAGGCGAGCTAGTTGATGGACATTTTTGCAGATATATTTGTCGGCGCCTTGAGTTTGTGGGTGGTGCTCTATCCTCTCATCTCAGGTAAGCCGTTGCGTTATCGTCCTGCACGATCAAGTATCCCTTGGCGCACGGTCGATCCCATCGCACAACAAATCCTGCAAGTGTTGCTCTTTGCCACATCTATTTGGTGTTGGTTTGACCTTTTCTTTCGACTGAAGCACAGACGCTAGCTGTGGAAATCAAACTGACCCACTACCGAAAACTGACCCACTACCAAGACTTCGTTAGCATTGCAAAGGGGAACACTGACATTGTAAGCCGTTGTTTTTTTGTGAACTTATTCATGAACGCCTCTTGCCAAATCGACTACGTATCCAGTGACCGCGATGTAGGGCCGCCGTTCTACACCTAGACGATATCGGGCCAGCCTGATTCAGGCACGCTCCAACCAGCTTCAAGATTTTAAGTTGGTCTTTTGGTCGAGCTTGAAAGTTAGGGAGCACTCCGCAAACCATGGTAATTTCTTCCGAGGGGAAGGTCTGCAAGACTGGGCCGGAGCCTACATCGGCGATCAGAAATCCGAGGTGGAAGCATTCTTCCACGTCACTCTCCCCGGCCTTCGAACGGAACTGGAGGCGGACAAAGTTAGCCCAAGACCGTGGCACCGACCGAGTGAGCAGCATGCAGCCCTCCTCCTCCCTTGATACGTGTGCTTGGCCCGTTCAAGGGGTTCTTTTGGCTCGTGATAAATATTGTTGCGCTGATGGCACCAGCATTTGCTTGTGGCCCAGGGGGGAGCCAGCTGGAACATCTGGGTCCGTTTCTACTCGTCGTGATGCACATGTTGGAGCAACGAACGCAAGGCTTATAGACCAATGCCCAGCTTCGTTCATCTCTTCCTTTTCGTTCTCTCAATGGGGCTGCGACGGCAAGCCGCCCTCGTAGCTCGGTCTCGATGGCAGCAGCGATCGCGTGGGCGGCGCGCGCATTGGGGTGTCGGTCCCAGGGCAGGCGCCACGACGAATCAATGTCGATCAACACATAAGGTATGCTCGCGTCGTCCAGGATCCGGCGACGCAACACCTGTTCGGGCCCCTCTTCATGCCCAAACTGCAGCACGACGAGTAGCGGCGTTGCCCCGTGCGCTCGTGCCAGTTCGCTGATGGCGCGAAGCATCTCCTGGGTCACCCTTACGCCCCGTTCGACGGTCGTGTCGGCGCGGTACGGCACGAGCAGCTTCGCGAGCGATGAGAGCCGCGAGCGCTGTTCTGCCGGCAGCCAGACAAGACCCGGACCGAGATGCGGTCGATCCTGGTCGAGGTTCCGCCCGAAAAGTGCCGTCATAAACAGAGACACTACGGCCACTGGCCGACGAAAATGAGGCAGTTCCGTTTCCAGCCTCAGGTACGCTTGATCGTTACCATAGCCGTGGACCGCCAGATTCGCAGTCTGCATTCCCATCATGGCTCCGACTTGCGCAGGTATGCTCTCTGCATACGTCAGTCCCTCACCGAACATCACTGACTCACCGGTGAACAAAATGGTCGGTCGCTCAGGATCCACCGGTTCGTCCACACTGCTGACGCGATATCCTGCGGGGTCGATAGCGTAGTCGATGACACGCCCACCGATGCTCTTATGTCCAGTGCGCGCGGGTACCCAAGTCCAGCCAAGTCGCGGGTCGGGTTGGCGGCGTGGTTCGTCTTCGGCCGACAGCCACTCGGCCGGACGCAGGTGCACACGATTCAGCACGAGTTCGCTCGCGCCGAGCGCCAGAACCACAGCGATGACAATGCGAAGCGCTCCTGCAGGTGTTCGCGCGGCGAACCGCCCAGTACGCCGACGTGCAACGAGCGCTATCCAGGTGCCCAGGATTGCCATCGCCAATCGTCCGGACGTTTGGAGTACCACGTACCAATGGCGCGGCAGGAAAAAAGACGGTACGAAGTGCCTGTCGAGAAACCGTTGATTCGCGATGAGTGCGCACGATAAGAGCGCGATTCCAACGGATGCGACCGCGGTCTCTGCTATTACTCGTGCCCAGAATGATTCCCGGCGCTGGGGAGGCACCGGAGACATATTCTCCAAAGCTCACCTCGACTTCTTTCGTCAAACGCGTGATGGCTGATGACGCCACAACTGAGCACTGGGCATAAAATCATCCACCATGTCCGCCCAGTCACCTCTTTCTTGAAAAGAACTGGAGCAGCAGCAGAGCGGTTTCAGCGCACCTTTTCTCCAACCATGTGTAGCACCTCGCAGGACAATCCTCGCGCGAATAACGAAAACTTTTACGAAAATCTAACAAACTAGTGACAAATCTGATTTCGTAACTCAAATATATTGGCAGCAGGGATGGATTCCGCTCGGCCCCATGAGCGACCCACAGCATTTGATCGAATGCTGATCCCTGTACAGCGCTGGATCTGGAGCGATGCCGATCGGCGTGTACAGAAACTGCTCCGCTTCAGCGAAACCGAAACTGACGGGGGACGCGATATTTTGCGCGCAGCCGAGGTTACTTCAGATCCTCTCTTACGACGCCTATATCTAGAGCACGCGATTGACGAGTTTCGTCATGGCGTCCTGTTCCGTCACCGGGCAGCAGCGCTTTTGAAAGTCTCCCCGTGCCGTTCCAATCCCGGGTTCCAAGGTGACTGGCTTACCCCAGGTGGCCACGGTCTCGATGATCTACAGGTTGACGGTGAATCGGACAGCGATATGCTGGCTTTCCTTCATCTATCGGAGAAGGCAGCTGCCAGCCGCTTCACCGTTTATCGCGATGTAATGCAGCACGATCCGCCGACGCGCGCTGTATTTGAGGAAATTCTGCACGACGAAACCTTTCACATGAACTACACGCTCACGCAACTCGCCCGAGTTGAACCCAAGCGGCACAGGCGTCATTTGTGGCGGGCACGCCTCAGTCGCCTCTGGAAGGTCTACTTGCGGCTGGCGACGGGTCTTGCGGGAATACTGGGTTCAATGCTGCTGGCAATTCAGTACTTCGTCTTATTGCCGCCGTTTGCTTGGCTGGCCAAGCGTGCCGCACGGCGGGAACTTTCTGGATGGACCATAGTCTCGCCTGGAGCGAGTGAATCACTCGACAGGCAATATTGAGATGAATATTCTCGGTATTTCGGCGCATTACCACGATTCAGCTGCGGCCCTGGTTGTCGACGGTGTGCCTGTCTGTGCAGTCCAGGAGGAGCGCCTATCACGGCACAAAGGCGATCCTGCCTTTCCACTGTTGGCGATCGAATCGTGTCTTCAGCATGTGGGGATCGAGCCGAATGAACTAGACGCCGTAGTCTTCTACGAACGCCCGATGCTGAAGTTCGATCGGATACTCACCTGCGCGTTACGCGCGTTCCCACAGTCCTGGCGGGCATTTCCCAAGGCAATGAAGAATTCGCTCGGCGAAAAAGTGTGGATGCGTGGGATTATTTCATCGCACTTAGGCGTGCCCGGACGCAAGGTCCTGTTTACCGAGCACCATCAGTCTCACGCCGCAGCCGCGTTTCTCACTGCGCCAACGTGCCGCGCCGCAATCATGACGGCCGACGCGGTGGGCGAATGGGCGACACTTTCAGTCGGCGACGGCGAGCGGCTGGCAAACGGTCCCACAACAATCAGGCGCTTTCGTGAAATCAGGTTTCCGCATTCCCTGGGGATGCTGTATTCGACATTCACCGCATATCTCGGCTTCAAAGTGAATGAAGATGAATACAAGGTCATGGGCCTCGCTGCCTACGGTCAGCCAACGCTGGTCGAGCAAGTCCGTAAGCTGATACGCCGCACTCCCGATGGCGCGTTCGCGCTCGATCTGAATTACTTCGAATTTCACACCACCGCAGAACACTGTTATTCATCGCGTTTCATCGAACTCTTTGGTCCGTCGCGAAATCCGTACGAACCTATTGATCTGGACACCGCGGAAGGTCGGCGGTTCGCCGATTGCGCTGCCAGCGTCCAGCGGGTTCTGGAGGACACACTCGTGCAGCTGGCCCGAGCACTCCATGAGGAAACCGGCTTGCCGGATCTGTGCTTGGGAGGAGGTGTGGCTTTAAACGGCGTAGCCAACGCACGTATCCTCGCAGAATCAGGTTTTGAGCGCGTGTTCGTTCCGCCTGCGCCAGGAGATGCCGGATGCGCAATTGGCGCGGCGCTTTATTGTGACCGCATTTGCTTTGGAAATCCGGACCGCGATCTACCCGATCATCCTTTTTGGGGACCTTCGGTTGATGGATCTGAGCTGGCACGGCTCGCACGAGAAGACGGTCACTTCGTCGAGGACTGCTACGACGACGCGCTCATCGATCAGATTGCTGACGATTTGGCGGCCGATCGCATCGTCGGATGGATGGAGGGCGCTCTTGAGTTCGGACCACGTGCGCTTGGCCATCGCAGCATTCTTGCGGCGCCTCATACGACTGAGATGCGCGATCGCCTCAACCGCGAAATCAAGTACCGCGAGCCGTTTCGCCCTTTCGCACCTGTCGTCCCCCTCGAAGTGGCAGCACGCTATTTCGATATTCCGCCTGGCGGCACGCGCTTGGCACGTTTCATGTCGGGCGTCTTTCCCGTTCGGCGCGAATGGCGCTCGCGGCTACAGGCAATCACACATGTCGATGGAACCGCTCGAGTCCAGGTGCTGGAGCCAGCGATGGCGCCACGCCTGCATGCACTACTGGAGGCATACGGGCAACGCACCGGGATACCGGTGCTGCTCAATACCTCGTTCAATTTGGCGGGAGAACCTATTGTCAATCGTGCAGTTGAAGGGTACTCAACATTCCTGCGCTGCAGGATCGATGTTCTGGTCGCTGGAGAGACTCGTGTAATGAAGCGCACCTCGGCAATGACAAAAACACCAGTGAACACATTGAAGAAGGAGGTTGCGTGACGTGATCAAGACGCGTGGCAGGACCCGACGCGGATTAATCGTGTTTGCCAGCACGTTTGGATCCATGGCACAGTTGGCGCGCGGATTATGGCACAGCGATTCCGACAAGCGCTGGCTCACGCCGCTGGCCATCTTTCTGTGCATGACGGGGCTGCTACTCATCGTGGCAACAACGGTTGAAGCACTGGCCCCGTTCATCTACTCCATCTGGTAACCCGTGGACGCTTTCCTGGAGTTATTAGCCTGCCCATTGTGTGCGGGCCCACTCAGGACCGATTGGTCCTGTCGCAACTGCGATATGCGCTACGAAGCGCCCGATGGCATACCTAACTTACGGCTGCCGGGCGACACGCGAACCGAAGTTGTGCGCCGGTTTTACGAGCGTGCACCTTTCCCCGATTATCCGCCATGCGGCAGCCTGAGCTGGTTGCGGGCACGCGCCGAGCGCAGCGAATTCGCGCGCCTCATCGACCGAGCAATTCCCGGCGACGCTCGCGTTGTAGAGATTGGGTGTGGCACAGGCCAGATGAGCTTGTATTTGGCGCGTGCTGATAGAGTTGTGATCAGTGCTGATCTCACACGCGCATCGCTCACGCTAGGCGCCGCGGCGGCCCGACGTTTCGGACTTGATCAGGTACAGTTCATCGAGACCGACTTGCACTATCCAGGCATGAGGGCGGGTGCTTTCGATGTGGTCTACTCGTCTGGCGTTTTGCACCACACTCCAGATCCGAGTGCGGCATTCGCTCGCATCGTGCGTCTTGCACGCCCGGGCGGGATGATTGTTCTCGGGGTCTACAACGCATTCGCACGCATTCCTCTCCGGGCCCGGCGCTTCGTCGCGCGGCTGTCTGGATACCGATTCATCCCGTGCGATCCGGTGCTACGCGACCGAGAGAGTGAGCCGGCACGGCGCAAGGCATGGGTGCGAGACCAATATCAGCATCCCGAGGAGCACCGTCACACCCTGGCCGAGGTCCAGGGCTGGTTTGCCGAAAATGGCGTCGAATACCTGCGCGCGTACCCAAGCGCAATGCTGTGTCAGGACACAGAGGAGTTGTTCACTACCGCTGCAGACAACTGGCGTCTTGAGGGCTGGCTGGCACAGCTTGGATGGATTGGGGCTCTTGGACACGAGGGTGGCCTTTTCGTTACCGTCGGTCGGCGCGCTTAGATCCTTTTCCAATCGGACCTCGCGGCGATCAACATTCAATTTCGAGATGCGCCGGTTCAACTGTCCCGCCACCGCAAGAAGCGAAAGTAGTCCCGAGACCGCATGCGCGTGGCAAGAGTGCAGACCTACCTGAAAGTTGAAAGCAGATGCAACGAGCAACGCCTCGTTGTAGCGACGAAGCTTGTTCAAAACGAGCCCAGTCTACTCACTGACAGATCAGAGCAGCCGTACCCGTGCGTGTTTACGCCAGTCAATGAGTCAATGGCGTTCCACTCTGCCAAGAGATAATTGTGTTCTGAGTGAGAAAATCATTACGGATGAGCGGGACCAGCGGCAGGCTCTACAGCAGGTTCAGCAGTGCCGCAAGGACCAGCGCTCCCAGATGGATCTTGAACTAGTGATTTCCATGGGCAGGGACTAAGCGCGGACAAAACGCGGACAATGGAGTGGGAACGAACCAAGCGCTCCCTTCCAACATGTTGAAAGAAATGGCTCCTCAGGTAGGACTCGAATCCCCGCGCAAACGTAAGTTCAACGACATACAACGCAACGGACGGCGGTTTTAGACGGTCTTAGGCAGTGCATAACAGTAGTGATGGCAGGTGAACGGCAGGTGACAGTTTCATTGCGCTGCCCTGATCTCTTCCTTGATCGTCTTGCAGGCACGGCTCACACCCTTCGGTATGTTTGTACCAAAGAAAAAATTATGTTTGGTGGGCATTTCTATCACTAAGACTTCAAAGCTCCCATGTCCATTGCCAGAGACGGACAGTGCCCACCTAAACGTTGCAGGGTCGGACTTGTCAAACATTTTCACGGCGCGAAGTCCAAGGCACGCTTTGTTGGTTTCAAATGAGCGCCAAAGGCCGCCGTCTTGTCCGTCCATTACTAGAACGTTCACGTCTTCGGGTGTAGCTGCGTGCGCGAGTCCGACCAGCAGCAGGACATTGAGTATTAGGTTTTTCATAGGACGACGCAAGTGTGGCTTGCCCGCAATCACCGGACAAGGTTACGAATGTACCTGCAAGGAAGGGGGCCACTTCTAGCGTTCGGGACCGGGCCGGAAGTTTGGCTGACGCTGCTTCACCAGACTGTCGAATCCTTTGATGACCGAATACATTTTCTCTACGAAGTCGTTTCTCCACTGCCTGTCCAAAGCTGCTTCAGGCAAACTCTCCACTTGAGACTTGAGTGCAGAAACCTGTTTTCCCGGCGCACTATCCGCTAGTCCAAGTTCGGAACTGTGGTGATCGCACTGCCTGAGTCCGTGGAATATTCTCTCTTTAGTTAGGCGCACCGCGCAGCAGCGTCTGCACTGTCCACTCAAGATCATTGCCTAGCCAAAACAGGTCTGCGACGTTCTCCCATTTTACGGTTGACGGCGTACTGATCTGCTTGGCATCAGCGCTGGACAGTATTTTACGTTCACGATCATCAATACCATTTGGATCGAATTCGAAAACCAGATTGTTGAAGAATCTGGCTCTGGTCATCGACTTGACGAGAGTCTTGATTTCCTTCCGAAACCAGAGAACGAGAATCAGGATAGTGACGGGCCAGACCGACGCAATCATCAGCGGAATGAAATCACGCACGTACGTCGGCAGCACAGGCATGTTGAATCCGCGCAGTAGGTGTGTCATCGCGTTGCATAGTAATCACAGACGAAGACTCGTGCAACTATCCGCATCGTACTGAGCCAGTTTCCGCGCTGCAAGGATTGAAGCCATAATCCCAATCACGCGTTTACGGCCTTCGTCCACGGATGCAGTTTAGCATTTTCGCTTTTACTTCGCATAAAGATTCGCCTTTGGGGTTTGGAAGAATTGGTGGGATTATTGGATGTGAGGGTCGGTGCTGTCGCATGAAGAGTGTAAACATCGTATTTCTTCTATTCGGGGTTGTGATGCTGGTGGAGTCGCTTACGCTCACGAAGTTCCTTAACAGAAGCGAAGTCGGGGATGCGGAAGATGAAGGATTCGCACCACGTTGGTATCATCGACTCGCTTTTGCTGCTTTCAGTATCGCCATCATCGTTTGGAATGCGGTGAAGCTCTATCAGTGATTTTTCAAAACAGCCCACTACCCAAAACTTCGGTAGTGGCCCAGCCTTGGCAAATACCTATGCTCTCTCCGCGCATTTTTCACGCGATAATTCTTGTGTGGTTCTTTGGTTGGGGGTTCCTACTGCTGAAATTCCCCGCC
>Ga0137415_10003926_pt1 | contig 14751 bp, 10 predicted proteins | sample CZODoug3_1_1_16f_FD_183082 | JGI IMG/M metagenome (GOLD analysis project Ga0137415, IMG submission 183082) | Vadose zone soil fungal communities from Angelo Coast Range Reserve, California, USA - CZODoug3_1_1_16fungal (Hybrid Assembly) | ecosystem: Environmental > Terrestrial > Soil > Vadose... | reverse complement strand
TTGCAAGGCGCATTCACGCGCCTTACGTCGCGAGCCCATAAAACAAACACCGTTGCAAGTGACAAGTAACAAGTGACAAGTGAAAGGTAAATAAAAGCTTTTTCTTGTTACCTGTCACTTGTTACTTGTCACCGTTCTGTAGAGATTTGCCAGTTCAACCGCCGTCGTAGCGGCTTCAAAACCCTTGTTGCCCAGCTTGACTCCCGCGCGTTCGATCGCCTGGTCCATGTTGTCGGCAGTTATGACCCCAAAAACTACGGGCACTCCAGTTTGCAATGCCGCCTGGCCGATGCCGCGGGCCACCTCGCTGGCAATGTATTCGAAATGCGGAGTCTGCCCGCGAATAATTGTACCGAGGCAAACAAGCGCTGCAAACTTTTTTGAAGCAGCAAGCTTCTGGGCCAGTAATGGGATTTCGAAAGCGCCCGGAACCTTGTAGATCTCAACGTCCTTCTCAGCCACTCCCAAACGATCGAATGCATCGAGCGCACCGTCCACCAATCGTGAACTTATAAAGTCGTTCCAACGACTCGCAACAATCGCGAAACGAAATTCCTGACCGTTGAGCTGTCCTTCGTGAACTACCGGCTGCAAGAATCAACTGCTCCATTCAAGCGGATGAAAAGTCATTTTGAGTATAGGGGATGGCTTTGAGAGCGGCAAGCGAGTGTTTCGTTAGTAGGAGAGGCGTTCCTGCCTGTCCGCTCCATTAGAGTTCTGGCCAGAAGGGTGGAAAGAAAAAAGCAGATTTTCCATTTACCATTTGACATTTTTCATCGTATTAGGTCAACAAGAATAGCGCACCGAAGACTGATGCTGGCAACAAATCAGGAACTCAATGCAGAACCGCAAGCGGTAGCGACCGGATGCTAGCGTCGACGATTCAAATAAAGCATCGAGCGGCCTTCAACATTGAATGTTAGCATCCGGTCGCTACCGCTCTCGGTTCTGCAATGGTTGCACTTGTAAGTTGAATTCACCAATGGTAAATCGTAAATGGTTCCTTTTCTTTCAACTCACTTCGCTCGTAACGCAGATCAACCCAAGTAGGACAGACAGGAATGTCTGTCCTACTTACTCGCCTTTGAAAACTGGTTGACGTTTTTCCAAAAAAGCGCGCGTTCCTTCGCGCATATCTTCAGTTGCAAATAAGCTGGCGAATAGTTCCGCTTCCAACGCCAGGCCTTCTGCCAACGGCAGCTCTGTTCCGACGACGACGGCTTTCAAGCAGGCGCGAATTGCCAGTGGCGCCAGTTGCGCGATCTCGCCGGCCAATGCTTCGGCCGCCGGCAACAGTTCGGCAGAAGGCACAACGCGATTGACCAACCCAAGTCGCAGCGCGTCTTCGGCGTTGATTATTCCCGATGTCAGGATTAACTCCAGAGCGCGCGCTCGGCCCAGTTCGCGTGTCATGCGCTGCGTGCCGCCATAGCCGGGAATGATTCCCAGTTTTGTTTCCGGCAAACTGAAGCGAGCATTTGTCGTCGCAATGCGCAGATGACACGCGAGCGCCAATTCGCAGCCACCGCCCGCCGCAATACCGTTGATTGCTGCTATCACCGGCACCGAACTCTGCTCGATCTGATTGCATAGCTGCTGACCGCGCTCGGCTATCGTCTCAGCTTCGCCGGCGCCCACGTGAATCAGCTCACTTAAGTCAGTGCCGGCGGAGAATGCCCGGTCGCCGGCGCCGGTAAGGATCACGGCGCGCAGTTCAGAGTCGTTCTCGAAACTCTTGAAGGCTTCACTGAGCGCACGGATTGTTTCGCTCGATAGCGCGTTGAGCTTTTCCGGCCGGTTCAGGGTCACTATGGCGACCGACTCGTGCCGCTCTTGAATGATGAGATCGGAACTCATTGTTCTTATCAGTATTTCGTTTATCAGCAAAGAAGCGGGGCAAGCCCGCTTCCTGACCTGTGAGATCACCACTGTTGAGTGTTTTATTCTTGGTTGAAAGGCTCTCAAGCTGAAATCAAACTACCCGGCTCCGGAGTCTCAAAGGTCGGGAAGGCGGGCTTGCCCCGCTCTTCGCCTTTATATCAATTTCATTGGTGTCGGATTTTTTGGGTCAGTGTAGTCGTAAAAACCGCGGCCCGATTTTCGTCCATACAAACCCGCCATCACCATGCGCTTTAGTAGTGGCGGGGGCGCAAAACGCTTCTCGCGAAATTCGTTGAACATGATTTCGGCGATGTAGTAAGTCGTATCAAGGCCAACAAAGTCGCCCAACGTAAACGGTCCCATTGGATAACCAAGCCCAAGTTTCATCGAAGTATCGATATCCACGATTGAGCCGACGCCTTCTTCGAGCGCCCGGATCGCATCGAGCATGTAGGGAACCAGCAGACGATTTACGATGAAGCCGGTCCGATCGCCGGCGCGCACTGGCACCTTGCCGAGCTTTTTGCCAAACTCGATCGCCTGCTCATAAACCTTCTCGTTCGTAAGAATCGTGCGTACTACCTCAACCAGTTTCATGAGCGGCACGGGATTGAAGAAATGCAGCCCAACAAAACGTTGCTGCCGCGCCGGCGAGGTCGCAGTCATCATTTCCGTAATTGAGATTGACGAAGTATTCGACGCAAAAATTGTTTCGGGTTTACAAATGTGATCGAGTTGCACGTAGGTCGTTCGTTTCTGTTCTATGTTTTCGATAATGGCTTCGATGACGATGTCGCAGTCGGCGAGATCGTCGAATGATGTGGTGCCGGACAAACGATCTCGAGTCGCCTTTTGCTGCTCCGCCGTGATGGTTCCTTTTTCAGCAAACTTCGCCAGCGATTTTTCAATACCGGCAAACCCTTTATTGATCAGATCGTCGGACACTTCGCGCACTATCGTCTCAAACCCGGCGCTCGCCGCAACCTGCGCAATGCCCGACCCCATCAACCCACAACCCAACACTCCAACTTTCCTTATTTCCATTGCTTCGCAATCTCCTGTTTTAGTGACGCAAACTGTTTGGTTTGCGATTCTCTTTTGAATCGTCTCCCAAGCAAACTCACAGTTTGCTTTACAAAGTGGAACAGACTTCAGTCTGTGATTTCTTAGCAGCTACAGACTAAAGTCTGTGCCACTTGCTACTTCGGCGACGGCGTCTCCATTACCTCAATGATTCCATAGCTTCTTCCGGTAGTCTTAAGCCAGGCATTGTACTGCTTGCTCCACTTGCTGAAATCTTGCGCCAGTCCGTTTTGTTATCCTGTTTCGATCTCGCAGTGCCTGCATTCGAATTTTGCATCGCCGCTTTCGTCTTTATGAGTAGCGCTTTGAGCCCGTCTCTAATTTCATCCGCTTTGGGATCGAGCGAAGCGGTCGTTTCCAGTTGCTTCACGGCTTGATCAATACGATCCGTATTATTGTCCTTTAACGTGAGATAGAAAGCATCCTGACCATCGTTCATCGCCTTCGCAAACGAGACGTACTTGCCAGACTGATCATCGGCTGCAGGGGCCGTTTCCTGGACCAGTGACCCCGGCATTGGATCTCGGAAGTGCTGAATAATCTTTAAAAAACTTACTGCCACTAAGACAATCGCCGCAACCTGCAAGACGCGCCATGCAGTTGCTACCACCGGCTTCTCACCGGGGCGGCGATAGTCGACAGCGACGGCCAGAATCGCACCTGAAACCAGGCCGCCCAGGTGGGCAGCGTTATCGATGAACCCGCGACCGAGATAACCGATGAACAGATTGATCATGATGATGGGCAGCATACCGGTGCCAAAAGCGCGTTTGAAACCTTCGGGCAACTCGTGGCGAAACTTGATGCCAAAAACGAACAACACTCCCACCAACCCGAATAACGCCCCGGATGCGCCCGCGGAAAGTACATCGTTTCCCTTGAAAAGAAAGCGTCCAGGACCAACCGCCAAACTCGGTCTGACAGTCAGATAGCTGGCAACAACGCCGGCGATACCCGTCAGTACCCAGAACACGACAAACTTTGTCGAGCCATAAAGTTTTTCAACGTAAGGCCCAACAACCCACAAGCTGTACATGTTGATGAGCACGTGAGGCAGGTTGATGTGTACAAACATCGGCGTCACAAAACGCCACCATTGATGTTGTTGATCGATCAGGCTATTCAGCTTCGCGCCGTATGCCAGCAGAACCGGTTCGGGAAATTCCCATAATGCCTGTGATGTCAGCCCGCTAGACTGCCACATCAAAAGGAAAACAAAAAGATTCGCCACGAGCAGAATTATTGTGAACTTGTACGGTCGATCGAGAACTGCGCGCGCGAATCGCAGTGTCTCGTGGTCAGGCCCGGCGCTGCTATTTCGCGTTGCCCCTTGCGTAGTAACCGGGGCGCCGCAAACGGCGCACTGCTGTTCCCCAGCGCCAACGATTGCCCCACAGTCGCGACAGAGCGTGGGGCGTCCTTCGTTTGCATTGTTTGTTCTTTTGAGCAAAAGAGTCTTTACGCTAACGAGCGTGATGCTTTTTTGCAGAAGCATCACGCTCGACATGTTTATGGAAGGTGCTTATCAGTAAGAAAGAGTTCCATAACGCGCAGCGTGGACAAATAATCTCGCTGCACAACCAATAATTGATTTCCGAAGGTGCAATTAATTTCCCATCTTTTCCAGCAGGTTCACCAGATCATCCGCATGCTCCTCTTCCATCGCCAAAATTCCTTCCAACATGCGGCGCGTGGTCGGATCGTCGGTGTTCACGTAGTTGATCATCTCGCGATAACTGTCGATGGCGATGCGCTCGGCCACTAAGTCTTCCTTGATCATGTCGATGAGGGTGGTGCCCTCAACATACTCGGCATGACTTCTCATTGTGAGTCCGTCGGGATTGAAGTTTGGCGCACCGCCCAGTTGCACAATTCTTTGCGCGATTAGATCCGCGTGACCCTGCTCTTCGTTCGCGTGCTGCAGGAATTCGGCCGCCACACTCTCCGCGTTAATTCCAGTAGCCATGAAGTAATGACGCTTGTAACGCAGCACACAAACGATTTCCGTCGCCAGTGCTTCGTTCAATATTTTAACGACGGTATCGCGGTCCGCGCTGTAACCCTCGGTCACCGCGCCTTGTTCAATATGCTTGCGCGCGCGTTCGCGCAGGGTCTTGATGTCAGTGAGAAATGGTTTGTCGGTCACGGCTTTAGCTCCTGATTGATCAGCCACGATTTCACTCCTTTGAAAATCGAATTGCGGGGGAAGATTGATGGTACTCGCACGGCGCTGGAGGAGCAAGCGGCGATGGAACTAGTAATAAACGTTGTAAAGCCGGCCTTGATGCTCTTCGCTGACTGCTGGCGGCTGTCGCCGCTTGTTCTATTTGGACTGCGGCGGCTTGACGCCGCTTTAACGATTCGTAGGCGTTGCCTGTTTTCTATAACGAAGTCGGCAGGCTAATGCGAAAGCGGCGTCGAGCCGCCGCAATCCAAATAAAAGCGGACTCAAACTGTCGCAGTCCAAAGCGGACTCAAGCCGCCGCTAGTTTCCCTTGGAGTTTTATCTCGCTTGATGCATTCGGATTATTTCCGACCTCAACCGGCACATTCCACACAAGCGTCTTTATGCGGCAAACGCCGGTGTTGTCTTCGCGGCAGTAGAAAAGCGTGAGTTGCACGCGCAGCGCAGCCGTGCCAGCTTCGTACGTGCGAAAAGGAATTCGCAGCGGCAGCGTTAGAGATTTGGAAGAAACACTGACAACTTTCTCGCGACCAATTACCCCGAGATGCGATTCGGATACGAGCCCGAGCTGCTTTTCTCCGCTTTCAACTGAAACTTTATAGCGTTGCGGCGCCGCTGGATTGAGATGATACCCGGTAGGCAACTCAACCTGAATCACCAGCGCGGCATCGCCGGCGCGCAAGGTTTGCGTTGGCAATTTTGCCTCTTCAGCATTGGGTCCTGTTTCAGGTTCATTTGATCCATTGACCGCAATCGCCGCCGGTGGTTGCAGTCCTTTGATGTTGAGCGTCGCAGTCTGTTTTGTCTTCAAATCCACCACTCGAATCGCATGGTTGTTTGTGTCGGCGATGTAAAGCTTGCCGTTGGCCACTGACAAGCCGCCGGGTTCATAAAAAGCCGCAGTTGGACCATCCATTTGTCCGGGCTTGCCAGTGCCAAGAAAAGTTTTGACTGTGTGCGCCTTTGGATCGAGCTCCTTGATCTTGTGATTGTAAGTGTCGGCGATGAGCACTTTGTCGCCGTACGCAAAGACCCCAAGCGGATGTTGCAGCCGCACGTCGTCGCCGCGGCCGTCGATGTCGCCAAACTCAAACAGATCACCGCCAACCAGCGTCTCAACTGTGCCGGCGGTTGGATCAATCGCGCGGATGATGTTTGCCTCGCTATCGGCAATGTAAAGTCGCTTGCGGTCTGAGGTGATGCCTGAAGGCTGCGCAAACCCGGCGTCGACCAGTGGTCCATCCAGGCGCGCTTCGCGTCCCGAGCCGGCGAAAGTCGAAATCTCATTCTTGTTGAGATCCAGTTTCCAAATCTGATGCATGCCGGCCATGGTGATGAAAAGCTGGCGAGCAACGAGTTGCAGGTCCCAGGGAGAACTAAGGCTAACGGTTCGCGCCGGGCCAGTCAGAAAATAATCACGCGATTGCCGGCCTGTGCCGGCGGCGGTCTGGACCGCCTTTGTCTTGAGATTTATTAATCTGATTAAGTGATTCTCGGTATCGGCAACGTAAAGGTTGTCGCCATCAAGCGCCATTCCCTGTGGTCGATAAAACGTCGCTTTATCAAAAGCGCCGTCAGCCGAACCGCGTTGGCCGGTACCGATAGTTTCCAGCAACGTGCCATCGAGTGTGGTAATGACGATACGGTTGTGGTTCGAGTCGGCAATGAACAGACGATCATTCCTGGCATCGGCGAGGATTTTTCCGGGGAAGGCCAGTGGCAAGTCGCCGACTTTCGCGCGCTCCAAGGTCAACTTCAGCGGCTCTTCATTCAACTCGCCGCGTTTACGAAACTCGGCAACGGTCTTGGCGATCGTTTGATCCAGTATTTCCGCATTGCCTTCACCTTCAACTCGCCCGATGATGTAACCTGCGGGGTCGATTAGATACTGCGTGGGCCAGGCGCGCACGGCATAGTTTTGCCAAACTTTAAATTCAGCATCGTTATAAACCGGATGCTCTATTTCATAACGCAAAATAATTCTACGAATGTTTTCGGTGTCCTTCTCGTTCTCAAACTTTGCCGAGTGAACACCAATAACAACGAGCTGGTTCGCGTATTTTTGTTCGAGCTTCTTGAGATCCGGGATGATATGGATACAGTTGATGCAGCCGTACGTCCAAAAGTCGAGCAGCACGACTTTGCCTTTGAGCGCGGCAAGCGAGAGCGGTTTGTCGGTGTTCAACCAACCGCGACCACCGGTAATTTCGGGCGCGCGCACGCGCGTCGTTTCCTGTGCCGACATGTCCTGACCTTTCGTTATGTTGTTCGCACAAAGTGTGGGCGACAGAATGGTCGCCAAAGCTATAAACAAAACTGAGCTGATGATATTGATTTTGGTTTTCACGATACTTGAAGCTGAGCTGTATGAGACTATTTTGGGGAGACAGGTTGCACGTTACTCGTGCGCATGGGGTGTTGCATCGTCCACCTTGCCGTCAAGGGCCTGATCGAGGCGATCGATGGCCCGGCGCAAGTGTGGAATGGTTATCGAGCCACCCACCACCAGCGCAACGTTGAAAGCGTCAAGAAACTCCGGGCGGCTTACTCCAACGCTGATGCATTGTTTGATGTGATAGGTAATGCAATCGTCGCAGCGCAACACGATTGAAGCGACCAAACCAAGAAGTTCTTTAGTCCGCTTGTCCAGCGCCCCGTCTTCGTAGGCTTGCGTGTCGAGCGCAAAAAACCGCTTGATGCCGAGATGATTGCTGCCGAGCAGCTTTTCGTTCATGTCGGTTCGATAACGATCAAATTCATCCATCTAAAAAGCCTTTCGTTACATTTGCGTGTCTGTGCTAACGCGCGGAGTAGTTTAAAAGAATTAGACAAGAAGCCGCCGCGCCATTGTATCCTGCGGTTACTTTGCTTGCCATGACCGGAGATTTTTCTGGATGCCCGGTTAAGGTTTGGAGGAGGCCGTCGCAGGATGATGACGCTATAATGTTGGCGCGATGGAACAACAATCCCGAACGTTACAACTATTCAGTGCGGGCCCGGATCGGTTTGCTGTATTCACCGACGAGGTGATGACTATCGCTGAGTGGCGCGAACCCGCAGCGCTGCCGCACGCGCCCACCGCGGTTTTAGGCGTCGTCAGTATCCAGGGTCGCATGTTCACAGTATTGGATCTGTCGCAATTGTTGGGACAGCCGCAGCGCTCGAAAAGTTCGTCACACATTCTGGCGCTGCGCGGTGACGACCAACTGGCGCTGGCGATAGGCAAGCCGGGCGACATAATTGCTCAGGATGATGGCGATTTCGAAGCCGCGACGGAAGCTGACGGCAAACTGATTAGAAGAGTTATCAAACACAACGGCGATGAAATAAACGTCCTGAATCTAAAAGAACTTTTCCCCGCCGCCATTCAGGGTCGCGAGCGCCGCCGCCGCCGCTTCTAATTTCCACCAACCGGAACTTTATCTTGCCGTGAGTCGACGAATACAGAACCGGAAGCGGTAGCGACCGCGTCTGCGTACCATGCAGTTCATCGCCATCGTAAGCTACCGTATTCGGCAATCCATGTAATGTAGATGTTTATCGTAGCTTTGACCCGGTCGCTACCGCTCCCGGTTCTGTATTTGTCGACCCACAATGAAAAGAGGCTCAGTAGGAAATTCCAGCCATGTGGGAAGCGTGATTGTGAAAATTCCGCGCCAGTAGTTAGAATCAAAACCACGTAATCAAGATCTTGTTTGGCAGACAGTCTCCTGCTTAGGTCACTCGTCACTCATCACCTTGTTACTGGCGAGTCTCATGCACGATCAGGCATTCACCATCCTTGAATATCAAGAACTGCTGGCGCTGGTGCGACGCGGCGCGCAGACGCCGATGGGACGAGTGCGCGTGGAAACGTTAACGCCCCTCGAGGATGTCAACGCGCTGGGGAAAGCGCTGGCAGCATTGGCGGAATGCATTGAACTCAGAAAGCGCGGCGTGGTCTGGAGCTTTTCTGAGTTGGAAGAGCCCGCGGAACGAATCGCACTTTTGCGAGTTGCAGGCTTGGGACTCGAGCCGATGGCGATCCTCGCGCTTTCCGTGTTGTGCGAACAGGCGATGTCGGCGCGCGCTTCGATTCTCGCCGAACGCGATGCGTCGCCAGTGCTCTGGAGTCTGGTTGAGAAAATCCCTACCGACCTCAATCGTTTGATCGCGCGCATTGCAAACAAGATTCTGCCGAGCGGCGAAATAGACGATCGCGCCAGCCCGGAACTGAGTCGCATCCGTCATGAGATCGCTGTCTTGCGTGCCCGCATAGCTCGCACGCTGGAAAGCGTGATGCGCAAATCAAGCGAGGCAATCCAGGACGAACTGGTGACGATGCGCAATGATCGGTTTGTGATTCCCGTGAAATCCGATCACCGCGCGCGCGTGGCCGGCGTGGCGCATGGTTATTCCTCATCGGGCGCAACAGTTTTTGTTGAGCCGCTGGAAACCATTGACGCGAACAACGAATTGCAGTCGCTGCACGAAGAAGAGGCACGCGAGATAGCAAGAATCCTGTTCGCGCTGACTGAAGAGTTGCGCGCGCAACTGCCGGCGATTGAAGCGGCAGCGGCCGCCATAACCGAACTTGATTTCATAAACGCCAAAGCGGTTTTTCAGAAAACGTTTGCCGGCGTGATTCCGGAGATCGAAGTAGCACAGACTTCAGTCGGTGCTTCCGGGCAGGCACAGACTGAAGTCTATGCCACTTCCAGACTTGAGTTTGTCCAAGCGCGCCATCCGCTACTCGAAGAAAATCTCCGCGCCGCGGGTGGCGCCGTTGTGCCTGTTTCGTTTTCACTCGACGAAAACAACAACACGATGGTTATCTCCGGCGCCAACGCCGGCGGCAAAACAGTAGTACTAAAAACTGCGGGCCTGCTTTCGTTGATGGCCTTGTCTGGTTTGCCTGTGCCTGCACGCGAAGCGCGCGTGCCGTTTTACGCTTCCGTGCTTGCAGACATTGGCGACCATCAATCGCTGGCTGCAAATCTTTCAACCTTCACGTCGCACGTGGCAAACATTGCGCGCATGATTGAACTGTGCCAGGCGCCGGCGCTCGTCCTGTTGGATGAAGTGGGAACCGGAACCGATCCCGAAGAAGGATCGGCGTTGGGCGTTGCCGTCGTCGATCATTTCCGCAACGCCTGTGGCGCTCAAGTCATGGCCACGACGCATTACAGCGGTTTGAAGATGTATGCCGGCAATGAACCGGACGTACTCAACGCGAGCGTCGAGTTTGACGAAAAGACTTTGCAGCCAACTTACCGTTTAATTCTTGGCGTTGCCGGTTCTTCTTCGGGACTCGAGATTGCGCGCCGTTTCGGTATCCCGAACAAAGTTATCGATCTGGCTTTGGAGTCGGTAAAGGAATCGACGCGACAGGCAGTTGAATATCTGCGCCGCATCAAGCGCGAGGCAGAAGATGCCGAGAGTTTGCGCGCCGCGCTTGAGGAAGAGCGCGCCGCCGTGGCCGAAAAATTCGCATCACTCGACAAAAAAGCTGAACGCCATGAGCGCGAGCGACAGGAACTGTTTCAAAAGAGCCTGGAGACAACAGTCCGCGAATTTGAAAAGCGTTCGCGCGAGCTCGTAGTCACCATCCAGGACCGCTCGGAGCGTCTCAAAGTTGAGCGCGAGGCGCAGCGACGCGTATCGGAGCTGAAACGCGAAGTGCAACGCGCGACCAGCGCGGGCGGCAAAAGGGAAGCGGTTTCTGCTGCGCCTGCAAGCACCAGCGGACGTGGCGTTCGCGTGATGCGTGATGGTCAGGTCGTGAAGAAAGAAAAAGAGTTTGAGGAAAGTCGGACAGCCGAGGAAGAGTATAGGCCGACTGCGCATAGCGAGATTGCAGTGGGCGATAAAGTTAAACTGCGCTCGTTTGGTTCGATAGGGATTGTGGATAGCCTTAAAGGAGACGAGGCAGAAGTACGCGTTAAGTCGCTTCGCTTCCGCGAGAAGTTGGAGAATCTTGAACGTGTTGAACTGTCGTCGCCTGCAAAATCAAAAACGGAAAAGTTTGCGAGCTTGCGAGAGTCAGGCCGCACCGAACTCCATTTAAAAGCTGCGCAGGAAAACGGCCGCTCTGAATTAAACGTCATTGGACGAACGACAGACGAAGCGGTTGACGCGGTTGATAAATTTTTGGACGAAGCTTCGCTTGCAAGTTTGAGCCAGGTGCGGATAATTCACGGGCACGGGACCGGGGCGCTACGCCGGGTAATAACCGAGCTGTTAAAAGATCATCCGCACGTCGCGCGCTTCACGGCGGCGCCGCAGGAGCAAGGTGGCTCCGGAGCAACGCTGGTCGAGTTAAAACAGTAATACAATGCGCTACCCGCAAACATTCATCGACGATCTGAAGCGCCAGGCAGACATCGTTCGCGTCATCCAGGATTACGTCCAGCTCAAGAAGAAGGGCGCAAACTGGATGGCCTGCTGTCCTTTTCATAAAGAGAAGACACCTTCCTTTTCCGTCAGTCCCACCAAAGAAATCTTTTACTGCTTTGGCTGTCACAAGGGCGGATCAGTCTTCAACTTTGTGATGGAGATGGAGCGGGTCGCGTTTCCGGAAGCGATCAAAATCGTCGCCGAGAAAAGCGGAATGCCGTTGCCCAAATTGATTGATGACAGCCGCTTTGAAGCAAGGAAGGCCGAATCGGATCAGGTCATCGAACTAAACAAATGGGCGCTTGAATGGTGGGAGCAGCAGCTCGAATCGAGCGCGGAAGGAAAGATCGCGCGTGACTATCTCAAGCGCCGGGAAATCACGGACGAAACGCGCCAAACATTTCGCCTGGCTTACGCGCCCGACAGTTGGGACGCACTTTCGATTTATCTCCGGCAAAAGGGAGCGCCACAGGAACAGATCGACAAGAGCGGACTTGTCGTTAAAAAGGAAGAGGGCGGCTCGTACGATCGCTTTCGCGGCCGCCTGATTTTTCCGGTGATGGATATTCAGGGCAGGCCAATCGCGTTTGGCGGACGCACGTTGAAAGACGAAGACGCAAAGTATATCAACTCGCCGGAAACCGCCGCATATGTAAAAGGTCGAAACTTGTTTGGACTAAACCTGACGCGCGATGAGATTCGGCGTCAGGGTTTCGCCATTCTGGTTGAAGGTTTTTTGGACCTGGTGGTGCCCTATCAGTTCGGTATTCGGAATGTCGTGGCGAGTCTGGGGACGGCGCTGACGGCCGATCAAGTGAAATTGGTGGGGCGGTTTGCCCGCAAAGTAGTGGTCAATTATGATGGCGACCCTGCCGGCGTGCAGGCAGCAAAAAAGGCCATCGAAATACTGCTGGTGGAAGATTTAGAAGTGAAGGTGCTGGTGCTTCCGGACGGGACGGATCCGGATGAGTTCATAAGAAAGTTTGGCCTGATTGAGTATCAAAGGCAGCGCAGCGAGGCCCAGCCGCACATTCAGTTTGTAATTGACCAGGCCGTACGCAACCGAAATATGCACCGGCCAGCGGAGAAAGCCGACGCTGTCGAAGAAGTGCTTCCTTACATTCGCGCTGTGCGCAGCCGCATTCAGAAGCGCGAGTATTTTGACATTGCGATGGATTCGCTGCGGATTTCAGACGCGGCGTTGCGGCGTGAATTGTGGCATTCGCTAAGACTTGGACCAGACAGCACCCGCACCGAGCAGAGGATTGTGCGGCGAACTCAGGTCAAGCCAACAATTGCGGAAGAGCAATTGTTGGAACTGCTGCTTGCGGATGGGCAACTACGTCGCAAGCTTCTGCCACGGCTGGAAGCGGAAGACTATGACGACCTGCCCACCGCCGGAATCTTCCGGGCCCTGGTTGAGAGCGAACGCGCAGGTGCCGCAGTTGATTTCGACTTCCTTAGCCGGAGCATCGAAGGAGATCCAATTGCTGATTTCCTGCCGGCATTGCTCATGAGCGCGCCGGATGATGCGGAAGCGGACCAGATAGAGGACCGCGAATCAACTGCGCAAAAGTGCATTGACGCTTTGCGATTGATGCAAGTTGATAGGCGGATTGGCGATTTGATGGCTGAGATGGCGGTGGCTGAACGCAACGGGGCAACCGAGCTTCTGGACAAGCTTTCGACTGAGCGTCTTGAGCTCGCACGACGGCGCAGCACCTTGTTGCCTCAGGCGCAAGCCGTGCAAACTGGACAATGAGTTTGGCGGCCCGCGCGAGCTTGATGATTAGTATTTAAAGACGGACTTCTCTCACAAACCACGCAGGCAGTTTTTATTTCCCGGGGTAAGAGATTTGAGTACTGAAGAAAAAAATCGTGACGATGTTATGGAGCGCCTGCTCGAACTTGGCGGCGACAAAAAATATCTCACCTTCGACGATCTCAATCGCGAACTGCCTGACACAGTCGTTTCTCCCGACGACATTGAAGACGTCCTGCAAAAACTTGAAGGCTCGAACATTCCGGTCGGCGATTCGGATGAGAGATTGCTTGAGCAAGCGGCCGCTGCCGCCACTGATGATGAGGACGGCGCCGATCCGGACGTCGAACTCGACCTTTCCGCAGGCACGCTTGAGAAAACAAACGATCCGGTTCGCTTGTATCTTCGCGAAATGGGCGTCGTTCCACTGTTGACTCGGGAAGGCGAGGTGGCCATTGCCAAAAGAATCGAGCGCGGGCAGCTGAAAACGCAAAAGGCAATTTCGCGCTCGCCAATTGCAGTCAGGGAACTCCTAAAAATCGGCGAAGAGCTACAGTCAGACATTGCTAACATTCGCGAGGTTGTCATTTTCTCGGAACAGGCTGAGCTCACAGGCGATGAAGACAAGGCTGAAGAATACAGAGCCTGGACCATCGAAGGTATCGAGAATATCCGTAAGGTCTTTAAGAAGGGTTTGAAAGATTGGGACAAGCTGCGGGCAGAACAGAAAGCGACGCGTGGTAAAAAGAGCAAGAAGCTCATGCGGCTGAGGCGCAAAGTTGCGCGCATGCGTTTGGAAATCGCGCAGGAAATGGGACGCCTAAACGTCACCGAGCGCGCGCGCCAGCGTTTGATTAATGCGATTCGCGCTGTGCAGAAAGAAGTGCGCGATGCTGAGCGCGAGATTGACAGTTTTACCGAGAGACTCAACCGCAAGCGTATCAAAGCTGACGATCAAAAGGAGTTCAAGCGTCGCGTGACCGCGGCAAAGAAACACCTGCAGCAGGTTGAAAGTGTGCACAACGTCAGTCCGGTCGAAATCAAACGAGCGTTGCAAGCGATCGTTATAGGTGAACAACAAACGGGGCAGGCAAAGCGCGAACTGGTGGAAGCAAACCTGCGCCTGGTTGTTTCCATAGCCAAGAAGTACACGAACCGGGGCCTGCAGTTTCTCGATCTGATTCAGGAAGGCAATATTGGTTTGATGAAAGCAGTCGATAAGTTTGAGTGGCGGCGTGGCTACAAATTTTCGACTTATGCAACCTGGTGGATTCGGCAGGCAATCACCCGCGCCATCGCCGATCAGGCGCGCACTATTCGCATTCCGGTGCACATGATTGAGACTATCAACAAGCTGATTCGCACGTCGCGCGCGCTGGTCCAGGAACTGGGACACGAGCCGACAAGCGAAGAGATTGCGTTCAAGATGGACATCCCAGTTTCGAAAGTACGTAAGGTTTTGAAG
>Ga0137415_10003924_pt1 | contig 14753 bp, 7 predicted proteins | sample CZODoug3_1_1_16f_FD_183082 | JGI IMG/M metagenome (GOLD analysis project Ga0137415, IMG submission 183082) | Vadose zone soil fungal communities from Angelo Coast Range Reserve, California, USA - CZODoug3_1_1_16fungal (Hybrid Assembly) | ecosystem: Environmental > Terrestrial > Soil > Vadose... | reverse complement strand
CGTGAGTCTCGCATTCGGTGACGGCGGACCCGAAAGCTTGGCCGCGGCCGCGGGCTCCGAGTGCGACGGCGCCGCGATCTTCGTACGTCGCTCGAGCGCTCCGGCGACGAGTTCACGTATCGCGGCCGGACCCGACACCGGTTTCTCGAGGTAGTCGAAGGCACCGAGCTTCATCGCTTCGACCGCGGTGGCGACGTCGCCGAACGCCGTCAGCACGATGACCTCGACGTCGGGCTGCTCGGTGCGGACGGTCCGGACCACGGTCATGCCGTCGGTGCCAGGCATCCGGAGATCGGTGAGCACGACGTCGAACGGCTCCTCGCGCGCGGCCTGCACCGCCGCGGCGCCGTCGGCAGCCTGCGTGACGTCATGCCCCGAGCGCTCGAGCGTTTCGGCAAGGAAAGTGCGAACGCCTTCCTCGTCGTCCACGACCAAGATCCTCCCGACGCGCTTTTCCGGACTCTTCATGGGTGATTCAACGCAGAGGCGCGACATCTAATCGAGTGGCAGAACGAGGCGAAACACGGCGCCCCCTTGGCTGTGTGTCTCGCCCGTCAGGCTACCACGGTGCTGCTCCGCGATCCGCCGCGCGATGGACAAACCGAGCCCCGTGCCCCGCGTCTTGGTCGTGACGAACGGATCGAAGATCTGCGCTTCGATCCCAGAGGCGAGGCCGGGCCCGTGATCGCGCACTTCGATGACGACCTCGTGCGCGCCCCCTTCGATGCGGAGCTCGACGGCTGCCCCCTCGTCCGCGGTCGCCTGAAGGGCGTTCTGCAGCAGGTTCCGCAGCGCGAGGGCCACGCGTTCCGCATCGACATGCAGCTCCTTCAGCGCGTGGGTATGTGTAGCTGAATCGACACGCACGCGATCCTTCGGCAGTCCGAGGAGCGCGCGATCGACGAGCTCCGCCGGCGTGATGGCGCGCACATCGAGCGGCCCGTCGCGCACGAAGTCGAGGAGCACGCTCGTGAGGAGCTCGAGCCGCTCGGCGCCGTCGACGACGCGTGCGGCCTTCGCCCGCGACGGGCCCGCGAGATCTTCGACGAGGAGCTGCGCGTGTCCCTTGAGGGCGGCGAGCGGGTTGCGCAGCTCGTGCGCGATGACCGAGGATGCGCGGCCGAGCGCAACCAGCCGCCGTTCGCGCTCCGCCTGCTGCTGGACCGCCGCAAGGCGCGCCGTGGTGCGCGACAAGGCGAACGCGAAGGCGATGAGGCCGAGCGCCGCCACGGCCGCCACGATCGAGATCCGCGTGAGATCGCTCTGGAGCCCTTCGATGACCGGGGGCTCGAACTCGAGGACCAGGTAGGGCCGCGGAAACCCGAGGTCGCGCGGGCGATCCGTGCGCGCATAGAGTCGCGCCAGCGCGTCGACCACCCGTACGCGCCGACCCTCCCGCACGACCTCGCCCGGAAGATCGAAAGGCTTCGCGATCGCCGGCGTCCCCGCCGCAGCGAGCACGTGGTGATCTTGCCGGTCGACCAGCGCCACGTAGCGAAGCCGTTGGGCCTCGTGCTTCGCGAGCACCGGCGCGAGAGCCTCCGCGGTCACTGGCCATCCGGTCTCCGAGAGGTCCACGACCACACCCGCGACGAGGGTGTCTCCGTCGCCGCGGACCACGACATCGGCCGCGTTGTCGAGCGCGCGCTGCGCGAACAGGACGGTGACGGCCAAAGAGAGCGCCGCGAGCAGCGCCATGGCGACGGCACCCTTTGCAGCCCACCACGACCAGCGCCGCTGTCGCTCGCTCATTTTCTTGCTCCAATCGTTGCTCCAATCGCGCAGCTTCTCGGGAGACATTACAGGCAACAGGGTGCAAGGGACCAGCCAGTCTGGCGCCGCGCAAAACGCGAGATCCCGAGAAAAGGGGCATGCGGATTCCGCACCCGAGGTCGTGCGGAAATCGCGCGCTCCCCCCCTCCCCTCCCTCCCCCGGAGGGGGAGGGAGGAAGAATTGGCCGAAGGTGTGCGGTGTGCGGTGCAGATGGGCACCGGCACGCTCGTTGCGAAGTGAGGGAGTCACCATGTGGATCGTCCAGCTCGCGCTCCGGCGCCCTTACACGTTCGTGGTTCTCGCGATGCTCATCGTGCTCATGGGCGTGGTGGAGATCCTCCGGATGCCGACGGACATCTACCCGGAGATCAACATTCCGGTGGTCGCCGCGGTCTGGTCCTACAGCGGTCTCCCACCGCAGGAGATGGAAGGTCGGATCACGACCCAATTCGAACGCGCGACGACGACGAGCGTGAGTGGGATCGAACACCTCGAGAGCCAGACCCTCTCCGGTGTGTCCGTCGTCAAAGTCTTCCTGCAACCCGGGACATCGATCGAGGGAGCCGTGGCGGAGGTGGCCGCGGCAGCGCAGCCCATCATGAAATTGATGCCGCCGGGTGCGACGCCGCCGCTCATCATCCCTTACAGCGCATCGAACGTCCCGGTCATCCAGCTCGGCCTCTCGAGCCCGACCCTCGACGAGCAGCAGATCTACGATATCGGAACGAACTTTCTCCGCCCCGGTCTCGCGACCGTGCAAGGCGCGCAGCTCCCGCTGCCGATCGGCGGCAAGCAGCGGCAGATCGTCGTCGACCTCGACACCGAGAAGCTCTTCGCGTGGGGCCTTTCACCCTCCGACATTTCCAATGCGGTCAACGCCCAGAACCTGGTGCTTCCGAGCGGCACGGTGAAGATCGGACCCCAGGAATATCCCATCCTCGCCAACGCCAGCCCCGCCATCGTCGACGAGTTCAACAACCTGCCAATCAAGATCGTCAACGGAACGACAGTTTATCTGCGCGACGTCGCCCACGTGCGCGACGGATATGCGCCGCAGACGAGCCTCGTGGTGACGGATGGTACGAAGGGCGGCCTCTTGCCGGTCCTGAAGGCGCAGGGCGCGAGCACGCTCGATGTTGTCTCGAAGGTCCACCAGACCGTGCCGTCCGTGCAGGCGACGCTCCCCCAAGGCTTCGAGGTGAAGCAGCTCTTCGATCAGTCGGTCTTCGTGCGCGGGGCGATCGACGGCGTCGTGCGCGAGGCCATCATCGCCGCCGGGTTGACCGGGCTCATGATGCTGCTCTTTCTCGGCAGTTGGCGGAGCACCTTGATCGTCCTGGTGTCGATCCCGCTCTCGCTGCTCGTTTCGATCATCGTCCTCGGCGCGCTCGGGCAGACGCTGAACCTGATGACGCTCGGCGGGATGGCGCTCGCGGTGGGCATCCTGGTCGACGACGCCACGGTCGAGGTCGAGAACACCCATCGACAGCGGGCGATGATGAAGAGAGGAATTGCCGACGCGATCCTCGCCAGCGCGGCGGAGATTGCCGCGCCCGCGCTCGTGTCGACGCTGTGCATCTGCATCGTCTTCGTCCCCGTCGTCTTCATCGCCGGCGCGGCGAAGTCGCTTTTCGTGCCGCTGGCGATGGCGGTGGTGTTTGCCATGCTCACTTCGTATTTCCTTTCGCGCACCCTCGTTCCGACGATGATGCAGTATCTTTTGCCGGCAGAACCCCTCGAGGGTGCGCACGGGCGCGGCATCCTCGCGCGCATGCACGGCTTCATCGAGCGCGGGTTCGAACGTCTGCAGAACGCCTACGCCCACACGCTCTCGCGGCTGCTCGCACGGCGGCGGATCTTCATCGGGGTCTTCGTCGCGGTGTGCGCGGGCTCGGTCGGCCTCGTTCCGCTCCTCGGTCAGGACTTCTTCCCCAACGTCGACGCGGGCGAGTTCCGCTTGCACGTCCGGGCGGCACCCGGCACCCGCATCGAAGAGACCGCGCGGCTCTTCGCGCAGGTGGAGGACCACGTTCGCCGGATCGTGCCGCCGAATCAGCTCGACACGGTCATCCAGAACATCGGCGTTCCGATCAGCGGGATCAACCTGGTGCTCGGAGATCCCTCGATGATCTCGTCGGCGGATGGCGAAATGCTCGTCGCACTGAAGCCGCAGCACGCGCCGACCGCAGGCTACGTGCGCGCGCTGCGCCGTGATCTCTCCGCGTCCTTTCCCGGAGCGACGTTCTTTTTTCTCCCTGCGGACATTTCGAGTCAGGTGCTGAGCTTCGGGCAATCGGCGCCGATCGACGTGCGCATCACGGGACCATCGAGCAACGAGCAGGCGAACTTGGCGCTCGCACGAGACCTCGTGAAGCGCTTCGCGGCCATACCGGGCGCGGTCGACGTGCACCTCGCGCAGGTGACGGACACGCCGGAGCTCCTCGTCGATGTCGACCGCACGCTGTCGCAGCAGGTTGGCCTCACGCAGCGCGACGTCACGAACAACATGCTCGTCTCGCTCTCGTCGAGTGGTCAGACCGCACCGAATTTCTGGCTCGATCCCAAGTCCGGTGTTCAGTACACGGTCGCCGTCCAGACGCCCCAGTGGCGCCTCGATTCGGTGGATGCCCTCGGGAACATCCCGCTCACCGCAGGGTTGACCAACGCGTCGCCGCAGCTCCTCGCGAACGTCGCCACGGTCGCGCGCGGGATGGGGCCGACCAACCTCACGCACTACAACATCGCGCACTCGCTCGACGTGCTCGTCGGCGTCGACGGAACGGATCTCGGTGCCGTGGCTTCACCGGTGCAGCGGATCGTGAACGAGGCCCGCGCATCGGGCGCATCCGGCAAAGCGCTGCCGCGCGGGACATCGATCACCGTGCAGGGACAGGCCGAGAACATGAATGCATCGTTCCGCGGTCTCGGAATGGGAATCGGCTTTGCGGTGGTCCTCGTCTACCTGCTGATGGTCGTCAACTTCCAATCATGGCTGGAGCCCTTCGTCATCCTCATGGCGCTCCCGGGCACGCTCGCAGGGATCGTCTGGATGCTCTTTCTCTCGAGAACGACGCTCAGCGTTCCCGCGTTGATGGGGGCTCTCATGAGCATCGGCGTGGCGACCGCGAACAGCATTCTCGTCGTCACCTTTGCTTCGCAGCAGATGCGCGAAGGCATCGATGCGAGGACCGCCGCCCTCGACGCCGGCCGCACGCGCCTCCGGCCCGTGATCATGACCGCGGTGGCCATGATCCTCGGCATGCTGCCGATGTCGCTCGGCCTCGGCGACGGGGGCGAATCCAACGCGCCGCTCGGACGCGCGGTCATCGGGGGGCTTCTCATCGCGACCGTGTCGACGCTGTTCTTCGTACCGGTGATGTTCAGCGTCCTTCAGAAGAGCAAACGTAGCGAACTTAGCAAACCTAGCAAACCTAGCAAACCTAAGAAGGTGTCATCATGAACGCCCACTGGCTCCGCTGGTTGATCGTCCCCATCCTTTCGACCATCCTATTTTTGCTGGGTTATTGGCCGCGCCACGCGGCGCAAGAGAAGCTGGCTGCGGCGGCGAACGCCGCGCAGCAGGATCTACCTCGGGTCAAGGTTGCAACGGCCGTCGCCGCAGACGGTGGACGCTCGCTCACCTTGCCGGGGACGCTCACGGCGAGCCGGCAGGCGCTCGTCAATGCGCGCGCGACCGGCTATGTGGCACGCTGGCGCGTGGACATCGGCGATCGCGTGCACATGGGGGACGTCCTCGCGGAGCTCGACACGCCGGAGTTGGACCAGCAGCTCGAACAGGCGCGCGAGGCGCTGAAACAAAAGGAAGGGGCGCTGGAGCAGGCGAGCGCGAACCGCGACTACGCACAAGTGACGGCCAGGCGCCAGGACGCCCTCCTCGCCCAAGACGTCGGCACCAAGCAGACGAACGATCAGGCCCACGCCCAGGTCGCGGTCGGAGAGGCGAACGTGCACGCTGCGCAGGCAGATGTCGCCGCCGCGCAAGCAAACGTCCGCGAGCTCGGACAGCTCGTATCCTTCGGACGCGTCGTCGCGCCGTTCGACGGCCGGATCACCCAACGGAACATCGACGTCGGAAGCCTGGTCAGCGCCGGCGGCGCATCGGGTACATCGGGCAGCCAGCCGCTGTTCCGGATCGAGGCCATCGACCCGATCCGCGTGTTCGTGCAGGTGCCGCAGGCCTTTGCCTTGAGCGTGAAAGACGGCGCGCCCGCGCGCGTGACCATCCGGGAGCTTCCAGGGCGCGCATTCGAAGGTCACGTGACGCGCACCGCCGGAACGCTCGACCCGGCATCGCGCACGCTCAACGTCGAAGTCGACGTCCCGAACCCCGCGGGCGAGCTCCTCGGCGGCATGTACGCGCAGGTCGCGATGGACGCCGCCGTATCCCACCGCGTCGTTCGCGTACCGGCCAGCGCCGTGATCACCGACGCGCGAGGCGTGCATGTTGCCACAGTTTCGACGGCGAACGGCAAGGGCGAGGTCCACCTCGTCGCCGTGGTGCGCGGCCTCGACGACGGACGCGAGATCCAGCTGATCGAGGGCCTCCAAGGCGGCGAGCAAGTCGTGGTGAATCCGGGCGCCGACGTCGCCGACGGGACGCGCGTCCTCGCGGTGACGGGGCCGTGATTCGAGTCACCGCGCTTCCGGTCACTTGAGCGTATTGACATCCACGGCATTGCCCATCGCTTGATAACCCGCGTCGCTGGGATGTAGGTGGTCGCCGCTGTCGTAGGCCGCCAGCAGGACCGGTAGATCGGCGGGGTCACGCGTCACTTGGTCGAAGTCAATCACGCCATCGGCGTTCTTGTTGGCGCGGATCCATGTGTTGACGGACTGGCGGTCCGCCTCGCCGGCGTCCGTGTAATAGAGCGCACCTTTGAACGGCAATAGCGTACCGAGATAGACCTTCAGGCCGGCCTGCTTTCCTTTGGCGATTGCGGCATCGATGGATCCCGTAATTTGCTCTGCGCTGACTGCTTGCGACGAGACCATCGCACCGAAGCCGATATCGTTGATGCCGAGCAACAGGATCGCGTGGGTCGCGCCCGAGGTGCCAAGCACGTCCCGCTCGAAGCGCCCGCTTCCATTCGGGCCGATCACATCATGCAGCCACCGGTTTCCAGAAATGCCCGCGTTGACGACACTGACACGTCCGACCGCAGGATCCATCTGAAGGCGATGGTCGAGGTAATTCGACCAGCGGTGATTCGCGTCCACGGTGGAAGCGAAACCGTCCGTGATGGAGTCGCCGAACGCGACGACGACCTTCGTCGCTTCGGTGGTCGCCACGTCGATGCCCGCAAGCCAGCGATACGACGTCGACGTCGCCGCACCGTCCATGGTCGGCGCGGACACGATGTTGCCCGCTCCGACATAGTTCGTCTGCAGGGCAGTCGAATGATCGCTCGCCACCTGTGTTTCCGCTTGGATGTAGAAACTCACCGCCAGATCGGCATTCGTCGCGGTGTCGAAGGAAACGAGATCGCTCCACGCGTCGGCACCCGCCGGAAGGGTCGTCGTGGTGGCCCGGTCGAAGGTGACGGATCGGTCCGAGCTCGCATCGATGCTCGCGCCGCCGGTGCTTCGCGCGATCCGAACGTTGGCCATCGTCACGGGCGCTTTCCCGAACCGGTTCGAGAGCTTGATGCGCAAGCCCGTCCCGCGGATCGAGGTATGAACGATCTGCCGGATGGTTTGATCTTTGACCATTTGAGCCACCGGCTTGGGCGCCTGCGGAAACGGTATCACCTCGTTGTAGTCCTGTTGAGCGGCCTCCCACGTCGCAACCCAGCGCGTCGGCCCGGCAGCGGTGTCGTCGCCGCCGCACTGCACGAGCGCGCTCAAGAAAAAACAGGCAACCAAATCTTTACGATGCTGGATCATCCGCAGCCTCCCGGAGACGGCCTGATTTGGAAATGAAAATCCCGCCCACGATCGCCGTGAGCAGTGCGATGATGCAAGGATAGGCCAAACCTGCATAAATGTTCCCGGTGATCGTCGTCAGCGAGGTGGCGATCAGCGGGACGAAGCCGCCGAAAATACCATTTCCGATGTGGTACGGAAGCGACATCGATGTATAGCGAATCCGCGTAGGAAAAAGCTCCACCAGGAAGGCGGCAATGGGCCCGTAGACCATGGTCACGTAGAGCACCTGAATGGTGAGCAGAACGACCAGCGCGAGATAATTCGGATCTGCCGGCTGGCCGAAATGCTTCATCGCCATGTAAATGGGCACGTAGGTGAACGCTCCCAAGAGGCAACCGGCCATCATGATGGGCTTTCGACCGATGCGATCGGAGAGTCTCCCGAACACCACGAAGAACGGTGTGCCAGCGGCGAGCGAGATGGCCACGAGGACGTACGATGTGGCAAAATGGATCTTCAGTGTATTCTGCAAGAAAAATAGCGCGTAGAACTGCCCCGTGTACCAGACGACGCCCTGACCTGCGGTGGCTCCGAACAGCGCAATGAGCACGTAACGCAGGTTCTCCTTGTTGGCGAAGCTCTCCTTCAGTGGGTTTTTCGACAGCGTGCCGGTCGATTTCAGCCTCAAGAAGAGCGGAGACTCATGCAGCCGAAGGCGGATGTAGACCGATATGGCAAGCAGCACGAACGAGAGCAAAAACGGAATGCGCCAGCCCCAAGACTTGAAGGTCGCGTCGCCCAACGAAACGCGGGTCGTGAGAATGACGGCCAATGAGACGAAAAAGCCCAACGTCGCCGTGGTCTGAATGAAGCTGGTGTAGTAACCGCGCCGGCCCTCCGGCGAATGCTCGGCCACGTAGGTGGCGGCGCCTCCGTATTCACCCCCCAAGGCCAACCCCTGCGCGAGTCGCAAGGTCACCAGCAAGACGGGCGAAAGGAGCCCTACGCTGGAATACGTCGGCAAGACGCCGATGCACGCCGTGGAAAGACCCATGATGATGATGGTCACCAGAAAGGTGTGTTTCCGACCTACCAGATCACCGAGACGGCCGAATACGATCGCGCCGAACGGACGCACCGCGAAGCCCGCGCCGAACGTCGCGAGACTCGCCAAGAGCGCCGCCGTCGGATTGCCGGTAGGGAAAAAGAGGCCGCTGAAGAAGGCCGCGAGACTCCCGTAAAGATAGAAGTCGTACCACTCGAACAGTGTGCCGAGCGACGCTGCGCCAATGATCTTCGGTAAGTTCGAGACGTCGTCGCGCTTGGGCGCTGCGACGGATTCGGGGTGAAGCGCGGGTATCGGTTCGTGCCGGAGCATGGGATGTGGGGAACGCAACCGTCGTGCCCTTCCGCAACATGGATGAAACATCTTCCTTTCGAGATGACGCAATAAGACAGCGAGACGCGTCGTGTAGCGACAGGTAGCCATCGCGTGTTACCAAACGAAACATCGTGAGAAGACGCGGCGACTCTGTCACGTGGCGCACGTGGCGCGTGGCGTATTCGCCACGCTATCGTTTGCGCGGCAGGTTCATCCGTTGGCGGCGCTCCCAGAGTGCTTTGCGGCTCATTCCCATCCGGCGCGCCAATTCGGCTTCGGTGAGCTTGTCCTGGTTTTCCAATACGAATTTTCGGAAATAGTCATTCAAGGAAAGAAAATCATGCGGCGGCAGAGCGGACGTCTGCTCGGCGGCTTCGTGGGCGTCGAGACCGAGATGTTCGGATCCGATGTCGCCGCCGTCGGACAGGATGACAGCCCGCTCGATCGCGTTTTCCAGCTCGCGGACGTTGCCGGGGAACGGGTGAGAACGGAGCGCGGCGAGCGCTGCATCGGAGAGGGCCAGGCGCGGCCGACCGGACTTCGCGCAAGCGCGGTCGACGAAGGTCTTCGCCAGGTCGACGACGTCGTCCCCGCGCTCGCGGAGGGCCGGCAGACGTATTTCGAGCACGCGAAGGCGAAAATAGAGATCGCCGCGGAAGGTGCCTTCTTTCACTTCGGCGGCCAAATCGCGGTGCGTCGCGGCGACGAGGCGGACCTCGACGTGCTGGGTTCGCGATGACCCGACGGGCCGCACGTCACCGGTCTGCAGCACACGGAGCAGCCGTGCCTGCGCGGTCAATGGGAGCTCGCCGATCTCGTCGAGGAAGAGGGTGCCGCCGTCCGCGGCTTTGAAGAGGCCCGCGTAGGCTGCCGTCGCACCGGTGAAGGCGCCGCGCTCGTGGCCGAAGAGCTCAGACTCGATGAGCGACTCGGGGATTGCCGCGCAATTGAGGCTCACCATCGGACGCCCCGAGCGATGTCCGTATTCGTGAAGCGCGCGCGCGACGAGCTCCTTGCCGGTGCCCGAGGCGCCGAGAATGAGGACGGTGGCGTCGCTCGTGGCCACGCGGCGAATGCGCTGGCGCACCGCTTCCATCGCCGGGGAATCGCCCATGAGCCCGAATTGCTCGTGGGTCGCGCGAACGGATCTCGGTTTTCCTGGGGGTGCGCCTTCGATGAGGCGCTCGATCGTCGCGAGCAGCTCGCCGAAGTCGAATGGCTTCGAGATGTAGTCGACCGCGCCGCGCTTCATCGCGTCCACGGCGTCACGCACGGTGGCGTAGCTCGTCATGATGAGCACCGGAATCCCGCCGGCGCGCTCGATGAGGCACGTGCCGGGCGCGCCCGGCAGGCGCAGGTCCGCGACGATGAGATGCATCTGAGCGAGATCCGCGCGCTCCAGTGCCTCTTCGGCCGATCCGGCCTCGGCGACCTCGTACCCGTGCCGTACGAGGAACCGACAAAGCTCCGAGCGGATGACCACTTCGTCCTCGACCAAGAGCAGTTGCTTCACACGCGATCTCCCCCAGGCGAAACCCGAGCAGGTAGACGCACGAGCACGCGCGTGCCGACGCCGTATTCCGTCTCGATGGTCACCTCGCCGCCATGCTCGCGCACGATGGCAAAGACCACCGAGAGCCCGAGACCCGCACCCACGGTCGAATCTTTCGTCGTAAAAAATGGCTCCGACACCCGCTCCACGATATCAGGGTGGATCCCGCTCCCGGTGTCGGCCACGCAAAGAACGACCTTCTCTTCGTGCGCCTGCGCATCCACCACCACGAGTCCCCCCGCCGGCGATGCATCACTCGCATTGGTCAGCAAATTGACCAGAACCTGAACGAACTGCTGCCGATCGGCCAGGACCTCCAGACTCGCATCGCAGAGATTCTCGAAGCGCAGTCGCCTCGCGCCGCGTCCCATGCGCGTCAAGGTGATCGCCTCGTCGACGAGCGGCGCCACCGGCAAGAGACCGACAGCCACGCGCATCGGCACCGATGCCAATCCGTCCGCACCCCCACCCGTCCGGGCAAAACCCAACAAAGCGCGCACGATGCCGTCGATCCGGCGCGTCTGCTCCATGATCGCGGCGGCGCGTTCCTCCGGGCGGTCGCTGGGGAGCTGTGCGATGTTCTCGGCCAGGCACGCAATGGCGGTCGTCGGATTGCCGATCTCGTGCGCCACACCCGCCGCGAGGCGACCGATGGATGCGAGTCGATCCTGATGGGTCACCTGGGCGGATAAAACTACTTGCTTGGTATGGTCTTCCACCAGAAACACGGTGCCACCTCCGCCGTCGTCCGCCTCGTGAAATACGGCGCTCGGCAGCGGCGTCCGATGAACGCGAACGACGTGAACCCGTCCGCCCGCGCGGACGCGATGCTCTCGGCTCGGCGAATCCGAGCGGGTCGCGGGAGTCACAAACAGCGCGGCCCAGGCCGGATCCAGCGCGTCCACGGGCAGACCGATGACCGCCAGCGCCGAGGTGCCGACGATTCTCTCGAGTGCGCGATTCCAGAGGATGATGCCTCCTTCGGGTCCGAGAGCGCACACTCCGAGCGGCAATTCTTCCAGCACGGACATCAGATAGAGACGCACCCGGTCCGCTTCGTTCCTCGCGGCTTTCAGCGCGCCCGCGAGGGTCGCGTCGAGAAGGGGCTCGGCGCGCAAGTGCGTGTGGACGATCATCCGGGCGAGCACCGGCCCCACGAGGCTCGAGAGGTTGCGCTCGACCCTGCCGCGCACGAGCGCCGCATCGACCGCGCCGGTCTCGACCCCCGCTTGCGGAAGAGCACCGACCTCGGAAAGCGCGCGGCGCACCTCGATCTCGGCGACCTTTTCGCCGAGCGCCGGCGCAAGCCGCTCGCTGAACGCGTGGACCGAGGGAACGACCACGCGCTCGGCCCGCGGTGCATCGGGACCCATGGCGCATTGGGCGGCCCCCTCGAGCTCGCGCGGACGCGGGCCGAATACCAGCGAGCCCACGACGAACACCGAGGTGTTGAGCCACGTCGCTGCAAAGAGAGGCAACGACCAAGAGTCGTGCTCGGCGATGCCGAACAGCATGCCGAGGGAGGGCCACTTTCCACGAAGGCTCTCGGGCAAGAGCAACGGTGTCACGGAGGTCACCAGGCACACGAGAAAACCCAACGCGAGACCGACCAGGAACGCGCGACCGTTGGCGCGCGGCCAAAAAAGTGCGGCAAGGAGACCGGGGATGAATTGGGCGATGGCCACGAACGACGAAATGCCTGCGAGCACCAGGAGTCCGTCGCGCTGACAACCAGCGAAGAAGGCATACCCCGCGAACACGAGGAGCGCCATCACGGTGCGCTGCAGCCACCGCACGCGATCGTAGGCGTTCTCGCTGAGGATCTCGTGCTTCAGCGGAAGGACCAGGTGCGTCACCACCATGCGGGAAAGCGCGAGAACCGTAACGATGATCATGGCGCTCGCCGCGGAGACGCCGCCGAGGAACGTCGAGAGCGATAGGAGCCGCGCGCCTTGCGAAAGCGGAATGCCGAGTGCGTAATAATCGGCGCCGGTGTTCACCTCGAGCACGCGCCCCGCGAAGAGAATGGGAACCGTGGGGAGCGTGAGAATCAAGAGAAAGAGCGGAAAGACGAACCCGGCTACGCGCAGATCGCGCGCGGTCGTGCCGCGACCGAACGCGATTTCGTACTGCCGCGGCAAGAGAAACGACGCGGCGGCGGACGCCAAAAGGAGCGTGGTGAAGCTAGATCCAGAGCGCAGCGGCTCGCGCAGCCCTTCCTCGAGCTCGGGCCGCGCCGCGAGATAGGCACCGAGACCGCTCACGCCGCCGAAGGCGCGGTACAAGGCGAACGCGCCCACCAAGAGAAGGCACACGAGCTTGACGACCGATTCGGCGCCGATGGCCAAAATCAGGCCTTCTTGACGCTGCTCTTTGGGCGCTTGATGCGCGCTGAAGAGCGCGGTGAACAAGATCATCGCCGCGCAGAAGGCCACGGCGTACGACGCCGATGGTTCGTGCCCGGTCACCGTGTGGAGCGATTCCGACACCGCGAGCACCTGCTGTCCCAAATACGGGATACTGGCCACCACGAGCACCAGGGTGGCGACCACGCCGACGCTCTGGCTGCGAAATCGGAACGCGAAAAAATCGGGCAGCGATCCGAGTTGATACTCGGTTTGAATTCGCCGGACCGGCTCCCAAAGGATCGGCACGAGCAAACACGCCAAGAGCGGACCGAGGTACACCGCCAGAGAGACGAGTCCGCGTTCGGCCGAGAGTCCTACACTTCCGTAATACGTCCACGTCGACGCGTAGACCCCGAGCGAGAGCGCGTACGAAAATGGCGACCTGGCCACGCTCCGCAAAAAAGCGACGCGCCGCGCCGCGACCACGAGCGCCAGCAGCGCGACGAGATATGCCGCCGACGCCGCACAGACGACGGGAAAGGAGAGCCGCATCAGCGCCGCGTCCCGGCGCGGAGAACGGCGCCGTTCACACCGACCAGTGCAAAGCCGATGAGAAACACCGTCCACCACGGTGCATCCGCCCGCAGCCAGACGAACCTCAGCGGCGATACGAACACCACCAGAGCAAAGGCAAATAGTGCCAGCGATGCTTGGGCGACCGGCATCGGATGCTGCGACTTCACGCTGATGAGCGTATCCCGGGATCGGGGCAAGAGCACGCTCGTCGTGACGTCGCGAAAAAATGCCAACGGCACGTCTTGATGCGCCGTCGTAGGCGTGCGGCTTGTTTTCTTGCTCGACCGCGACGTAGCGTCAGCGGTAGGAGAAGCATCATGCACACCGCCACGCGGCGAACGCGCGCCTTGCGCGGCTTACGATTCGGCATCCTGACCATCTTCGCGCTGGGGCTCGCCGCCGGGGCGAGTGCATTTTATGGATGCACGACGACGCAATCACCCGGGGAGCTGGGAGCTGGCGCCAGAGATACTGGAGCTGGCTCCGAGGTCGATGGATCCGCTGGCGCGCAACCGGCGGAATCCGGCGCTCCAGCGACGACCGTGAGCACGCAGAAAAATGGCCTCTCGCGCACCGGCGAATACATCGATTCGTTTCTACAGCCCAGCGTCGTGGGCTTTCATAAATTCGGCAAGGTTTGGGAGTATCCGGTCACGGGGCTCGTCTACGCGCAGCCCCTCTTGGTCGGCAACGTCCCGATGGAAGCCGGGACGAAGAACGTCGTCATCGTGGCCACGGCCAGCAATTATCTCTATGCCTTCGACGCGGACGGAAGCTCACTCGATCCATTGTGGTCGCTTGGCCCCTCGACATTCGGAACGCCGATGGACGTGAGCACTTGCGCGGCCTTCGGCGGAAGCCATTTCAGCTTCGGGATCCTCGGCACTCCCTTGTTCGACGAAGCCGACAAGACGACCTTGTATCTCGTTGCCGAGAAAGCCGACAAGAATGGCGCGCCCACCTGCTCGGGATTCGCGCACGTGCTTTATGCGATCGACGTCCGAAGCGGCGCCGTCCTTCGACAGAGCGCGCCAATGGCGGCCACCGTCAACGGCATCGCTTTCAACTCGGACGTTCAAATCCAACGACCCGGCCTCGCAAAAAAGGGCGGGAATTTGCTGATGGCGTTCGGCTCCATCAACGACTCGGGCGCCTATCACGGCTGGGTGATGGCTTACAATCCCACCACCATGTCCTTGGTCTCGGCCTTCTGCAGCAACTGCAGCGGAACGACCA
>Ga0137415_10003923_pt1 | contig 14757 bp, 14 predicted proteins | sample CZODoug3_1_1_16f_FD_183082 | JGI IMG/M metagenome (GOLD analysis project Ga0137415, IMG submission 183082) | Vadose zone soil fungal communities from Angelo Coast Range Reserve, California, USA - CZODoug3_1_1_16fungal (Hybrid Assembly) | ecosystem: Environmental > Terrestrial > Soil > Vadose... | reverse complement strand
GAGCCCGACCGTCTCGTTGCGCGGCGCGCGGCCGACGCCGGTGGGCGCGCGATACTCGCCGAAGCTTTCGCGCAAGGTGAAGCCCCATTCGCCGGTGGTGACGCCGACTTTGGCGCAGGTGATCGATGCCGGCATGATGTTGCGGTTCTCTTTGGCCGCGGCGCGCAGTTCCTTGAGCGCGGCCGACACCGCCTTCTGGTCGCGCGCGTCGCGCCAGGCCTTGAGGCGCCCGATCTGCTCGGCTTCGGCCTGCGGCGACACGGTGAGGATGGCGTCGGCGGCGCCGACCAGCGGCGACGCTTCACTCTCCACGAATCGGTTGACTCCGACCACGGCCTGCTCGCCGCGCTCGATCGCTTCGACCCGGCGCGTATTCGATTCGACGAGCTGCTGTTTCATATAGCCTTGCTCGACCGCGACGACAGCGCCGCCGAGCGCCTCGATATGCGCCAGCTCTTCCTTCGCTTCGCGCTTGAGGGCGTCGACCTTGGCCGCGATCGCGGGCGAGCCGTCGAAGATATCGCCATATTCGAGCAGGTCCGTCTCGTAGGCGAGGATCTGCTGCATGCGCAGCGACCATTGCTGGTCCCACGGTCGCGGCAGGCCGAGCGCTTCATTCCAGGTCGGCAGTTGCACCGCGCGCGCACGCGCATTCTTCGACAACGTCACGGCGAGCATTTCAATGAGAATGCGGGTGACGTTGTTCTCAGGCTGCTGCTCGGTCAATCCGAGCGAATTGACCTGCACGCCATAGCGGAAGAGGCGTTGCTTGGGATCGTTGACGCCGTAGCGCTCCGCGGTGATCTCGTCCCAGAGTTCCGCGAAGGCGCGCATCTTGCAGATCTCGGTGATGAAGCGCAGCCCGGCATTCACGAAGAACGAGATGCGGCCCACCACTTCGCCGAAGGCGCCGGGCGCGACCGCGCCCGATCGCTTCACGGTGTCCAGCACGGCGATCGCGGTGGCGAGCGCAAAGGCCAGCTCCTGCACCGGCGTCGCGCCCGCCTCCTGCAGGTGATAGGAGCACACGTTCATCGGGTTCCACTTCGGCATCTCCCGCGTGGTGAACAGGATCGTGTCCTTGGTCAGCCGAAGCGAAGGTGCGGGCGGAAATACGTGTGTGCCGCGCGACAGATATTCCTTGATGATGTCGTTCTGCGTGGTGCCGGTAAGTGTTTCACGTGGAACGCCCTGCTCGTCCGCGAGCGCCACATAGAGCGCCAGCAGCCACGCCGCCGTCGCGTTGATCGTCATCGACGTGTTCATGTCGCCGAGCGGGATCTGGTCGAACAGCGTGCGCATGTCGCCGAGATGGGAAATCGGGACGCCGACCTTGCCGACCTCGCCCTTCGCGAGCGGGTGGTCGCTGTCGTAGCCGGTCTGTGTCGGCAGATCGAAGGCGACGGAAAGGCCGGTCTGACCCTTGGCGAGATTCTTGCGGTAAAGAGCGTTCGATTCGTGCGCCGCCGAATGGCCGGCGTAGGTACGGAAGATCCAGGGCCGGTCCCGCTTCTGACCGTTCAACGGCTGGCTCGATGGCTCGCTCATGGTGCTGCCCCGCCGCGCTGGTCAGCCCAGCTTGCGGTTGTGCAATGCAGCATACTCCTATTTCAGTCGCAAGCGAGATTATTGAGCAAGTCGTCGCGGTCGGCCGCCCGTGGGAGGAAACCGGGCGGGCGCCGACGGCGCAAACAAAGCAGCTGAATCGTCTGCAGTCCGATGGCTATCTTTTGATGAAGCCGATGATGAACAGCAATATCACCGCGCCGATGACCCCGTCGATGATCGACCCGATGAAGCCTGAGAACGGCACGAAGCCCAGCGTGGAAAGCAACCATGAGCCGATGAACGCGCCCACGATGCCGATGACGATGTTCCAGAGCAGGCCGAAGCCGAACCCGCGCATGATCTGACCGGCCAGCCAACCGGCGATCGCGCCCGCGATAAGCGAACCGATGATGCCTACGCCTTGCATGACTTCCTCCCCATGCGAACGATACGCGTCCGATCATATCGCCTTGCAGCGGATAGACCAGCTTTATTGCGCGCTAGTGTCAGCCGACGTCAGCGTCTGATCAGCCTGAGAATGAACAACAGGATCACTGCGCCGACGGTCGCGGTGACGATGGCGTTGATCCAGAAATTTCCGATCATCGGCAGATGCAGCTGGCCCCACAGCCAGCCGCCGATGAACGCGCCGATGATGCCGACAATGAGATCGCCGATGAGGCCGAAACCGCCGCCTCTAACCAGCTTGCCGGCAAGCCAGCCCGCGATCAAACCAACGACCAGGAAAACGATCAGACTCTCTCCGCCCACGATGCAATCCTCCCGGCAACGCGGACGCCCCAGCGCCGTCCGATATGCGTTGCCCCAGGCGACGATATCGCGCGCGCCGGTGCCTGTCAGGAGCACGGTCTCGTGCGCCGGCGCTTATCTACGTGTTTCTTTGGTCCGTTGGGATTTCCGGTCCGGGCGGTGGGCGCTTTGGCGTTTGCAATGCTCATCGAGCAGAATCGTTGCTCGCTTCTGTTGCGCCGCAACATGAATTGCGGCAGACTGGCGCTTGGCCCCGAAAAGTTGCAGACTTTTCGGAAGAGATCGTGCGACCGAACGGCCTGAACGCGCTGTGCAGCGCGGGAGGAGGCGACCATGTCGGCGGTTGTCTTGAAAGCGGACGCGCCCCAGCAGCGGCGTCCCAAGGATCTTTACGAAATCGGCGAAATCCCTCCGCTCGGCCACGTGCCGGCGCGGATGTATGCCTGGGCGATCCGCAAGGAGCGTCACGGCCCGCCGGAAACCTCGATGCAGCTCGAGGTCCTGCCGACCTGGCCGATCGGCGAGAACGAGGTGCTGGTCTATGTGATGGCCGGCGGCGTCAACTACAACGGCGTGTGGGCCGGTCTCGGCATTCCGATCTCGCCGCTCGACGTGCACAAGAATCCATTCCACATCGCGGGCTCCGACGCGTCGGGAATCGTGTGGGCCTGCGGTGCGAAAGTCCGGCGCTGGAAGGTCGGCGACGAAGTCATCGTTCACTGCAATCAGGACGACGGCGATGACGAGGATTGCAATGGCGGCGACCCGCTGCTGTCGCCATCACAGCGCATCTGGGGCTACGAGACCCCGGACGGCTCGTTCGCGCAGTTCTGCCGCGTGCAGTCGCGCCAGCTGATGCAGAAGCCCGCGCACCTCGCGTGGGAAGAGGCCGCCTGCTACACGCTTACGCTCGCCACTGCCTATCGCATGCTCTACGGCCATCCGCCGCACACCATGAAGCCCGGCGACCACGTGCTGGTCTGGGGCGCATCGGGCGGTCTCGGCGTGTTCGGCGTGCAGCTTGCGGCGGCCGCGGGTGCCAACGCCGTCGGCATCATTTCGGATGAAAGCAAGCGCGACTATGTCATGCAGCTCGGTGCCAAGGGCGTGATCAATCGCAAGGATTTTTCCTGCTGGGGCCAGATGCCGAAGGTCGGCACCCCCGAATACGACGCCTGGGTGAAAGAAGCGCGCAAGTTCGGCAAGGCGATCTGGGACATTACCGGCAAGCGCGACGTCGACATCGTGTTCGAGCATCCCGGCGAGGCGACCTTCCCGGTGTCGTGCCTCGTCGTGAAGCGGGGCGGCATGGTGGTGTTCTGCGCCGGCACCTCCGGCTACAACATCACGTTCGACGCGCGTTACGTGTGGATGCGGCAGAAGCGCGTCCAGGGTTCGCACTTTGCGCACCTCAAGCAAGCGTCGGCCGCCAACCAGTTCGTGCTCGATCGGCGCGTCGACCCCTGCATGAGTGAAGTGTTTCCTTGGGACAAGATTCCCTACGCGCACGAACTGATGCGAACCAATCGCCATCCGCCCGGAAACATGGCGGTGCTGGTCAACGCGCCGCGCACCGGATTGCGTACGCTCGACGACGTGGCGGAAGCCACGGGCAGCGGAGCATAATTTTTTGGGAGCATAATCTTTCGGCGTTGCTCCCGCAGTGCGGCGACACCATTTCTCCATGTTTTGGCACTAGTCTTGCTTGCGGCTGGGTAAGGGGCCATGGGGGGCTACGAGGAAAGGAGTCCTCACCATGTGCGACTACAGCCTACACAGTGTGAAGTCACGTTCGGCAAAAGTTGGCGACAAGCTGACGACGCGCAACTTCGGTACCGGCACACGTGGATTCGCTGCGCCGGAGGAAATCACCACTGCAGTTTGCGTTCTCCCGGGAACCGAGCTTGCTTTTGCAAAGCAGCCGCTGAGCACGGCAACCGGCTTCCTCGGCTGGGGTGCTAAGACGATCAATCACAAGACGGCGATCTTCCGGCAAGTCAACAAGGACGAGCCGCGCATCCACCACGATGCCCTCGAGTTTCCCGATGGGCAGATCGTCTTGCTGACCGATCTGTGCGAGGGCCAGGAAGCGACAGTGCTTCAGCTTCCCGCGCAGCCCGCGACTCCTGCCGAAGTGGAAGAGCAGAAGCGCGTGGTTTTCGTCGGCTGATATCGCGGCCGTGAATCGCTGACGGCTGCTACACCACGAGACGTCGCGGGCGCTGACCGCGTCCGCGATCTCAGCCTCTTTTTTCGACCGAGCCATTTTTATCGGCAGATATCTTGTCGCCTGCCCGCGACGCCAGCAGCGCCTCATTGAGCTCACCGCCATAGATGAAGATCGACGCGGTCCAGTAGAGGAACACGAGCGCGACCATGGCCGAGGCCAAGCCTGCGTAAGTATCGACGTAGGTGAAGGAGAACTCGGAGAGATAGCGGCCGAAGGCGAAACCGGTGGCAAGCCAGAGAACCAGCGTTGCAACAATTCCGGGCAGGATCTCGCCTAACCGTCGGTGGCCCGCCGGCAGCCATTTGTGCACGACGAGAAGCGCGACCGCGAGCACCAGGCCTGCCAAGGCAAAGCGGATAAAGTTGAACTGGCCTTCGAGCGGCTCGAGCCAGGGCGCGTAGCGCAGCGCCGCGCGAAACAACAGCGGTCCCAGCACCACCAGCAAGCCGAGCGCCAGCGACCCTACCGCGGCCACCAGCACGAAGCCGATCGATTCCAGCCGCAGCAGGAGCCAGTGCCGCGTCTCGACCAGGTCGTAGGCGCGGTTGAGACCGATCCGCAGGCTCTCCACACCGCTCGAGGCGAAGTAGACCGCGAACACGGCGCCGAGCGTGAGCGCGCTCGGATGCGTGGTGGTGAGCACGTTGTGGATTTCTCTTTCGATCGGCAGCGCCACCGCCTCCGGCCAGGTCGAAAGCATCAATTTCGCGACCCGGTCGGCGAGATCGCTGGAGCCGAAGATCAGGCCGGCGAGCGACGTGAGCACGATGAAGAACGGAAACATCGCCATCAGCGCGGAAAGGGCGATGTGACTTGCGATCGCCCAGCCGTCGTCGGCAAGGAAGCGCCAAAACGCATCAACGGCGCTGTCGTAGGCTCGTCGCATCGCGGACCATATTAGGCGTTTTCCGGGCATGCCTGCCCCAGATCCGACCGCGGCCGACTTCCGATTCGCGCCGAAAACGCGTTACCACAATAGGCGAATTCGATGCGTCTAGGATGACCGTGCTTTGCCGTTCTTGGGGGCTTGGCGAAGCTTTCTGGGCTTATGCGGCGGCGCGGCGGCGATATCGACCGGCAGCGGTATTTCGGCAGTCGGCTGCACCCCGAAATAGGACTGCAGGCGGATGGCGCGGTCGCCCCAATCGATCAGGCGCTCCGTCATATCCAGGAGTTGCAAGAACTCCTCCTTGCTCAGGCAACCGAACTGCACGTCATTGACTTGCCGCTGGACCGGAGCGAGCTCCGCGAGCAGGGCATTGCCCTTGTCGGCGACCTCGAGCCGGACGCGTCGCCGGTCGCTCGGATCCGGAAGCTTGTGGATGAGCCCGCGCTGCACGAGCTTGTTGGTGACGGTGGTGACGAACGCGCCGCTCAGGAACAGATGCTCGGCCACGCGGTTGACGCTCACGTCGGTCTCTTCGACGGCGAGATGCCGGATCGAGATCAGCACGGTGTATTCGATGCCGACGAGGCCGATCCTGGCGCCGTGGCCCGAGCGCACGGCCTCGTGCCGCGCGAGAAATCCGAACAGCCCATGCACCAGGCGACGGAAGCGCCGATCCGATCCATTGACCAGAAGCTCGGGACGGGAAATCGTCAGCGGGGCGGGCACATGGGAACGGCGGCTCCGCGGCTTCGCCGTCGCCGCCTGCTTTCTGGTCGAACCCGGCATCGGTGTTTACTACCTTGGCGTTTGCGACCTCGTTTGCAACGCCCGCTAAATAGCTAAATTACGAAGCTGTCAACCGCAGCGCGGGAAAAACCGCGCCAGCTGGAGCGGCCGGACCCTCGCCTCCCGCGGGTTAGGCTCAAAAGCTCGGCAAATTGGCTATGAGCGGCGGGAAGCCGCGGCACATCCGGTGCCGGCGGCAGGGGCCGAATCGTTTTCATTTGAAAAGCTTCGTAAAATAGCTATCCTCGTAATGGGAATGGATATCAGGTGCCGGATACGCAGCCAGCGACAGATGGGGGAAATGGCCAGCGCTGTGATGAATAGCGCGGCGCCTGGCGCCGTCGTCGTTGTGCTCGCGGCCGAGCGTCATCCATTGCTGGCGATCGAGGGCATCACGGTGCGCTTCGGCGGCGTGGTCGCGCTCGACGGCATCAGCATCGACGTGGCGCAGGGCGAGATCTGCGGCCTGATCGGGCCGAACGGGGCTGGCAAGACCACGCTGTTCAACTGCCTCTCCCGCCTCTATCGCTTCGACGCCGGCGCGATCCGGTTCGAAGGGCGTCCGCTGACGCGCTACCCGACCCACCGCATCGCCGCGCTCGGCATCGGCCGCACGTTCCAGAATCTCGCGCTGTTTCGGTCGCTGACGGTGCGCGAGAACATCATGCTCGGCGGCCACTGCCGCACGCGCGGCGGCTTTTTCGCCAATGCCGTGGCGCTGCCGTTGGTACAGCGTGAAGAGCGGCGGCTTCAGGGCAAGGCGGCGGGCCTCGCCGCGTTTCTCGGCCTTGCGGCCGTCGCCGACCGCGTGGTGGCGGACCTGCCGTTCGGCTTCCAAAAGCGCGTCGAGCTGGCGCGTGCGCTGGCGGCGGAGCCGCGGCTTCTTCTCCTCGACGAGCCGGCAGCGGGGCTCAACCACGAGGAGCTGGGCGGTCTGCGCGAGGTGATCCTGCAGATCCGTGATCGCATGGGCATCACCATCCTTTTGGTCGAGCATCACATGAACCTCGTGATGACGGTCTCGGATCACGTCGTGGCGCTCAATTTCGGCCGCAAGATCGCCGACGGCACGCCGGCGGAGATCAGGCGGCATCCCGACGTCATCCAGGCCTATCTCGGAACGGCCCACTGATGCCTGCGCTTCTACACGTCCGCGATTTGCGCGCGTTCTATGCGCAGGCCGAGGTCTTGCACGGCATCGACTTTGCGATCGACGAGGGCGGCGTTACCACCATTCTCGGCGCCAACGGCGCGGGCAAGACCACGACCTTGCGCGCCGTCTGCGGGATGGTGCGCACCCGGGGCGAGATCACCTTTGGGGCGGATCGCATTGACGGGCGCAAGACCGAGGAGATCGCGCGCAGCGGCATCGCCCACGTGCCTGACGGTCGCGGGACCTTTCTCGAGCTTACCACCGAGGAGAACCTCAAGCTCGGCGCCCATTCCCGCCAAGACCGCGCCGGTGTCGCGCACGACCTGGCGATGGTCTACGGCTACTTTCCGCGGCTGAAGGAGCGGCAGAAGCAGCAGGCCGGCACGCTTTCCGGCGGTGAGCAGCAGATGTTGGCGATCAGCCGCGCCTTGATGCTGCGGCCGCGATTGCTGCTGCTCGACGAGCCGTCGTTCGGACTGGCGCCGCTCATCGTGCAGGAAATCTTCCGCATCATGCGCATCATCAATCGCGAGCAGAAGGTGAGCGTGCTGCTGGTCGAGCAGAATGCCACGCTCGCCCTCGATCTCGCCGATCATGCCTATGTGCTGGAGGCGGGCCGGGTGGTGATGGCCGGCGCCTCGCAGGACATCCAGAACGACCCGGCCATTCGCCGTTCCTATCTCGGCTACCAGTAGGGGCCCGTTGATGGAAACATTCCTGCACCAGGTGCTGTCCGGCCTCGCCACCGGCGGGATCTATGCCAGCATCGCGTTGGCGCTGGTGATGATCTATCAGGCCACCCATCTGGTGAATTTCGCGCAGGGCGAGATGGCGATGTTCTCGACCTATATCGCCTGGTCGCTGATCGAGAGCGGACTGCCCTATTGGGTTGCGTTCGGCGCGACGGTGGTCGCCGCGTTCGCCATGGGGATCGTCATCGAGCGCCTGATCGTGCGCCCGATCGCCGACAAGTCGGAACTGGCGGTGGTCGTGGTCTTCATCGGCCTCCTTTTGATCTTCAACAGCGTGGCCGGCTTCATCTGGACCTACAGCCTCAAGACCTTCCCGACGCCGTTCTCACCGACGCTCATTCCGGGCAACAAGTACCTGACGTCGCACGAGATCGGCGCGATGCTGATCACGCTCCTGGAGCTTGGCGCGCTCTACGTCTTCTTCCGCTTCACGTCGCTCGGGCTCGCGATGCGCGCGGCCGCCTATAACCCGGTCTCGAGCCGGCTCGTCGGCGTCCGCGTCGGGCGAATGCTGGCGCTGGGCTGGGGCCTGGCCGCCGTCATCGGCGCCATCGCCGGGATGATGGTGGCCCACGTGGTCTATCTCGATCCCAACATGATGACCGGCATTCTGCTCTACGGCTTCGCCGGCGCGCTGCTCGGCGGCATCGACAACCCGGGCGGCGCCGTGATCGGGGGCTTCATCGTCGGCGTCGCCGAGAACGTGCTCGGCGCCTACGTGATCGGCACCGACCTCAAGCTCAGCGTGGCGCTCGTTCTCATCGTCGGCGTGCTCACGCTCAAGCCCGCCGGCCTGTTCGGCAAGACCATCGTGAAACGGGTGTAGCCTTGACGACGGAAGCATTGCCAGCGAGCCCCGATGCGACGCAAGTGTCGCTGCGTCCGGCCCGCGCAAGCAGGATCCTGGCAATCGTGGCGCTGCTCATCGCCGCCGCGGCCCTGCCGTTCTTCGTCAGCGACTACCGGACCTTCCAGTTCACGCTGGTGATCGGCTACGCCGTCACGCTGCTCGGGCTCAACATCCTCACCGGCTACAACGGCCAGATCTCGCTCGGCCATGGCGCGTTCTTCGCGATCGGCGCCTACACCGCCGCGATCATGATGGACCGCTGGGATCTGCCGTATTGGTCGACCATTCCGGTCGCGGGCCTGACCTGCCTGATCGCGGGGTTTCTGTTCGGATTGCCGGCGCTGCGGCTGGAAGGGCTCTATCTCGCGCTCGCGACCTTCGCGCTCGCGGTCGCCACCCCGCAATTGCTCAAGTACAAGGGTATCGAGGATTGGACCGGCGGGGTGCAGGGCATCGTCATCCTCAAGCCGTCGGCACCGTTCGGCCTGCCGATCAGCCCGGACAAGTGGCTTTACCTGTTTGCGCTTGCGGTCGCGCTTGCGATGTTCCTCATGGGTATCGGCATCCTGCGCGGCCGCGTCGGTCGCGCGCTGATCGCGATCCGCGACCATCCGACCGCGGCGGCGGCCATGGGCGTGAACACGTCGCTCTACAAGTCGCTCACTTTCGGGGTCAGCGCGCTCTACACGGGTATCGGGGGCGCGCTGAGCGCGCTTGCAATCGGGTTCGTCGCGCCTGATAGCTTCGGCTTCTTTCTCTCGATCTCGTTCCTGGTCGGCATCGTCGTCGGCGGGCTCGCGTCGGTGTCGGGCGCGATCTTCGGCGCGCTGTTCATCCAGTTCGTCCCCAACATCGCGGATCACATCTCCAAGTCCGCGCCCTGGGCGGTCTACGGCGTGTTCCTGGTCGCGTTCATGTATCTCATGCCGACCGGCATCGCCGGCGCCCTGCAAATCGCTTGGGCGCGGTTGGCGCGGCTTCCCGCGAAAACACCTTTGTAAGGAAGCCATTTTTGAAAGCAATTATTGTTGCCTGATGCGTGCGGTGCCCTTATACTCGGCGCTGTCACCTTCGATCGGGGAGCGGCCGATGTATCTCCACAATGCCTGGTATGTCGCCGGCTGGTCGAACGAAGTCACCGCCAAGCCGATCGCGCGCACCTTCCTGGACGAGCCGGTGGTGCTCTATCGGGCGGCGAGCGGGGCGCTGGTCGCGCTGGAGGACCGCTGCTGCCATCGCGGGATGCCGCTGTCGCACGGCGAGGTGGCCGGCAACGATATCCGTTGCGAATACCACGGCATGGTCTTCGACCGGGCCGGTCGCTGCGTCGAAATTCCGAACCAGAAGCTCATTCCGGCCAAGGCGAAAGTCCGCAGCTTCCCGATCGCCGAGCGCGACGATCTCGTGTGGATCTGGATGGGCGATCCGGAGAAGGCCAGGCCCGCGGAGATCGTCGCTTATCCCTTCCACAAGAGCTGGCCTTACAAGTGCAAGACCGAGCGATTGCCCTGCAACTATCTGATGGTCTCCGACAACCTGCTCGATCAGACGCACGCCGCCTATGTGCACAAATCGACCTTGGCGAGCGACACCGACGCCCATGCGCGCGCCGAGATGGAGACCGTGCCGACCCCGGACGGTGTGAGGTTCACGCGCTGGATGCTCAATTGCGTTCCGCCGGGCATCTATTCCAAGGCGGTCGACTTCAAGGGGCGCGTCGATCGCTGGCAGGAATTCGAATACGTCGCGCCATCCTGCATCCTGCAATTCACCGGTGCGCTCGACATCGGCATGGGGGCCTACGACCAGGGCAAGCGCGACGGCGGCTTCGGCCTGCGGATCTTCTACGGCATCACGCCGGAGACCGAGCATACCTGCTGGTTCTTCTGGTCGGCGGCGAACGGCTATCGGCAGAACGAGCCGGAAGCGACCGAGGCGCTGTTCACCGCGATGGATATCGCGTTCCGGGAAGACGACGCCGTGCTGGAGCACCAGTACGCGACCTTGCGCAAGCTCGGCGATCGTCCGCTCGTCAACATCAATTCCGACGGTGCGCGCATCCATGCGCGACTGGCGCTCGAGCGCAAGATCGCAGCCGAGCGCGGCATTCCGAAGGAGCACGTCGTGACGGCCCCGTGATGGGGGTCGCGCCGGGCGCGAAACCATCAGCAACGGAGGGTGCGATGTCTGCGAAAGTGCTTGCTACCTATGCCACGGCCCTGGCGGGCGTGCTGCTTCTGGCGGCCGGCGCAGTTCATGCCCAGAAGAAATACGATCCCGGCGTCACCGATACCGAGATCATGATCGGCCAGACCAATCCCTATAGCGGTCCGCTGTCGTCCTACAGCACGCAAGGCCGGGTGCAGGCCGCCTACTACAACATGATCAACGAGCAGGGCGGCGTGAACGGACGCAAGATCAAGCTCTTGTCGCTCGATGACGGCTACCAGCCTCCCAAGACGGTCGAGCAGACGCGCAAGCTCGTGGAGGACGATCAGGTCGTCGCCATCGTCGGCTCGATGGGCACGCCCACCAACTCGGCGATCGTGAAATACATGAACGCCAAGAAGGTCCCGCACATCCTGCTGGCGACCGGCGCATCGAAGTGGGGTCATCCGAAGGAAAACCCATGGACCATGGGATGGTACCCGACCTACTACACCGAGGGCGTGATCTACGGAAAATACATCGTCAAGAACATCAAGGACGCCAAGATCGGCGTGCTCTACCAGAACGACGATTACGGCAAGGACTTCATCAACGGCCTCAAGCAGGGTCTCGGCGGCGAGGCCGGCAAGCTGATCGTGAAGGAGGTCACCTACGAGGTGACCGATCCTACCGTCGACTCGCAGATCGTGACGCTCGCGGGATCGGGCGCCAACGTGCTCTTCAGCGCCTCGACCAACAAGGTCGCGGCCCAGGCGATCCGCAAGGCCTTCGATATCGATTGGCACCCGACCCAGTTCCTGGTGAACAATGCGTCGTCGATCGCGACGGTGCTGACCCCGGCCGGCCTCGACAAGTCGGTGGGCATCATCTCCACCGCCTATTTGAAAGATCCGGCCGACCCGCAATTCGCCAACGACGACGGGATCAAGTGGTATCGGGATTTCATGAAGAAGCACTATCCTGAAGGCGATATCAACGATCCGCAGAACCAGATCGGCATCTCGATCGCGCAGACGGCGATCGAGCTTCTCAAGCAATGCGGCAATGAGCTCACGCGCGAGAATATCCTCAAGCAGGCCGCCAATCTGAAAGGTCTCGAATTGCCGCTGCTGCTGCCCGGCATCAAGCTCAACACCGGTCCCGACCAATACTATCCCATCACCCAGCAGCAACTGATCAAGTTCGATGGCAAGAGCTGGGTGCGCTTCGGCGAGGTGATCAATGGCTCCTGAGGAATTATCGTGGCCAAGGTTCGAGGACGCCCTCGCTGCGCTCGGGCTCCTCACCATGAGGCCGGTGGGTGGACGCGAGGAGCGCAAACGAGCCTCGGAATGACGACCGAGAGAGTGGAATACAAATGCACGTACGAAAAATTCTGACCTTCGTCGACGAGGCCCGCCGCGAGGCCGGCGAGACGGCACAGCCACCCTTGCGCAAGGTGGCGGCGGTTGCAGTCGTGCGCAATCCGTTTGCAGGCAGGTTCGTTCGTGATCTCGCCGAATTGACGGAGGCGAGCGCCGCGATCGGCCGCGAGATATCGACCATGGCCGTTGCCTTGCTGAAGCCTTACGCGGCCGAGAGCTACGGCAAGGGTGCAATCATAGGACTTGCCGGCGAGCAGGAGCACGGCGTCGCCATGCTCACGACCGTGTTCGGCAATGTCATGCGCGATGCCGCCGGCGGCGGGAAGGCGTGGATCTCGTCGATGACCAAGCGCGCCGGTCCGGGCGCGAGCATCGACATCCCGCTCGCCCACAAGGACGCACTCTACGTGCGCTCTCACTACGACGGCATCACCTTGACGCTGCCCGCTGTTCAGCGATCACGGGAGGTGTGGCTGGTGGTCTCGGGTGCGGCAAAGGCGGATGCGGTGGCCGCCGCTATCGGCGGCGCCAAGCCGGTGGACGTGCCCGCAGCAGGCGCGGTCGGCCGCCAGGCCACGGTGTGGCTGCTTGACGAGGACGCCGCCGCCAAGCTGTAGTCGGCACTTCCCTCGTCGGCTGCACGCATCTCAGACGACCGGTCTGCTCCGCTGGTTCAACGGGTGTGGTCATAATGACCGTCATGGCAGACAGAGGTGGCAAGGCCGGGGCCCGCACCGGGACCGAGCGGATCCGCAAGCTGGCGCAGGCCGCGCTCAACGCGGACGTCACGGTGGACCAGGTCGACACCATCTTGGTAGGCCTGAGCGAAACGCTTGTCGACCTCAACAACTCGACGGGCAACCTCGATGCCACCCTGGCGCGGTTCAACGAAACGATCAGCCGAATCAACGAGCTCGCGCCCCGCCTCATCGCAGTGGTTGACCGGCTGGAGAGCATCGTTTCGCGCGTCGAGCGCATCGTCGGCATCGGCGAATCCGTGATGTCACCACTGGCCGCCACCGAACAAGCCGTGCGCGGAGCAGTCAACAAGGTGCGCCGCACCACCGGCCTCTAGTGCCGCACAGCTTCCCGACTCCGGCGCCGCCCTACGCGCAGGGCACCGGCCTGCCGTGGGACGTGACGGTCGGCGACGCCGTCGCCGCGATAGCCGAAGCCCGCGCCAGCCACGGCGACACGTTCGTCGTGGCGAGCGGTCCCGACCATTACCTGTTCACGTTCTCGCGGGTCGGCGTCGAGTCGTTCTACGGGTTGCCCGAGGAGATCGCGAGCAAGGGCCTCGCCGACTACTTGATGTTGCGGCGCAAGCTTCCCGGCGAGATTTTCGATGGCAGGCGAACCCTGCCCGGTTCGTTGTTCCGGCGCGACGACGTCGCCTCGTATCTGGTCAATCTCGACCGGGCGCTCGAACAGACCGTGGCAGAGCTGGGCCCTCAGGGCACCGTTGACCTGTTCGATCTCACCCGCCGGCTCGGGCACCGAATGGGGCTGGCCTCGTGGGCGGGACCCGGATCGGCGCACGGCGATGTCTTCGATCGCCTGGTTGAGGCGTTCGACACCCTTGACGGCTCAGACGCGTTCGTGCATCCCGACGCGATGGCGGCCGTCGCCGCGTCGGACATGCGCGCCGAGCGGGCGGCGCTCGATGACGTCGTCGAACTCCTGGCAACCGCGGTGCAACGCACCGATTCCGGTCAGGTGACCGACGAGGCGCTGTTCGGCCGGCGAGTGTTGGGCATTGAAGTGCTGCTTGTGCTCGGCGTATCGCTCGGCTCGTCGGCGATCTACTCGATCCTCAACATCATTTCCCGCCTGACGGCTAGCAAAGCGCTCTCCCAGCAGCAGGCGACGCTCAACCAGTCGATCACTCCGGACCGACCGTGGCTCGACCTCGCCCGCCCGCCGCGCTCCAGGTTGGAGGACCGGATTTGGGATGGGCCTTTCCATCCGGCCACGCTACGCAATCGATCGCCTTCTACGGCATGCTGGCGATCGTCCTCATCCTCTGGTCTGGCGCGAGCCGCCGACTGCTTGTCGCGGTCGGCGCCGGCCTCGTCATCATCGTGGTCGGCGCCTCACGCCTTTATCTCGGCGTCCACTGGCTCACCGACGTCCTCGGTGGCTATGCGCTGGGGCTTGCCTGGATGTCGCTCGTGGTGGTCGCGTCCCAGCTCATCGACGACCGGAAGCGACGCGCGGCGTCAGGCCGATAGACGGCGTCGAGCCA
>Ga0137415_10003922_pt1 | contig 14758 bp, 11 predicted proteins | sample CZODoug3_1_1_16f_FD_183082 | JGI IMG/M metagenome (GOLD analysis project Ga0137415, IMG submission 183082) | Vadose zone soil fungal communities from Angelo Coast Range Reserve, California, USA - CZODoug3_1_1_16fungal (Hybrid Assembly) | ecosystem: Environmental > Terrestrial > Soil > Vadose... | reverse complement strand
TGTATCGAAAGCGCGCGAACACACCGTGCTCGTGCAGGCGCATTGCCTTTCGCGCTTCCGATACAACCCTAAGACTTCCCATTACTAATCGGGGCCGGCATCTGATCACTTCCGTGTGGTCGACAATCCAGGAGTTGGTAGCGGATCAGAGCATCGGTGGTTGGCCCCTCGAGAAAATCTTCGCTGCTGGATTGTGCAAAACAAACCCTTCTAGGTCTTAGACAGGCGGAATGTAGATTTCCCAAGAATTTCAGTTGTACTCTCCCACAAGCACCGAGTGTGACCCAAGTAACACCACTCCATCTCTTTGATGGGCTTTTGAATTTACTTCCAGATCCAAACTCCGAACACCAGGCTGGGGGGTACAGACCGGGCACATTCCTGAAAGATTAGACCGGGGGCATTCCTGACACTGCGGGACACACTAATGTCCCGATGCCGAGCATGTTTGTCTTGCTCGCCTTGAGCCTCCCTGGGAACGATTATCGGGAGTGAAGGATCTATATTCCTTTCCCACAATTCCTGTCCCACAAGGACTTTTCTTCTATCGGGCACCTTGCGGGGTTTCCCTTCCACAAGTCACCAGTCACGCGCGACTCAATAACCCAGCCGCCGCGCACAGTCTCGAAGAATCTCTGCTTCCCACTCCGGGCGCCTTGGATTCTTCGGATGCGTCAGATCGGAAGGAACTCTCCCAACAAGGTGCAGAAACGTGGCAGCGGAATGTTTATACGCCGGGACTGGCTCGCGAAACGCCACGTTTCCCAGGTATTGCAGGGAATCAGAGAGCGCGTAATACGCGGGATCGCCCTTCTCCCATAAGCGGTCGCGCTCGGCGAATTTCTCCGGAGCAAACGTCGCCAGTCCCAGCAGATAGTCGGAGCCGTATTCGATCATGTCGATGCCCAAGTCGTTTCCCGTGTAAATGCGAAAATCCGGCCGGTGTGCGTCGCGAAGAGCGAGCCGCTCCAGTTCGGTCAGCCGGTCGAGCGAAGAATGTTTCATTCCTTTGATTTCCGGAATATCCATCAATCGCCTGAAAGTTTCTTCATCAAAGATTTCGCCGTTCGGCGCGAACACTTGTCCCAACTCGAACGCAAGCACGTGCGGATATCCCCGGCACGTTGCCGCATAAGCCGCCGCCTTTTCGGCGGAAGATTTTCCGTGCAGTCGGCTCGTCTGGAACAAAATTGGAATTCCACCATGGGCAACAATGATGTCCATCTGCTTTCGGTAGAGCTGGACGATGTCGCCTTGGTGAGCTTCGATGTAGGCGCCCGCTACAAATGGCACGCCAGTGCCCAAGGCCTCTCGCGTCCACCGCAACACATCAAGTTTCTCTGTTTCGCTCAGATAATTGATGTAGCCGGTGTCCATGTTCACGGCGTTCATCAATCCGGCGCGATGCGTGGCGCGCAGATGATTCTGAAAAGCTTCGGCCGCAATTCGGCCATCCGCTTCAAACGGCAAGAGCGCAGCCGCAATGCCTTGCACTTTGCGGCCGGGTTGTTGCCGTTGAACGATGGAGCTGATCTTCATCGCGCCGCCTTGGCCGATTTCAATTGCTGCCCCAGCTCGGAGCTTTTGTAGTAGCTGTCCAACGGATAGCAACCGGAAGGCAATCCCTTCCGCGGCGCGGTTGTGCAATCGCTGAACGTTCTGCAAATTCGCTTGTGCTCAATCTCGTTTCCTTCCGTCGCATCCCACAATATCTCGGGATAGGTCAATACCATCCGTCCGAGCCCGGCCAAATCCGCCCATCCCTCGCGCACGGCGGCTTGCGCCACATGAGGCAGAAAATCCTGCAAGTAGCTGTAAGCCGTTCCCACAAAAATTAGTTTCGGGAACCGCTCTTTCAACTGACGCGTGACGCTCATGTGTTGCGCCACTCCAATCAGAGGATCTTCCGGAGGCTGATATCCATCCGACGGCGGATAGAGCGCGGGCCGTTGAATGTGCGGATTGTAATAAGGACTCCCCGCCGTGATATTCACCAGCCGGATCTCCAGTTCTTCAAGCTGGGATAAGAATCGAATCGTCTCGCTCAAATCTATCTGCGTGGGGTCGCTCTGCTTCACGCCGAATCCCCAGAGGTATGGAATCAAATTGTCGCGAGTTTCCGGAATTCCCGGACCCGGCTTCCCCTTGACTGACAAAGCTGGATCGGGACGAAACGGCACCGAATCAAACGCTGAAAACCGCACGCCGATGTGCATTCCCGGCGCCATCGATTGGATCCCTTGCACCACTTCCCGCAAGAATCGCGTGCGATTCTCAAAACTCCCCCCGTACTTTCCTTCTCGCGTATGCGCGCTGAGAAATTCGTGCCCCAGATAGCCGTGGCAGTGTTTAACGTCCACGAAGTGGAAGCCTAATTCCTGCGCCATTTTCCCCGCACGATGAAAATCCTCAATGATCGCGCCAATTTCGCCGTCGCTCAGAATGGGATAGTCACGAGGCAATCCCAATCGCTGATCCAGGATCGGGTGATGATAAAGAATGCGTGGCTCCGGCTTGTCCTGTGCATTCGGCCGGCAGAATCTTCCCGAGTGCGTCAACTGCATCCCGATGAGTAGCCCTTCATCCGAACCCGTCGTCCGCCGGTGTTCATCGATCAAGGCGTCCCGCAACTTCGCCAGTCCCTCCCGCGTGTGCTGCGCAATCACGAGCTGCTTCGGATTCGCTCGCCCTTCGTGTGAAACAGAAACCGCTTCCCCTCCCCAGATTAGTTTCCCCCCGCTGTGACCGAATCGTTTCCAACGCCGGATGGTGTGCTCGCTGGGATTTCCGTCTGCGGTTCCGTCCCAGCCTTCCATGGGCTGGATGGCGATGCGATTGCCGATCCTGATTTCTCCGAGTTCGATCGGCAATCGCAATGGCGAGTCTGCTCCGCCGAGCAACTTGTCATCGCAAGGGATCATCAATTTCAAAGAGCGCAGATGTTCCTGAAAACGATTTACGTCCTTCACGCTTCCGAGGCGCAAAATAGGAATCGCGCTCATTTTGATTTTCTCTGTCTCGGTAGCGCCGCAACGGCAACTGCACCCAGCAATGCCATGCCAATCAGAGCGAGAAAGCCCGCGGCGTAGCTGCCCGTGCTGTCCCTCAAGCGGCCCACCAGCCACGGAGATACGGCTTCCGCCACCCCATCCGCAGTCAGGATCACTCCCAGAAGTCGGCCCAGCATTTGCACGCCGAAAATTTCCGCAGTCATCAAGGGCAGGATCACGTAATCGCCGCCAAGCCCAATTCCAAACACGACGGCGAAGGCATACATCGCCACTTGCGATCGCCCCGCAAATAGGAGCGGAATTGCGCTCGCAACGAGAAAGTAAATCAGCAGCATCACGTATTTCTTGGGAATGCGATCCGCCAGCCAGCCCATCAGCAGCCGCCCGATGACGCTGAATCCCAGCACGAGCGACAAGACACGCGCCGCCGCGCCCTGCGTAAAGTGGAGATCAAGGCTCAAAAAAAGTTTCAGATTTTGCTGCGTGCCGCTCACCGCTGCGATGGAAAACATGCTGCCTAACATCAGCAGGTAGAATGGAAATCTTGCAAACGCGCTTCGAGACTTCGGCGCTCCTTCCAGCGCATGCGTCTCCTTTCGCCGTGGCGGCTCCTTCGCCATGAATGCGACCGGAAGAGCGATCAGCAGAATCAACAGGCCTAACGCACGCAGGGCGTTCTGCCAACCGAAATGCTGCACGAGCAGGTGAGAAATCCACGGCACCGCTGCGCCGCCCAATCCTATCCCCGAGTAAGCGAAACCCATTGCTTTTCCGCGCGATTTGTCAAACCAGCGCGACAACAGCACTTGATTCGGCAGTGGCCCCGCGCAGACGTAGCCGAGCGCATTGAACAAATAGAAAAAATAAAACATACCGAGCGTCGAAATGCTGCCGAGTCCGATCAGAGCTGTCCCGGCCATCAGAATTCCAGCGATCATGAGCCGGCGCGGCCCAAAGCGATCCACCATCCATCCGGCAAAAAATCCAAAGGCAGGCCCTACAATCAATTTGCTGAGCGCATTTCCAGAAGTCACCTGCGCGCGCGTCCATCCGAACTGCTGCACCATGAAATCGTAATAAAACGGAAGTCCCCAAAGCGCTATGCCCACGATGCAAAACAAAACGATGAACGCCGCCGCCGTAACTTGCAGCGATTCGCGGGTCATTTCCGTTTGCTGGATGGACTCGGGGCCGGGAGAAACTGTCTTGCTACCCCGCGTTTCAGTCTCGTCAGTTTTGACTTGTTCGATCACTTGGCGAACCGCCTGCATTTCAAAGGATGAACGCGAAGATGCGCGCTTGACAAACGAGGGCATGCTAATGATTCTTTGTCTCGAAGTCGAGGAGCTTCTTAAGTCCATTTGTTCGACTTCCCTTAACGATGCCTTCATGAGCGGCAAAAGGAGAAAGCCATGTCCGCGACCCGGCGTGAATTGTTTTCAATGCTTCCAGCGGTGCTGATTCCCGCTATCCTTCGACCCGAGGTTTCCGCCGCGCAGGAAAATCCGATGCCTTCGGCGACGTATCCGTTCGACAAGTTGCCGATTCGAACGCCGAACAACGCGCAGATCCGCGACGTCTTGAAGGGCAAGCTCGCCACCGGTGAATCCCTGGAGGTTCACGAAACGACGCTGCCGCCCGGCGGCGCGCCTCATCCGCCACACCACCACGTACATTCCGAAATGTGGCTCATTCGGGAAGGGACCGTGGAACTCACCATTAACGGCACAAGTTACCGTCTTGGACCCGGCTCCGCCGGATTCGTGCATTCGAATGATGAACATGGAATCAAGAATGTCGGCACAACGCAGGCAACCTATTTTGTCGTGGCCATTGGCCCCGGAGCGAGTTAGAAAAAAAAGGGAGACTCCGCCAGCGGAGCTCCTGAAACGAAGTCAACAAATCCGGACCTCAGAGAAAAACAGATTCCTCGCTCTGTAGAACCGATGTCCGCTCCTGATGTGAAGGTGTTGAAAGGCATTCAGCTGAAATCTGGAAGGTCCAGACCGATTCTTGGAACTCCTGGGCTGAATTCGATTCGCCTCTATAAGTACTTCTGGAGCCACGCCAACACTTCCTGCATGTGAATCCGGCTGTTCTCGCCGTTCAGGATCCAGTGTCCTTCATCGGGAAAAACGACCAGGCGAGAGGACACGCCGCGGCGCTGAAGAATTTTGAAAGTGGTCATGCTCTCGTTGATCGGAACGCGGAAGTCCAGTTCGCCCTGGGTCACCAGCGTGGGCGTTCGAAACGCACCCGAATAGCGGATCGGGCTCTGATCGTTCCATTGCCCGCCCTTCTCCCAGATCGGGACACCCATGCGAAGTTCCCGATCGATGCCGCCATCGTTGGCCCCATACTGCGACTCGTTATTGATCGCGCCCGCGTGCGCGATGATGCATTTGAACTGGTTGGTGTGGCCGTTGAACCAGTTCATCAAATAGCCGCCGTAGCTGGCCCCGGCGGCCGCCTGGCGGTGTTCATCGATAAAGGAATAACGGTGGGCCGCTTCGGTGATCGCGTCGAGAATCTCCTGGCCGGGCCCGCGCAGGACGTCGCGCTCGACGTCATCGGCGAATTTTTCGCCAAAGCCCGTCGAGCCAATGTAGTCGGTTTCCAGGATGACATAGCCGGGCGACGCCAGCATGTAGCCGTTCCATCGCGCGGAGAAAACATCGGTAGACATGCTATTCGGTCCGCCGTGCGGGAAAATGACCAGCGGATAACGCTTGCCGGCATCGAATTTGGGCGGGAGAAACAGGATGTTGTGGAGGCGCCGGCCATCCTTCGCCGCGAACCAGAAATGAATGGGCGCTGGAGCATCGATTTGCGAAACGGTTTCAGCATTGAAGTTGGTAAGCATCGTGTGTGAGGCAACGGCGGGGTTGAGCCGCACGATCTCGGGAGGCTCCGCCGCTGTTTGATACAATGCGATTAAGCCATTTTCAACCGGGTTCACCCCGGTATAGCTGCCGCGCTCGACCTTAAATAACCGCTGTACCGCTCCGCCCTGTGAGGCAAGCTGGAACAATTGGTTGAATCCGTCATCCTCTGCTGCGATGTAAACGGTCCGGCCGTCATGCGAGAGCGAGAAACTCGACACCGAGCGATCCCAAGCCTCGGTGAGAACCGAGGGCTGCCCGGCCAACGGCCAGGAAAGCCGAGCAAGCCGCGTCAGCGAGTACAGGCGGCCCCCGGGAACTGCTCGACGGGCTTGCAGCGCAAACAACGCCCCTCCTTGGAATGGGAATTTCGGCAGGTAGTAGCTTTGTCCCTGTGGCGTGATCTGCTGCGGCTCGCCGCCCGCAGCAGCGACGGAATACAACGCCGCCTCACTTTCCGTCGACATCATTTCATTGCGATTCCAAAACGCCGCGAAAACGATGGACTTCCCATCCGGCGCCCAGACGGCTTGCAACGATGCGCCGCTTCCTACCTCTCCGGGGATTCCAGCGAACCCGGGCGAGTCCGCGAGCTTCGAGCCCTTGAGCACATCGACTGGTTTTGCCCCTTCCGCCAGTTCTTGGACAAAAATGTGCAGCCTTTTTTCATCGAGCCACACATTCCAGAAACGCACGGGCATCGCCTCGTAGATGCGGGCGGTGTACTTGCGCTGTTTGCGCTCATCGGCGATGGGGTCGTAATTACTCTCAAACAGAATGGCATTGCCGTCCGGCCGCCATTGCGGGTTCGACGCGCCCGCCGGCAGGTCCGTGATACGCCGCGCTTCACCTCCGTTCAGGGGAAGTACGTAGACCTGTCCGGCTTCGTCGCCTTCCCGGCGCGTCACGAAAGCTAGCCGCGTGCTGTCGGGAGACCAGGCGGGAGCCGACTCGGGCGCCTTCGTGTAAGTCAGGCGGCGCGGAGGCGCACTTCCGTCGGCCGGCACCAGCCAAAGGTCCGCCAACTGTTTCGCGGGGTCGTAACTCGGTTCGGTAAGTAGAAACACGATGGACCTGCCGTCTGGGCTGACCGCCACGTCGCTTACGCGTTTCATCAGCCAAATATCTTCATGAGTGATGGGCCGTTTCTCCGCGAACATGGCCACGGCCCAAAAGAAAAGAAGCGCCAGCTTTTTCATTCGTCGAATTCTCCACGGAAAGTTTGAACACGAATTTCCTTTTTGACCCCAAGAACGGCTGCAATGGTATCCCCAGTCCGCCTGTTCTCGTCAATGCGAAACAATTTTCATCTCGGATCGCCCGCCAACGAGCAATGTCGCGGAACCGGAGTCTCGATGTAACCGGGACCAAGCAGTTTGAGCCACGGAGTGGCATGCCTTCTTGCTCACCCATTTCGTGAGCGGGCGTCTATCGCTACTGGGGTGTACGGCCGACGCGGGTCTGGCTGACTTACCTGAGAGATCCAATTTGAGAGAAGAGGTGTGATTATGCGCAATGTGTGGAAGTGTGCTTTGGGTGTGTTGATGGGACTCAGCGTTTTGGCCGGGAATGCCGGCGCGCAATTCAAGAACGGGAGCCAGGCGACGGAGCTGAACATTCCGCGCGTCAGCCAGCGCGGTACGGTGTCGCAGCGGATTGGACTGACGGACATCACTATTACGTATCACCGGCCAGAAGTGGGTGGACGGGAGATCTGGGGCAAGACAGTGCCTTATGGAAAGGTGTGGCGCGCCGGCGCAAACGAGAATACGACCATCACTTTTTCCGATGATGTGTCCGTGGAAGGGAAATCCCTTGCGGCGGGGACCTATGGGCTGCACACCATTCCCGACAAGGATCAGTGGACGGTTATTTTTTCGAAGAACTCGACTTCCTGGGGCAGCTTCAGCTACGACGAGAAAGAGGACGCGTTGCGCGTGACCGCCAAGCCGCAGGCGGCGGATTTCCGCGAGGCCCTTTCCTACACATTCGAGGAAGTCAAACCGGATTCGACGGCTGCCACTCTTCGCTGGGAGAAACTGGCGGTTCCTTTCCACGTCTCGGTGGACGTGAAAGCGGTTGTTTTGCGAAGCATCAAGAACGAGCTGCGGAGTGTCGGCGGATTCTCCTGGGCGGGGTACGACGAGGGGGCGCAATGGTGCCTGGACAACAATTACAACCTGGAAGAAGCGCTGAAGTGGGAAGAGACTTCGATCCAGAATGAAGAGCGGTTTGAAAATTTGGAGACCAAATCGCGCATCCTCGACGTGCTGGGACGCAAGGAAGAATCCGCCAAAGTGGTTTCCAAGGCGTTCGACAAAGCCACTGCGATTCAACTGTACTCCTACGCCCGGGGCCTGCAACGATCGGGGAACGTCAAGCGCGCGTTCGAGATCTATCCTCAGGTCCCCAAGAAGGATGCGAATCATTGGACCAGCCACCTGGCGCTGGCGCGAATCTCGTCGAACACGGGAGATTTCCCGGCAGCGGCCAAGGAAATGACGATAGCCATCAGCGTGGCGCCTGATACGACGAAGCCGTTTCTTCAACCATTGCTGAAGCGCCTGGAAGCGAAGGACGACATCAATAAGTAGTTGAGAAGAGTGGGGATATCAGTTTTCAGTTGTAAATAAGAGAAGAAGGAGATTTGTTTTGTTTCCGTGGCTGGGCGTATGGTAGAAACTTATCAGAAGCTACTTCAACAGCCCGGATTGCACAGAGTAAGCCGTTGCTTCTGCAAAGGGAAAAACGGGTTTTTAAAATGAGTTCTGGTGATCAGGTGATTATGAAAAACACTTTTTCGCGGCGCGATTTCGTTCGCTCTGGGGCGCTTGTTGGGGCGGCGTTGGCTGCTTTGAAGGATGTATTCGGAGCGGCGGCGGGGTGGCCAGCGGGTGAGGAAGGATCGGATATTCGTCTGGGCGTGGCCAGCTACACGTTCCGGAACTTCAGCCGGGCGCAGATGATCGGCTTCCTGAAGCAGCTCAACGCGCTGAAGCTGAATGCGAAGGATGTCAAAGATCATCTCCCGATGGAACCGCAGGAGGAGGAGGCTGCGCTGGCGGACTATGCCGCGGCGGGGATCAAGCTGCACGCTGCCGGAACCATTTATTTCCCGAAAGATGAAGATGCGGATATCCGGAGCAAGTTCGAATATTGCAAACGGGCGGGGATTGGCGTGATTGTCGCGGGCGATCCCGCGCCGGAGACTTTGCCGCGGATAGAGAAGTTCGTGAAGGAGTACAACATCCGTTTCGCGATCCACAATCACGGGCCGGAAGATAAATTGTGGCATTCGCCGCTGGATGTGTTGAAGGCGGTGAAGGGGATGGATCCGCGCATCGGATGCTGCATCGATGTGGGTCATACGGTTCGCGCGGGGACGGATGTGGTTCAGGCGATCCGCGAGGTGGGCGCGCGGCTGTTTAACGTGCATATGAAGGATCTCGCGAACTTTGAGGCAAAGGATAGCCAGGTGGCGGTGGGAGAGGGCCTCATGCCGGTGAAGAGGATTTTTGAGGCGCTTGGCGCGATCAAGTACAAGGGCTTCGTGGATCTGGAGTATGAGATTCATGCCGATGATCCGATGCCGGGGGTTATCGAGAGCATTGCTTATATGCGGGGCGTGCTAGCGGGGATGGGCTAGGCGGGACGGCGCTGAATGGCAAGAGTTGAGGGTTGGACTGCCCCAAGGCAAGCCCCCTGTGCTGTACCTGCTGACGCATGCGGAATATGGCAAAGGGGCTTGGAACAATGAGCGCGACGACAATCGATCTCGACGAGAAAACTTATGGACGACTGCTGGGCCGGACACTTCCGCATGTGCTTCACACGGACGAAGAGTGCGAACGCCTCACCAACGAGCTGATGCGCCTTGACGAACGAGAAGACCTTTCGCCGGAGGAGGCGGAACTTGCCGAATTGCTGACCGTGCTGATTGACGAGTATGAGGAGCACCGCTATCCAATCCGGAAAGCAAGCCCGCAGCAAATGCTTCAGCATTTAATGGAGGCACGGAAGCTGACACAGAAGGACCTCTGGAAGATTTTCCGCTCCAAAGGAATTACATCCGAGGTGTTTCACGGCAAGCGTTCCATAAGCAAAACACAGGCCAAGAAGCTCGCGGAGTTTTTTCACGTCAGCGCCGAGCTATTCATCTAGGACCAGCCGACCACTTCAGAACGCAAAGGCGGATCCCTCCCGAAAGGACTCGAGTGTCTACGCAGACTACACAGGCAGACTAGGCGTGGGAGAGCGCGGGTTGCTTGTGTTCGGCGACGGAGGCGAGGGCGGCTTCGATGACGGCGAGGCCTTCGTCGAGTTGCTCGTCGGTGACGACGAGGGGGACGAGGATGCGGATGACGTTGTTGAAGGTGCCGGCGGTGATGGTGATTAGGCCGTGCTCGTAGCAAAATTTGGCGATTGCTTTGGTTTCGGTGTCGGCGGGTTCGCGGGTCTGTGGGTCGCGGACCAATTCGATGGCGCACATGCCGCCGAGGCCACGAACATCCCCGATTAAGGGCCATTTTTTCTGCCAAGCCTGGGCGCGCTGTTCGAAATGCTTGCCGATGGCAGTGGAGCGAGCGAGGAGGCCGTCTTTCTCGATGGTTTCGATGGCGGCTAACGCGGCGGCGCAGGAAGCGGGGTGGCCGCAAAAGGTTCCGCCGAGAGCGCCCACGCCGGGGGCGTCCATGATTTCGGCGCGGCCGGTGACGGCGGCGATGGGCATGCCGCCGCCGAGGGATTTGGCCATGGTGATCAGATCGGGCTCGATGCCGAAATGTTCGGAGGCGAACCATTTGCCGGTGCGGGCGAAGCCGGATTGCACTTCGTCGGCGATGAAGAGGATACCGTGCCGGCGGCAGATATTTTGTAGGAGCTTGAAATAGTCGCGCGGGGGGATGATGAAGCCGCCTTCACCGAGAACGGGTTCGGCGATGACGGCGGCAACGGATTCGGGAGCCACGACACGCTTGAAGGCGTCTTCGAGATGATGCGCGAAGGATTCGGCGGTGGCTCCTCTTTCGCCGCGGTACGGATAGGCGAATGGAATGCGGTAGATGTCGCTGGCAAAGGGCTGGAAGCCGGCTTTATAAGGATGGGTCTTGCTGGTCAGCGACATGGTGAGAAGGGTGCGGCCATGGAAGGCGTCCTCGAAACAAATGACGGCGGGGCGCTTGGTGAAGGCGCGGGCGATCTTGATGGAGTTTTCGATGGCTTCGGCGCCGGAGTTCAGGAGAATGGTTTTCTTGGGAAAATTGCCGGGAGCCAGGGCGTTGAGTTTTTCGGCGACGGCGACATAGCTTTCGTAGGGAGTGACGGCAAAACAGAGATGCAGGTGCTTCTCGACTTGCGCGCGGATGGCGGCGAGCACGCGAGGAGAGCGATGGCCGATGTTGAGGCAGCCGATGCCGCCGGCGAAATCGAGATAGCGATTGCCGTCGACATCCTCGATGGTGGCGCCGTTCGCGCTGGCGGCGAAAACCGGCGTGGCATTGGAAGGACCGCGGGGAATCGCGGCTTCGCGGCGCGCCATCAGGGCGCGGGACTGGGGGCCGGGTATTTCGGTGCGAATCTGAATGGTATTCATGGTTTTCGTTTCTCCACTTCAAGCGAAAAGCAGATTCCTCGCTTCGCTCGGAATGACAAAGTGATCTATCAGTACCAGCCGATCGGGGTTTCGTCGAGATTGACGAACACCTGCTTGGTTTCGAGATATTCCTCAAGGCCCCAGGGACCCAACTCACGGCCGAAGCCGGACTGCTTGTAGCCGCCCCAGGGGGCCTCGACGTAGGTCGGTTGCATGTGATTGACCCAGACGATTCCGGCGCGGAGGGACTTCACGACGCGGAAGGCTTTGTAAATGTCGCGGGTCCAGACGGCGGCGGCCAGGCCGTAGGGCGTGTCGTTGGCGATGCGAATGGCTTCCGGTTCGCCTTCGAAGGGAATCACGGAAGCGACGGGGCCGAAGATTTCTTCGCGAGCGATGCGCGCGTTGTTATCCACGTCGTAGAAAATGGTGGGCTCGACGTAAAAGCCTTTGCCAAATTGTTTCGGGCGCCCCCCGCCGATGGCTACCTTCGCTTCCTTCTTGCCGAGTTCGAGGTACCCGCTGACGCGGTCGTATTGTTCCTTGCTGACCAGCGGTCCCATTTTCGTTTCGCGTTCGAGGGGAGCGCCGAGCTTGATGCGCCTGGCCTTTTCGGTCATGGCGTCCACAAATTTTGAGTAGATTTTCTTCTCGACGAGAATGCGGCTGCCGGCGGAGCAAACTTCGCCCTGATTGATGAAGATGCCGAAAAGTGCGCCGTCCACGGCGGCTTCCCAATCCGCGCCGTCGAAGAAAATATTGGGAGACTTGCCGCCGAGCTCGAGGGTGACGCGCTTGAGGGTGTCCGCGGCGCTCTTGACGATGATTTTTCCGACGGCGGCGCTGCCGGTGAAGGCGATCTTGTCCACGCCGGGATGCGCGACAAGCGCGGCTCCGGCGGTTTCGCCAAAGCCGTTGACGATGTTGACGACACCCGGCGGCAGGCCCAATTCTTCGAACCAGTTGGCGACTTCCATCATGGTGAGCGGCGTCTGCTCCGCGGGCTTGAGGACGCACGTGCAGCCAGCGGCGATGGCGGGGGCGAGCTTCCAGGAAGCCATGACTAGCGGATAGTTCCAGGGAATGATTTGCCCGGCGACGCCGACCGGTTCGCGCAGAGTAAAGCTCAGGGCATTGGCAGGCACAGGATTGACGTGGCCGAGAACTTTGTTGGCGAGGCCGGCATAATATTCGAAACAGGTGGCGGCATCGGCGATGTCGTACTCCGCTTCGACAATGGGCTTGCCGGAATTGCGGCATTCCAGCTCGGCAAGCGGCGCAGCGTTGGCGCGAATTTTCTCGGCCAGTTTGTAGAGAAGGCGGCCGCGCTCGGCGGCACTGGTCTGGCGCCACGGGCCGGAGTCGAAGGCGGCGCGCGCGGCTTTCACGGCGCGATCGACGTCGGCCGCCGTGCCCGAGGCAACGTGAGCGATCACTTCTTCGGTGGAAGGATCGTAGACGGGAAACATCTCGCCGGAAGAACTCTTGACCCACTGCCCATTGATGTAGTTTTGATAGGCTCGAACGATGGTTTTCGCGGTGCTCGACATAACGGCCTCCCCAATTCAAAGCGCCGGCACAGCCGCCAGCTTGCGCGCGGCCTTGCGGCGCCCGTAAATAAAGAAGAAAAACGCGGCCAGACCGACAAGAAACAAAGTCCCGATGAACATCTTGATTTCAAATAATCGGATGGATTCGATTTGATGCGAGGGAATGAAAGCCACGCCGATGCCCAGCGAGGTGGTGAGCAGCCCGCAAGTGCCCGCAAGCACAAGGGTGGACTTCCGGTAGTAGCCTTCGCCGGGCGCGGATTGCCTGGCGAGCTTGAGCAACGCCGCGTGCATGTAGAGATAAGGCACGAGCTGCAGCACCACGGCCAAATCCAGCATGGTGACGAAGGCTTCCTTGACGCCGGCGCCGACAAAACTCATGGCCAGGAAGATCGCGGAGAAGCTGGCATGCACGATCAGCGCAACGTAAGGGGTCGCAAACTTCTTGTGCAGCTTGCCCAAACCCTCCGGCAAGTAAAGATCGAGGCCGGCGACGAAAGGAATGCGCGCGGAACCGGCAAGCCAGGCCGAAGCGATCCCGGCGATGGAAATGCTGAGCACGAAGGCAAAGGGGGAAACGATCCAGGGCACATGGACGCGCTCGGCCATGTGACTTACGCCTTGAATGACGCCCTGGAGGACGCCGATATCCTGCTTGCTCACGGCGAGAAGCAGCGTCAGAGTTGCGCCGAAATACAAAGCTCCGGCGAGAAGACCGCCCCATCCAACGGCGCTGGGAAGAGTTCGCCGCGGGTCTTGAATTTCGTCACCCATGATGGAACCCAGTTCGAGCCCAACCAACCCAAAGCAGATCACTCCGAAGGAGCCGATCAAACGAATGTCGCCGGTGATGCGGAAATCGGATGCGGTCATGGTGGTGCCGAAACGAAAGAGCACGACCAAGCCGAGGCCAATGAGCGTGGCGGCGGTGATGGCGGTACCCATCCCGCCCAGGTTATTCACCCACCTGCCGACGCCGAGGCCGCGCACATTCAGGACCACGAGAAGTACGAGAAGCACCATGGATGCGCCGAGCGCGAACCAAGGATTGTCGGCCAGGGTGCGGGCGCGCGGGCCGGCGACGTAAACGGAGATGCCGACGAAATAAAGAAGAACCGTGGGCACGTAGAAAATGTTGTTCGTCCAGTAGCACCAACCCGAGAGGAAGCCGTGGAAGTCGCCGAAAACCTGTTTGGCCCAGAGATAGACGCCGCCCTCACCCGGATAACGGTGGGCCAGTTCGATGACCGCGATGCCCTGCGGCCAGAAAAAAAACAGCAAGGCCAGGAACCAGAGCCAGACGGTAACGCCGCCGTTGGCCGCGATGGTGGGAACCACGTTGAGGTTGACGATGGCGACGACAAATAACAAAACGAGGTCCCCGAGTCCCAGCACGCGGCGAAGGTGAGGCGCTTCCTGTGACACGGGCGCTGCCGGCGCAGTGATGACCTCGTTTGGCAACGATTTTCTCTCCTGAGTTACGTTACGCACCGAAGCGGACTAGTGCCCGGCTGCACCGACAAATGCCAGGCCACGCTCCTGCTGGGCCTTGGCGAGCGCGGGGGCGACTTCTTCAAACACCGCTAGATGCTTGTCTATATCCGCGCCGGTATGCTGAACAGAGATGGTCCACTGCTCGTCCCACCAATAGGGCTGGGGGAGGACGCCGCGGTTGACCATCGTGAACCAATAGTGGCGCCAGAGATCGATATCGATCTTGGTCCA
>Ga0137415_10003920_pt1 | contig 14759 bp, 12 predicted proteins | sample CZODoug3_1_1_16f_FD_183082 | JGI IMG/M metagenome (GOLD analysis project Ga0137415, IMG submission 183082) | Vadose zone soil fungal communities from Angelo Coast Range Reserve, California, USA - CZODoug3_1_1_16fungal (Hybrid Assembly) | ecosystem: Environmental > Terrestrial > Soil > Vadose... | reverse complement strand
CCATGTAAAGGATCTGCGCACCGGCACGATCTTGCCGGATACCATCGAGCGCGTGACCGGAGTCGAATGGGCCGCCGACAACAAAACGCTTTTCGTGGTCTCCGAAGACGCGGTCACGAAGCGCAGCGACAAACTGTGGCGCCACGTTCTGGGCTCGATGGGCTTTGATCCGGTTTATGAGGAAAAAGACGAGCTGTATGATCTCGAGATTGCAAAGACCCGGGATAAGCAGTACCTGTTGCTCGGCATAGAAGCCAAGGACACCACGGAGTGGCGTTTTCTGCGCGCAGACCGCCCGGAAGCCGGATTTCGAAACCTGCTGCCTCGCAGAAAGAATCACCGCTACTACGTCAGTCACCGGGAGGGGCTGTTCTACATCCGCAGCAATCGCGAGGGCGTCAACTTCTCCCTATTCACGGCGCCGACTAGCGATCCATCCGAAAAGAACTGGAAAGTCTGGCTGCCGCACCGCAATGACGTGCTGCTGAGCGGTCTCGACCTGTTCCGCGATTTCGCCGTAAGCCTCGAGAAGTCGGAGGCGGTGAACCGTCTTCGTATCTACAGCTTTCCAAAAAAGTCTTGGACAGAGATTTCTCTCCCGGAGCCGGTCTACTCAGCGTTTCCCGGCAACAATCCGGAGTACGCATCGCCAACTTATCGCTACAACTACCAAAGCTTTCTGACGCCATCGAGCGTCTACGATTACGACATCGCCAGCGGTAAATCGACACTGCGGAAACGGCAGGAGGTGCTCGGCGGTTACGATCCCAGACAGTATGTGAGTGAGCGTCTGTGGGTGAAGGCGCGCGACGGTACGAAGGTCCCTGTCTCGATTGTTTATAAGAAGGGCTTCGTCCGTGACGGCAAGAGCCCACTGCTGCTATATGGTTACGGCTCCTATGGCTTCGGAACCCCTGCGACATTTTCCAGCTCGCGCCTGAGTCTGCTCGATCGCGGAGTAGCATATGCAATCGCGCACATCCGAGGCGGGGACGAAATGGGCTGGCAGTGGCGGCTGGATGGCATGCTCATGAAGAAGAAAAACACTTTCTTCGATTTTGTGGATACGGCCGAATATCTCATTCGTGAAAGATGGACCTCGAAAGAGCGGCTCGTTGCCGAAGGCGGTAGCGCGGGCGGGTTGCTGATGGGGGCAGTTGTCAATCTACGGCCCGACTTGTTCCGGGCGGTGCATCTTTCCGTGCCGTTTGTCGATGTAATGAATACGATGATGGATCCCTCGCTGCCACTCACGGTCGGAGAGTACCTGGAATGGGGAAACCCCAATGAAAAGGCGGCATACGACTACATGAAGACTTATAGTCCATACGACAATCTGGAGAAGCGCGCTTATCCGGCGATGCTCGTGACCAGCAGCTTCAACGATAGTCAGGTGATGTACTGGGAGCCCGCCAAGTATGTCGCGCGGCTGCGAACGTTGAAGACGGATTCGAAACCACTGTTGCTCAAAATCAAAATGGAGCCGGCAGGGCACGGTGGCGCGTCCGGCCGGTACGACCGGCTGCGGGATCAAGCTTTCGAATACGCATGGATGCTTTCGCAGGTGAAGATCGAAGAATAGGACAAGGTTCTAGCGTTTGCCGTTATCGACGAATTGCACGCGCGGCCGGCCCGGCTGCTACTTTGGACGCACTGCGATTAGGTCGATTTCTACCAAAGCGCCACGAGCACCAGCGGGCAGAACCACCTGCACCGTGGTGCGTGCGGGCTTGTTCGGTTGGTCCCTGGTGCCGAAGAATTGGGAATATCCGGCCATCATTCCGGCAAAGTCCATCTTGCCGTCTTTCGCAGGATCGCCGCCGAGGTACACACGCATCATCACCACATCGCCCAGCGTCAGTTTCTGCGATTCGAGGAACTTTTGAAGGTCCTTGAGTATACCCACAGTTTGTGACGTGGTGTCGGTGTGTACCTTGATGTCCGGGTCGAGCCATCCACTCACATACAGCGTGTCTCCGGCCCATACTGCCGCCGAAATTGGAAGGTCAGCATTCGAGGGGTTTTGACTAGCCGGCAGCGGAATTCGTTTTGTTTGAGCATCCAGTGCGCGTCGCAGGATCGTGATTGGGATAGAGCCGTCCGGACGTGGAGGAACTTTCCAGGAAAGCTCGTCTCCGTTCAACTCATAGGTCCGTACCTGAACAGTGTCGTCCCAATTCGGCCAGCTGGCTCGATCAATGTGGAAGCTGATGGTGTGGTTGCCGGGATCGACCGTATAGGTCCCAAAATGAACGCTCATGCCCAGTGCGACGCTCTTATATTCTTCCGGGCTCACTTTGATCCTGTCGTCGGACGAGAGTTTTGGCCGGTCGGCGCGATAGATCTGGACAGAGTAGTGGCCGTCGGAAGTAAAGACAATGAGCCCATGTGGGCTTTGGCCGAAGTCGGGAACGCGAGTGCCGTCGGGAAGCAGTTTGTCGGCTCTGGCGAGAACCCATGTACCGACGATGGAGGAGGCCTGCGCAACCGCGGAGAGGGGAGCTGCTAGCAGCACTGCGAGAAGTAAAAGACGCTTGGTCATCATGCGGTTAACGTAACCACCGAAGAGCCACCGCACAATTTGATAATTCTCAACACATTGTTGAGCAGGATTTATGCTTTCTTGCAACGGCCGGCAGATATGTTGACGAAGCTATTGCGCGCACTTCTGGAGGAAATCCTGCGGAGAACCGGTGCGGATGGTGCCGGCCAGTGTCACGCCCTGCATGGTTTGCAGCAGATCATCAATTCAGCGCAAGCATACGGCGAGCATAAAATGGCTAGAAGCTGTCTCATAAACCCAAAACTCTGGGTGACGCTAAGTGTGAGACCCGCCATCGAAGCGGGTCTCATGGTTTCCGCCGAAGGCCAAAAAGCATATATGAGACAGCTTCTAGAGCAGGCTCTCAGTTCTCGCGTGCGGCGGCTTCTAGCGCGGACAGGTCCATCTTGATCATCCCCATCATGGCTTCCATAGCTTTGGGATGGCTGATCAGATCGCCGATATTGCGCGGTACGATCTGCCAGCATAGGCCGAAGCGGTCGGTGAGCCAGCCGCAGGCCATGGGTTCGCCACCGCCATCCATCAACTTGTCCCAGTAGCTGTCGATCTCTTCCTGGGAGTCGCAGCGGACGAAGAACGAGAAGGCGGGGTTGAGCTGTTGCGCGGGACCGCCGTTGAGGAAGACCATCTCCTGGCCTTCAAGCTCGATCGTAATAGTGGCAATCTTGCCCACGGGCCAGGGGCCGACACCTTTGGAACGCAGCTCATCGAGCCTGCGTGCGTGCGGAAAAACGCTCAGGTAAAACTCGGCGGCTTCTTCGGCGTTGTCATTGAACCAGAGGAATGGCGCAAGTTTATTCATGGCTGGCATGGTAGTAGACAGGAGGTCACTGACGACAAGCTGACCTATGATTACCAACCGGAGAAGAGTTAGGGGGTACCTTGCCGGGGCCGCTTGATTGCCCTGACCTTTCCAGTCTTTTCTCCTCCGCAGAAGAACCGATCGCCGCCATCGGACTCTAGTCCTGAGACGTGGACACCGCTTGGCATATCGAGTTTCTCCAGGACCTCTCCCGTTCGAGGATCGACTCGCCTCACATCGCTTTCGTCACCTTCCCATGTAGCGTGCCAGAGCTCTCCGTCAACCCAGGTAACTCCAGTAACGAAGCGATTGGACTCGATGGTGCGAAGAATCGCCCCTGTGTCGGGATCGACTTGATGGATCTTCCGGTCCTGATACTGCCCCACCCAGAGCGTCCCTTCGGACCACGCAAGCCCTGAGTCACCGCCTCCGCCGGGCGCGGGGATCGTGGCGAGCACACGGCCACTCTCCGGATCGATTTTCTGGATGCGACCCTCAGCGATCTGAAACAGGTGCTGTCCATCGAAGGCAGTTCCTGCATGCGCGGCGACATCGATCGAGCGGAGCATCTGGCCGCTCGCAGGATCGACGGCATTCAGTTTATCTCCGGAGGCAATCCAGACATGCTGACCGTCATACGTGACTCCATGCACACGCTCGATGCCCGGAAAGGGACCATACTCACGGACGATTTCAGCGGCTGACTGTTTCATATTTCCATCCTAATCACTCAACAGTGGTGCAGGAAGCAGCAAAGTCGTCGTAAATCCAGGCACCGGCGGAGTTATCCAACGTCGAGCTCGCGCACGACCGAACGATTGTACCTTTCCTACTGCAGCAAGCGAGTCGAGTGCTCGCTGCACAGTGCGTTGGCTCGTTCCGAGCGCCAGCGCGAGTGCTGAACTCGACCACGACTCACCGTCTGCCAGGAAGGCTAGCACTGCCGCATGTTCATCTTCAACGGGCCGCGCCAGCACGACGACCTTGTGTGTGCGGCGTGGCACAAGTCGGAACCCTCGCTTTGTCGCATTGATGTTGGCGAGCGTTCGAAGCATCCTACGAAGCCGCGCGATTTCGACACGCAACCGCATCCGATGCGATTCATCGACGAATCTTGCTCCGAAGGCTTGGGCGAGAAGCACATCCCTCGATACATCTCCGGGCCATGCTTCGCCCAGCGCGCGTGCGAGCGCGAACAACACTGGACGTGTTGCAAGCGAAACGACTGTGCGTGCGTTACGCACGACATGACGGCATGCGTCCACGACGAGCGCTTTTGATGCCAGCAATGCTTCGACCTCTTTGAGCAGAAGGAACCGCTCCTTGCCACTCGCAATCAGGCGTGCTGCTGGCGTGTTTAGAACGAGAGATGCGCTTTCCACTTCTGCCGTCAGCGCGGGAATGCGTGCGCGGAGCGCGGAGCGTTTAGCCCGAGCGAGCGCAGCGCGTGCCTCTTGCGTCCTGAGGCGGCGTATCGCGATTCCAGCCACTGCGAGTTCATGAGCGGTCCTCAACGCGGGTGGGAGGATCGTTGGGTCGAGCTCGGCAAGCATGCGCTCCGCTTCGTCCAAGCGCCCGATCAGGAGGAGGCGCCGGATCTCGAGATGTCGGGCATGCGCCGCATTCAAGCGGTCACCGTGCTCTTCGAGTGTCTTACGCGCTGAGTCGAGCATTTTCGCGGGCCAGCCTAGATCGCGTGAGGCGAGCGCGATTTCAGCTTCGGCGACGAGACATCTTGCACGAGCCACGGCTTCTTTCGACCCGAAGGCACGCGCCGCACTTCGCAGCAGCGCCTTCGCGCGCACGAGATCGCCGAGCTGCGCCATCGCAATACCTCGAAGCGCGAGCGCTGGCGCATCGTCGCGTAGCGAGACTCGCTTCAATGCGCCGAGGGGATCACCCGCGGCGAGCGCACGTCCTGCTGCCGTGATCATCGAGTCCATCGGAATCCCGCCACACTTGTCACTCCCTGGTCGGTCGATATCTGCATCAGTATTTGTACATGACCACTAAGCACCCGGTCATATCGTGGACGCAGTGAAAAGCCAACATCCGATGAAAGAGAAAAAGGCAACGATGACATGGTAATGCACTCAGGCGCGGACGAATTAGAAGTTCAGAGGAGGGACATATGTGCCCAGCATGTATCGCAAGCACAGCAGTAATGGTCGCCGGAGCCGGATCCACGGGAGGAATTCTGGCGGTGTGCATCGACAAGTTCAGAAATTTTTTCAGAGCGAATCGTCTCGGTCTGTTTCAGAAAACAAAGGAGAAATAAGATGGCAACAAATAAAGAGAGAGACAAGGAACACGGGAAAGAGCACCTCGCGATAAACATCCCCCCGATTGTGTCGCAGCAGGAGTGGGAGGCAGCGCGCCAGCAGCTCCTCGTGAAGGAGAAAGCCTTGACCCGCTCCCGTGACGCGTTGGCCGCCGAACGCCGGCGGATGCCGTGGATGGCTGTGGACAAAAAGTACGAGTTCGATGGACCCAAGGGCAAGGTTAGCCTGCTCGACCTGTTCGAGGGCCGCCGGCAGTTGATCCTCTATCGCGCCTTCTTCGATCCCGGTGTGTTCGGTTGGCCCGACCACGCCTGCCGCGGCTGCTCCCTGGGCGCCGATCAGGTCGCCCACTTGGCCCATCTGAACGCCCGCGACACCACGCTCGCTTATGCCTCACGCGCGCCACAGAAAGACATCGAGCGGCTGAAGGCACGAATGGGTTGGAAGATGCCGTGGTACACCATCACAGACAGCTTCGACATCGACTTCGGCGTGGACGAGTGGCACGGCCACAATGCATTCATCTGCGACGGCGACAAGGTGTTCCGCACATACTTCATCAACAACCGCGGCGACGAGGCGATGGGGACCACCTGGAGCTATCTCGATATGACAGCGCTCGGCCGTCAGGAGACTTGGGAGGACTCGCCAAAGGGTTACCCCCAGACCCCGACGTACAAGTGGTGGAACTGGCACGATAACTACGACGCCGAAGCTTCGCCCGACCTGAAGTGGGTTGAGGTGTCCGACGCTGGAGAAGCCGCCTTCCGAAAGCATGATCAACCCAACGAAGGAGACAAGTGATGACAGCAAAGATGGCAACGCACAAAACCGGAACACGTGAACAGTGGCTAGCAGCTCGGCTCCAGCTGCTCAAGGCAGAAAAGGAACTAACACGGCGCAGTGACGAGTTGGCACAGAAGCGGCAGGAGCTGCCGTGGGTCCAGATCGACAAGGAGTACCGATTCGATACAGATACGGGGAGCGCCTCGCTCGCAGACCTCTTCAAAGGACGCTCGCAGCTGCTCGTCTACCACTTCATGTTCGGGCCCGACTACAAGGCGGGGTGCCCATCCTGCTCGTCGATCGCGGACGGCTTCAACGGCATTGTCATCCACCTGGAGAACCACGATGTCGCATTTTCCGCGGTGTCGCAGGCGCCTCTCGCGAAGCTGCAGGAGTACAAGCAGCGAATGAGCTGGGCATTCCCTTGGGCGTCGTCCATTGGTGGCGCCTTCAACTTCGATTTCTGCGCTTCCTACACAGAGCAACAGCAGCGCGAGGGCATTGAGTACAACTTCACCCGCGAACCTGAGATGGAGTGGCGCAGAGGTGAGAAGGGTGGCGGCGAAGGGGCAGAAGCCCAGTTCGCAGCCATGTGCGGGGTCGATGTACCCGCCTTCCATCGCGAGAGACCGGGTATGAGCGCATTCGTGCTCGAGGACGGCGTCGTCTACCACAGCTATTCCACCTATGCGCGCGGAGTGGACGGCATCTGGGGCATGTACCAATGGCTCGACCGCGCCCCCAGGGGTCGTAACGAGACGGGCGTTTGGTGGCGCCGCCATGATGAGTACGACAAGCGCTAAGCGATGTCGTGGCACAGCTGCCTAACGGGAATCCGAAAGCACCTTCAACACAAGTTCAGGAGTATGGAATGTTCACCATAGTATTTAACAGTGGCCGGAAATTGGCTTCCTCTTCGCATAGGGAGAGGAAGCCTCCAACTCCAATAGGGGCGATGAAGTGCTGCAATGCCCAGATGGGGGGGCGACCACAACGTAGCTGGTGGCATGGCGCTAGCCGATGTGTGGGCTCGGGCGCATTGCTGGTTCTGCTGCCGAAGTGTCCGATGTGCATTGCGGTGTATCTGAGCTTGTGGACAGGAGCAAGCGTGGCGATGTCAGTCGCGACGCACCTGCGTCCAATGCTGATGATTTTGTTCTTTGCCTCGGCGCTTTTGCTGGTCGTACGGTGCGTAGCGGTACGAACCCGTTAAGAAATCTCAACGAGAAGGAAGCCAGTAAGGGATGAGTCTTCAATAAACGGCCTGGTATTGACTGATCCGGTGGTGGTTGGGTTTTCGGCTTGCCATATAGTCGCCTTGTAGGACATGGCATTGCGCCATCTATCGGCTCAGCAGCGGCAGGCTGGCAATACAGAGCGCGACCTGCGTGAGCAGCACGCCGCCTGTAACCCAGAAAAAGATCCGGCGATAACGGCTTTCGAGAATGTCCGCAAAGACGCCTCCGGTGAATGTCAGCAGAAAGGGCAAAGCCCAGAGCCAAGTCTCCGATTGCACGCCAATTGTAATGAGTACCAGCAGCGGGCCCGCGACAATCAGCGGTGTGGTGTTGCCAAAGTAGCGCGAGCGGGGCATGGTAAGATACAGGGCCAGCGCTCCGGCAGCGGCGATGGTGATGCCGGCGATGGTGATATCCGAGAAGAGATGCTTTGCCGGATCGAGCGAAAACCACATTTTGCCCGCAGTGCTGCGGAAGACGTAGCTGAAGGCGTCTGGCCGGAAGGCATACGACGCAAAAAGCACGAAGAAGCTGCCCAGCACCCAAAGAATGGCAAGCGTTGGAATGTAAGCCCGGCGGCCCTCCGCAACATACGCCATGAAGGCGATCACCAGCACGAGAGCAAGCAGAAAAGCGGAGATATGCGCCGCCGCCGTGAATCCGAGAGCCAGAGTCAGCAGCACAATACGCGGTCGCCACTTGCGGCGCGGTCCCTGCATGGTATGCGAAACGCCGATGGCGGTGTAGACGGCGGAGAACAATCCGAAAGCTGCGAGAATTTCATTATTCGGATAAGTGCAGGCGTGAATAATAGGTGGTGCAAAACAGTAGAGCCCGAGCGCGATGTATCCACCTGTGTTGCCATAGAGCCGCCGCGTGACCCACCACAGGCAAGCTCCTAGAGCCAGCCCCGCAAGAATGAAGGGCAGCCGCAGCAGAAAGTTGATGTAGCTGACTTCGTGGCGCATCTCCCATGTAGAGGTGCCCGATGCCTGTCCTGCAAAAATGCGCTGGATGGTAAGCGGCAGGCCGGTAGCGCGATACGCGAGCGTTCCATCATGAATGTTGCCGCAGGTGGTGAAGTATCCGGCCAGTGGAGAAGGGCGCTCCCACATCTCGCGGCCGCAGCGGGCGAATTCGTAGTCTGTCTCTGACAACGTACTTTTTGCGGTGACCCAGAGGCACTGGCCCAGCAAAATCAGCAGCAGAACGGCTGCAATTTGCTGTGGACGGTTAAAGCGGAATTTGCGCAGGCGGTGGCGGGTCGGTGCGGACATCGTTCCGGAGTGGTATTTGAGTTTCGATATAGAGGTAGTGTACTTGAGGGTTTGTTTTCTGGTGGAGCAAGGGCGACTGGGTTGTCTTTGTGGTGCCTGTCCTGGCACAGTTGGTGAGTTTCTCGGACCCGCAGCATGAGTTAACTACCAAAAGTGGAACAAAGACTGCCAACGCGAAAATAAATAAAATTGATTTTCACTTTAATTTTATTCAATTCCATGTTACCGTCATTCACATGTTCGCGCCCTCCAGAGAACTCCTGCGAAAGCGACGCGAGAGAGAACATCCGCTATTGCTTATGCCTGAGGAGGATCTTGATTTTGTGCTGCAATTTGTATTGGCGTCGGGTTCTCTGAAAGAAATGGCGCGCCTGCACGGCGTCAGCTATCCAACGATTCGCGCCAGCCTGGATCGTGTGATTGAGAATTTACGGCAGCGCCTGAACGGCGCGCCTCCGGATCCGATGACCAACTTGCTGGCCGATTTGGTTGAACGAGGTGAGATCAAACTCGCCACTGCCAAGAGCATCCGCGCGATTTACCGCACGGTGATTGATAAAGATACAGACGAGGAGGAGTCCCAATGACCGGGAGTTTACTTGAGGGAATTCGAGAGATTGAACGTCATCGAACGCTGATCGCTACCTGCATTCCACTGCTGGGCGGCGCGCTGGTGGTCGCATCGAGTGTGCTGATGCCGCGAGGCAAGGCGAAGGGCTTGCTGACGGGAGCGTACATGCTGCTGGTTAGTCTGGGAGTGGCATGCTTATGCTTCGTCTTGATTGGGGCCATCACAGGTGTGCCACGTAGCATGATAATTCCTTTGCTGGTGCCGGGAATTGCCCTTACTGCGGTGATGGGCATATTTACACCCGAAGTGATTCGAGAATACCAACGTTTTGAGGTACGCAAACTTGCGGCAGAGATTTTCAGGCGCAGCTAGAAAATTGCGCTCCATCCTGCATCGCTCCTGTATCTTCCGGAAACCGACGTGAGAATTCGACAAAGAATGTCGTGTCCGCGAACGTGTGCTCCCAGGCATCCAGCTTCTGCTAATTAAAAATCAGGCAAAAACTTTTAATGAATACACAGTTAACTAAGAATTTTTAGTTACCGAATGCATGCTGTTTTTCAGAGCCCTGCATCTAGCTGAATCCATTGACCTAACCCCCATTGCCGCGAGCTAACTATTTCAGTATCATAGAGATAAGTCTTTGTACGGTTGGTTTTGGCTGGCCGCTTACTCTTTAAGACCCCACCTAATTTATGGCAGACGATCAGAACCCACAACTCCCTCTTGGTAACGGCAGCGGCGGTGACGGCACAGGCGATCCCACGGGCGCGGCAAGCCTTATTCCTATCAACATTGAAGAGGAGATGCGCCGGTCGTACCTCGCCTACTCGATGTCAGTCATCATCGGCCGCGCGCTGCCCGATGTCCGGGACGGCTTCAAGCCTGTTCATCGCCGCGTTTTATACGCGATGCACGAGATGGGCCTGCAGCATAACAAGAAGTACACCAAGTGCGCCAAGGTTGTAGGACAGACGATGGGTGTGTATCACCCACACGGCGATTCGGCGATTTATGACACGCTCGTGCGCCTGGCGCAGCCTTTCAGCATGCGTTACCCCACAGTCGACGGACAGGGTAATTTCGGTTCAGTCGATGGCGATATGCCCGCAGCCATGCGTTACACCGAGTGCCGCCTGATGCGCATTGCCGGTGACATGCTGGCGGATATCGACATGGAGACGGTCGATTTTGTCCCGAACTATGACGAGTCGACGCTGGAGCCATCGGTACTGCCCACGCGCATCCCCAACCTGATTGTGAACGGCTCAAGCGGTATCGCGGTCGGTATGGCCACTAATATCCCGCCGCACAATCTGACCGAGGTCATTAACGCCGCCATTGAGATGGTCAACGATCCCCATGCCGGGCTTGCCGAAGTGCTGAAGCATGTGCAGGGGCCAGACTTCCCGACAGGCGGATTCATCTATGGGCGCAGCGGCATTGCGAACGCATACCAAACAGGCCGCGGCCGCTTCCTGATGCGAGCCAAGTGTGCGATCGAGAACATGCCCCAGGGACGCCAGGCGATCATCGTCAGCGAAATCCCCTACCAGGTGAACAAATCGAAGCTCATTGAGCGCATCGCCGAGTTGGTGAATGACAAGATCATCGACGATATCTCTGACGTGCGCGACGAGAGTGACCGCGACGGCATGCGCATCATGATCGAGCTGAAGCGCGGTGCCGAGGCACAGATCGTACTGAATCAGCTCTACAAGCACACGCAGATGCAGGAAGGCTTCTCGATGATCTTCCTGGCGGTCGTGAACGGCCAGCCGCGCGTGCTGCCATTGCCCGATGCTATTCGTCACTTCATCGATCACCGTGTCGACGTAGTTCGGCGCAGGACGGCGTTCTTGCTGCGCAAAGCACGTGAGCGCGAGCACATTCTGCTCGGCTACCAGATCGCGCTCGATCACCTGGACAACGTCATCAAGATCATCCGCGGATCGTCTTCAAGAGCCGACGCGCGTGAGAACCTCTTCCAGTTCTTCTCCAACAAGACGATTACGGTGAAGGATCAGGCGATCAAGGGCGTCAAGCTCGATCCGGCGAAGTATGCCATCGACGAAGGGACGCTCATTGGCGCGACGCTTACGCTCAGCTACCGCCAGATCGACGCCATCCTCGAACTGCAACTCTATCGCCTGACCCAGCTCTCCATCGACGAGCTGCTGAAGGAACTCGCCGAAGTCCGCGACCGCATTGCCGAGTACGAATCGATTCTGGCCTCGGAGAAGAAGCTGCGCAGCGTGATCGTGAAGGAGCTCGAGCAGGTTCGCAAGGACTACGGCGACGAGCGCCGCACGCAGATTCTCGACGAGACAGCCGAGCTTCAGTTGGAAGACTTGATTGCCGACGAACAGGTTGCGGTCACGGTTTCGCACTCTGGCTATCTCAAGCGGACGCCGATCTCAACCTACCGTCAACAGCGGCGCGGCGGAACAGGCCGCCTCGGTATGAAGACGCGCGAAGAAGATTTCGTCTCGCAGCTCATCATTGACTCGACGCACGCCTATCTGCTCTGCTTCACCAACACGGGCCGTGTGTATTGGCTGAAAGTGTATGAGGTTCCCGATGTAGGTGCTGCTGGCAAGGGTAAGTCGATGGCGAGCCTTCTGAACCTGCAGCCGGGTGAGACGGTGCGGAACATTCTGCCGGTGCGCAATCTGGAGGAAGAAGGCAAGTTCATCTTCTTCGGCACGCGCAAGGGGACGGTGAAGAAGACTCCGTTGAAGGACTTCTCGAATGTGATGGCGCGCGGCATCATTGCTATCGGCATCGATGATGACGACGAACTGGTTGCGGTACGCCTTACGGATGGTAATCAGATCGTCTTCCTGGCAACATATGAAGGCATGGCAATTCGCTTCGACGAGAACGATGTGCGCTCGATGGGCCGGCCAGCTTATGGGGTACGCGGCATCGATCTCGGGAAGAACGATTACGTTGTCGGCATGGCTGTCACTCCCAAAGAGCGCAAGATGGGAGAGGATGGCGTGAATTGCGCCTGCCTCATCCTGAGCGTGACTACGCAGGGCTTCGGTAAGCGTACAGATGTTGACGAGTACCGCCTGCAGACGCGAGGCGGCAAGGGCGTCATCAACCTGAAGACAACGGCCCGCAATGGCAAGGTGACGGCGATCAACCTCGTCGATGACACTTCGGAGCTGATGCTCATCAGCCAATACGGCAAGATCATCCGCATAGACACCAAAACTGTGCGCGCGGCAGGCCGTTCGACACAGGGTGTGAAGCTGTTGAATCTTGAGGAAGACGACAAGGTAGCCGCAGCTGTGGTCATTCCTCCGGAAGAAGCAAAGATCGAGCCGGAGAATGGAACTCTGTTGCAGTAACTCTTACAGGCAGAAATAAAACGGGCATCCCACGGGATGCCCTTCCCGTTGGTTACGTTGATCGGATCAGTTAGGCTTACTGGCTAAAGCATTAGCTGGTGCTGTTGTCTCGGGAGCCAGTTCTGCATTCAAGTGGATGCCGCTGCCGGATATCGCGAGAGTGCGTGTCCAGTTTTGATAGCCCTTTTTCTTGACCGTAATTTCATGCTTGCCTGCTGATAGAGAAAGTTGAGATGGGGTATTTCCCGCAAATGCTCCATCGATTTCGATATCGCAATTCGGCACATTTGCATCCACTGTAATTTGGAAGGTTCCTGCAGCCGTGGCTGCCGTTTCGGGCGTACCATTCATTGGCGCAAAACGAGCCATATCCAAGGTCATATCGCCATTCACGTAGGCTGTTATTTCGGTGCCCTTCGGGATGACCATTTCTTTTCCGTGAATAAACAGAAATAACGGAGCAGCGGGAAAGAAAACGATGCCGGTTGCGACGATCGCAGTTGTCATTACACCAACGTGACCACCAGCCTTGCCCCCTGCGGTAGAGCGTAACGCAGCTTTTTCGTTATCGGCCAAGCGAACACTGTCTATATTTACATCGAGCCTCCCGCCTCGGCCCATCCTCTTTTTATGTTCTGCCGATGTGATCGTGGCCAATGCCAATCCTCCTTTCGGAATGACAATTACATCCTTGACCTTTATGTCCTCTAAGACGTCGAAATCCACTTCATCACCCACTTTTGCATTAGCTGAAGAAAGCGTGCGTCCTAGCCTGAGCTTTACCGGTGTGCCATCCAGCAAAGTATTCGGTTTGGGAGGTGTCTGCGGGGCTTGTGCAGTAGCACTTGGTTGTTGGATTGGTGCAGGTGTTTGGTTCGTACTGGAACTTGCCTGTTGCGCATATATAGGTGTCGACGCAAAGATGACAAGTCCAGTCATGAAAGTGGCAGAAATTTTTCTATCCAAGGGAGCCTCAAAAGAATATTGATATGGGCCGAAGACATACGAACAGTACCAGCGAATCCAGAACAGGAAGAATGCGACTTTCGTGGAGTTAATCAATGAGTTAATCATGTACCCCAACCCCGCGCCGTTATATTTCGAGTTCTGGAATGAGAAAACAAGGGTCTGACTCGTACACACAACTCGCCTCGTCATGAGAACTCCTTAAACTTCCCGTTCTACATTGGCCATCTATTTGCTTTGTTTCAGGCAGGAAACGGGGTGCATGCAGGTCGTCGAAGCAGCGCTGGAAGCAAGCCATAGTCCTTTCGTTAGAGAAGGCCTGCTATACCACGGTCAGGGCGAACTATTGAAAGCCGCGGACTATTACCGCAAAGCGCACTTTACAGATGCTCAAGACGCCGATGCACTATTACTGCTCGGAGTAATAGCGAGGCAGACGAAGCAGTTTGCCGCCTCCGTTCAGCTGATCGCTCGTGCATTGACCCTTCGCCCACAGGCCGCGCATTGCCATGTGAATCTCGGCTTGGCGCACTTTGCCGCCGGAGAGATGGATACGGCCAGAAGCTGTTATCAGCGTGCGCTGGAGATCGATGCGCAAAACGCCCAGACATGGTGCTGTCTGGGAGATGTTGCAGTGCAACAAGATCAGGAAGAGGAGGGCTTTGCGCATTATGAGTATGCGATAGCCGTAGATCCGCAGTTCTGGAGTGCGCGGTTTTCGCTGGGGCACTTGCTCTGCAGGCGTGAACGATATGAAGACGCCGCGGCGTTTTATCGCGAAGCTATCGAGATTGCCCCACGCCAGCCAAAAGTGTACTTCGCCGCGGGATCGGTGGCGGCGGTTCTGGGAAAACGCGCTGAAGCCGCAGCCCACTACCGGAAGGCGCTGGAGTTGAGGCCCGGCTTTGCCGAGGC
>Ga0137415_10003919_pt1 | contig 14762 bp, 14 predicted proteins | sample CZODoug3_1_1_16f_FD_183082 | JGI IMG/M metagenome (GOLD analysis project Ga0137415, IMG submission 183082) | Vadose zone soil fungal communities from Angelo Coast Range Reserve, California, USA - CZODoug3_1_1_16fungal (Hybrid Assembly) | ecosystem: Environmental > Terrestrial > Soil > Vadose... | reverse complement strand
GAGGTGCAAAGCAAGCATCCCTTCTCAATGCGTCTGTCGCCGGTTTGCTTTCGGGGCAGGACCTGCACGCTACGGCGATTGGCGGGGGAAGCAACACACAGGCGGAGTCCTCTTTGGCCAATCTGGTTCTGAATGTGGCGGGCAACACCATCGGCGCCGATTTCGTAATGGCTCGCGCAACCGCGACCTGCGGAAGTGTGAGTCCAACCGTTGACGGGATTACCGAAATACATGGGCTCGTCGTCAATGGACAGAGCATCCCTGTGAGCGGGTTGCCGAATCAGGTGGTTTCCCTGGTCGGGGGCGGGCTCATGACCATTAATGAGCGCACGAGTGCTGTCCAGGGCCAGATCGGAAGTATTGCGACGAACGCGCTTCACCTGAACGTACCCGGGGTCATCGACGCGGTGATAGCCACCGTGTTTGTGGTCATCCGTGGTGGGGACTTGACTTTCGGACCGCCGCCGCCGGTCGGCGACGGATGCGACTTCATCACTGGCGGCGGCTGGATCATCACACCCACGGGCGGCAAAGGAACCTTCGCCGTCTCCGGCGGCATCCGTCATAACGTCCCCTCAGGCCATCTGGAATACCACGACCAGTCACTCGGTATAAATGTCCACGGAACCGGCATTCTCAACTACGGTCCGACTGAGACTGAGGTTGTGACGACGACACGTGTGATTCAGGGCACAGCGGAGGTCAACGGTCAGGGTGGCTACATGTATACCGTGATTGTGAGTGATAACGGTGAACCCGGCGTTGGTGATGTCTTTACGATTAGCCTGACGGGACCTCCTCCTCCCATGGGCTTTGGCGGATATACGGCCGGAAGCGATCTGATGGCAACCCCTGTAATAACTCTGGGCGGGGGCAACATCCAGCTGCACACCAAGTGTTGCGGCGGCAGTTAGTCCACTTTCTGTAGCGGCGGTCTATGACCGCCGACGATGTAACAGGCCTGGAGATCGCCGGCGCTCATAGAGCGCCGCTACAGTGCGGTCCTGCGAGATCGGCGCGAAGGGCCTGCCTCTGCTCCTCGGTTAGACGAATTTCGGCGTGCAGATCGGGAAGATCGATGCCGACGCCGATGGGCACTGCACCCCTCGTGTCGAACTTCAGATACTGGACGGAACTCAGGCGGCTACTGCCGCGCTGCCGTTCGTCGAAGGTTGGACGGACTCGAGTGCCGCTCTCCAGGAGAAGGTATATCTTTTCGGGAAGGCTCAACCACTGCTGCAGTTTCTGATCCCTCAGAGCAGGATCTTCAATTTCAATGAGAAGCGTGCATCCGAACTCTCCATCTTTCCCGAGCAGCTCGTTATACGTGTCGATTTCGTGGCGAATGTCGGATTCACGAACCATCCGCTCGGCGCGAACCATCTCCTGGATCTGGTACCGGATCGTTGTGTGGTTTTCGAACAACAATGTGATGTAATCGCCGATGTGGACACGCCGGGGAGCCTTGATATTCATGACTTCGGCGCGGAATGCGTTCCGCTCGTCTTCGTACGTCGCATAATCGACGATCTCGTTTCGCTCCACTGGTTTCATTCTTTGAACCCGTCCTCCCGGTATGCGCGCGCCATGATGCTCATCGGATGCATCGGCTTGACTCCGGCGTGCTGTTGAAATTGAAGGGCGGCCAATGGACAATCGGTGGACCAGATCTCCGAGGCGCTGTCCTTCATGCCGTCGAACGCCCTCTTCCCGATGCGGGCCGAAGGCTCGAATCCCTCGATCGTCATGGCGTGCGTTCCGTCGTGTCCGCAGCATTCCATGACCGTTGAGGGCACAACTCCCGGTATCTTTCGAAGCAGATCGCGGCCCTTGAAACCCACGGCCTGCGCGCGAAGGTGGCATGGCGCGTGATAGCCAACCTTCACTCCGGGTGTGCTGCGAAAATCCGTATTGAAGCGGGGCTCATTACGGATCGACCAGAGGAACTCGCTGGGATCCATTACGGCGGCCGCCAACTTTTTCGCGGCAGGACGATCCTCAGTATCGAGCAGTGTTGGATACTCTCTCCGCATCATCATCGAACAGGTCGGGTTGATGGCAACAACCCTGGCACCTTTCTCGACGAACGGGAGCAGAATATCGAGATTTGCGCGAGCCTGCCGGCGGAGCGATTCCAGGTCACCGTGCTCCCATGCCGGCATGCCGCAGCATTGCAGGCCGCGAACACAGCGCACATCCACTTTGTTGCGCTCCATCACCTCGACTGTATCGCGTCCGATCTGTGGCTCGTTGTTCTGAACATAGCAAGTCTGAAACAGGACCACTTCGCCGCCGATCGCGGACTTGATCTTTCCCGCGCGCACCGCCCACTTTTCGAACGTCGTACCGGCAAAATCCGGCAGCAACTTATCGCGATGGATTCCCAGAGCCTTTTCCAGAAAGATCCGGTGCAGCCGAACGCGATTGGCAAGGTTCGCGATGCCGAGGCTGAGGCGAGCCAGGAGGCCGGCACGGTCGGGATTGCCGAGCACGCGGTCGCGGAGGCGAAGTCCATCACGCTTCGCTCTCTCTGCCTTGTAGCGATGGACGAGCCGCGGGAAATCCAGTTTGAATTCATGATTGTCACGCTCTGTGTACGGGCATTGGACCTCGCACAGCTTGCACTGAAAGCAGGCGTCCATGATCGTGCCCGTCTCGGAGGCGGTGATGCCGCGAACATCGCCATTGTGCTTCTCGTCCAGCAGCGAAAAAAGCGTTGGGAAGCTGTCGCAGTACTTGAAGCAGAGCCGGCAGCCGTGGCAGATCTCGAACGTCCGCCGGATCTCCTTGTCTAGCGCGTCGCTGTCCCAGTACTTCTTCTCCGTTGGATCGTAGGAGAGCCCATCCGTCGGCTGATAGGCGATGTTTTTATGCTGATCCATTATATTGATGGCTGCGCCCTATCGGGCTTGCATTCGCTCCGCTCATCACGAAATCGACTTCAAAAGATTGCTGAACCTTCCGGCATGGGACTTCTCAGCCTTGGCCAGCGTTTCAAACCAGTCGGCAATTTCCGAAAAGCCTTCTTCCCGGGCCGCCTTGGCCATCCCGGGATACATGTCGGTGTACTCGTGGGTTTCGCCGTGTACCGCCGACTTCAGGTTCAACGCAGTGTCGCCGAAAGGCTGGTCCGTAGCGGGATCCCCAACCTTCTTCAGATAGTCGAGATGACCATGGGCGTGCCCTGTCTCGCCTTCGGCGGTGTCGCGAAAGTTACCGGCAATCTCGGGATAACCTTCAACGTCGGCAACCTTTGCAAAATAGAGGTAACGCCGGTTGGCCATCGACTCGCCGGCAAATGCGTCCTTCAGATTCTTATGCGTTTTGCTACCCTTCAGATCAGCCATGTTGCTTTCCTTTCTTGTGACCAAAAAAGAAGACAGAGAATTAGCCGCCAATTACGCGAATGGGGCGCGTCAGGAATCTGTTTTTGCGCCCCATTCGCGTAATTGGCGTAATCCGCGGCTAATTCTCTGTCTTCCTGGTTGTTTGCCATACGTAACCGTAAATTGTGAAACGTCGCTAAACAAGGTTGGACTTCCAGGCCCTGATCTGTCTAAGACATTGTTTCTATCATCTGAATAGGTTATTCCTATCAGCATGAACGCTTATAATTTCACTCTCCGGCAGCTCCAATACGTGATCGCGGTTGCAGAAACCATGAGCTTCCGGCGGGCTGCGGAGCGATGCAACGTGTCTCAACCATCATTGAGCGCCCAGGTAGCAGAGGTGGAAGCTGCTCTTGGCGTTGCGCTCTTCGAGCGGGACCGGCGAGGTGTCATTGTGACTGTGGCCGGCAAGGAACTTCTGGAGAGAGCACGGCGCGTCCTGGTGGAGGCCAGTGACTTTGTCGAGGCGGCGAGCCGCTTCGCGGATCCGCTCGCCGGCACGCTCCGGATCGGAGCGATTCCCACCATTGCGCCTTACCTTCTCCCGCGGGTCGTGCCGGCGTTGCGAAAGGCCTACCCGCGCCTGACTTTCGTCTGGACGGAAGACAAGACAGACGTTCTGGTACGCGCGATCAGCCACGGAGAACTCGATGCGGCACTGCTGGCCCTGGAAGCGAACCTGGGAGACCTCGAGTACTACGTCATTTCCAAGGATCCGTTTGTCCTCGCAACACCCGTCGGCCACAAGCTGAGCAAATCTTCGTCACCGGTGTCGCGGACGGTTTTGCGTGGCGAGCGTGTTCTGCTGCTCAATGACGGACACTGCTTTCGCGACCAGGTGATTGAATACTGCGCCAGCACCAAGATTGAAGAACTGGGTTTCCGTGCGACAAGCCTGCCCACACTGGCGCAGATGGTCGCCAGCGGCACAGGCATCACGTTGTTGCCAAGCATCGCCGTCTCAACCGAAACGTACCGCTCCGAAATGGGGGTTCGGCCTTTTACGCACCCAGCTCCATTCCGAACGATTGTGCTCGGGTGGCGGCGGCGCTCGGCGCAGGTCGCAACTCTGCGAGATATAGGGCACACGCTGCGCGTAATCGTAGAGAATGACAAAAACGAAAGGAGTGTTTCGAAGAAACGCAGGATCGGATGAGCGGAGCGAATGCAAGCCCGCCAGGGCGCAGCCATCAATAGATGAGCGGAGCGAATGCAAGCCCGCCAGGGCGCAGCCATCAATCGTTGAACAATTTCAGGCGCGAATTACGCAGCCGCAAACAAATGTCTTCTTCCAGACTCAGCCACCCTTCGGCTCTCTTCGTAGGGCCGTAAGAGTTAAGCCTATATAAATCAGATTGACAACGTATGTGGCACGGTTCTATCGTCCCGGCGCAACCTGAAATGTGCAGCCCTCAAAAAGCTGATTTGGCTTAAAACAGTACGTCAACAGCTAAACCCTTCCTTGCAATAACCGCCGGCCATGGATGGCGATTACCAGTCAGGTTGCTGTCTCCAGGGTTCACCACCAACTTGTAAGACGTGTCTGTTTCGAGCAAACCACAATCTCGTGCTGGGATAAGTGTGTCTGGACGAGAGGGAGATGCCTACATGACAAAGACTGTGAAAATTTTCGGTTTGATCCTGTTCGCGACGCTGATGCTCCTGGCGATGTCCGTCCCGCGCTCTATTGAAGGTCAGTCTACTGCGACCGCAAGGGCGGCCGAAGCTCCGACGACGGCCCTGGACGCCAGAAAGGACGACCTCTTCAATGGTTTCGGTGCAAAGGGCTCGCCCATTGATGAATGCATCTCGGCCCCGGTAGCAAACCGCTCTTTCGAGGACAACAAGTTCATCTTCAACGAGCTTGAGACTCTGGCAGACGGATTGGGGCCGGTTTACAACGATGCCGGATGCGGCTCGTGTCATCAAGCTCCGATCACCGGCGGAATCAGTCAGAGCAAAGAAATGAGGGCCGGTTATGCGACCCGCAATGGGTTTGTGAATCCCCCGGGCGGTTCGCTGATCCACCTTCGGGCCATTGCAGCAACGATCCAGGAACGGCTGGACAACATTCCGCCAGACTATCAATCGACACTGCGTACGACGCTCAACACCATTGGCGATGGCTATATAGAGGCCATTTCTGGCAATACAATCGGTCAGATTCGGGACCACCAGCCATTGGGATTTAAAGGCACCATCATTAATGTTCCGGTAGCCGAAGCGGGAGGCAAGCTTCGCGTGGCGCGTTTCGGATGGAAGAACCAGCATGCCAGCCTGGTGTCTTTTTCCGGTGATGCCTATCTCAACGAAATGGGTATAACGAATCCTTTCGACGGGAATAATGGCCGGTTGGAGAACACTTCCATGGGCGCCTCGGTCGCAGAGTACGATAACGTACCGGATCCGGAAGATGACGGTAAGGACGTACAAGCTTTCGCGAACTTCATGAGAGCAACCCGTGCTCCCGGCCGCGGCCCCATTACAGCCAATGTGCTTCGGGGAGAAGACTTGTTCCACAAAGGCGCCTGTTCCATCTGTCACACGCCGTCGATTACGACGGCTCCCGCCGGCACCGTCATCAACGCCGGCGAATTTACAGTTCCGGCCGCTTTGGGGAACAAAGTGATCCATCCATTCAGTGACTTCATGTTGCACGATATCGGTACCGGTGATGGCATCGTCCAAAACGGTGGCGAAGCAACCAGGAACATGGTACGAACGCCGCCCTTGTGGGGTTCCCGCACGCGCGTGGAAATGATGCACGACGGCCTGGCGCTCAATTACGCCGACGCCATCGAACGTCACGCCGGAACCGGCGGTACGTTCTCTCGGAACTTCTTCAATAATCTCAGTAACTCTCAAAAAGCAGATCTCATCGCTTTCCTGGAGTCACTGTGATTTGAGCACGAAATAGGGAAACGAGGGGTCTGACCCCTCGTTTCCGTGTTTCCCTTCACCGATATTGATGGCTGCGCCCTATCGGGCTTGCATTCGCTCCGCTCATCTTGGAGGAGTTCTTGAAATTCGAACGATACGGACTTCTGTTTCTAATTGTCGTCTCGCTCTTTCTGTCTGGTTGCGCAAAACCGCAGGAAGCGCTCATAGAGGAGGCACCTCCTCCGCAAGCGGGACCGTTTCCTTCCCGAACGGATTTGTCAGCGCGAAAGCTTCCGCCCCCACAGCCGGCAGAGGTGCGTTCCAAAGTCGCTAACATATTCAAGGGAGCTGTGCTGATCGATGAAGGACGCGCTCCGTACTTCATTGTCGGCGACTTTAATGGAGATCTTTCCCAGGATCTGGTCGTAGCCGTGAAGCCCGCGCCGGGCCGATTGCCGGAAATCAACGATGAATTGGCCAACTGGATCCTTGTGGACCCACAGGCGGCCAATTACACCCAGGTTGCGAGGAGGCAACGAGTTCGTGTCGAGGAACGGGATGCGCTGCTGGCAGTCATACATGGGTTCGGCTCCGAGGGTTGGCGGAACCGGGAAGCGACTCAAACCTACGTCCTCAGGAACTCTTCCGATGGCCCGATGGTTTCCCAGCCGCACAATCAGGCCGTCACACCTGCCGATAAAGAGAAACTCCCCCGCATCTCGGGTGACGTGATCCTTCAGACTGTCTCCGGACGGCCCGGATTCCTCTATTTCAACGGTGCCAGGTACGCGTGGTTCGACCCGGCAAATCCGCCGCTACTTGTCCATCCGCGAAAGGTGCACGAGTCAAGGGAGGATCGATGAGTCTCATAAAGTCGACTACGATGTGCGCGTTAGTCTGGATCACCATGGTGATGACTGCACGTTCGGTGCTGTCCCAGGCAACTTCCGAAGCGCCGAAACCGCCGGAATTCGAGCGCATCACGGCTGAGGAGCTCAAGGCAAAAATCGCTCGAAACGAGCCCGTCACAATACTGGACGTCCGAAGTGGAGACAATTACAGCGCCAGTGACAGCAAAATCAAGGGAGCCATTTTTATACGGTACAGGCGGCTCGAGTCCAGGCTCGCTGTGCCGCCCCTGAAAGACCTACCGCGAAGTACGGAAGTTGTGACGTATTGTTCCTGCCCGGATGAAGCCACCAGCGGACGGGCGGCGCAAGTCCTGGTCGCGGCGGGCTTCAAACGCGTGCGCGCCCTTAAAGGCGGCTGGCGAGCATGGTTGCACGCCGGCGGTCAAGTAGAATTTAAGCCTAGGGGTCAGGATTAGGCGTTTTTGTAGTCTCCGCTTGACAGAAGTCTCAACCGTGCACAATATGCGCTCGGCACTGGAACGTTTTACAGGTCGCCTTGACGGCAGGATGTCCTTTCCACACGATTTTGGTGCTCAACGATTTGCTGCGGATGCAGTCGTTTCACGTCTGGCTCAAGTAGGACGTCCTGCGTTTTACACATCGGGCGTTTGGGACAGCAACATGAGTGAGCATCAGATCGACCCGCCCTCCAATTCACAGCTTCCCGACCTTGTTGGCTTCGAACCGGAACCGGTAAGAACGCGTTACGATGCACCGGCTGTAAGAATCCAAAAAACGATCTTCGAAAAAGCCGTCGAGCTCGACGCGAGCGACATCCATATCGAGCCCCGCAGTGACTCGACCTGCGTGCGATTCCGGGTCCATGGGCTGATGAAAGAGGGTCTCGAAATCCCTCGCTGGATGCATGAAAACCTGGTCGCGCGAATCAAGATTCTGGCGAAACTGAACATCAGCGAGCGCCGCGTGCCGCAGGACGGCCATATTTCGTCAGACCGGCCCGACGGGCCGGACATCCGTGTGTCCGTCCTTCCGAGCCGATGCGGCGAAAAGGTGGTACTGCGCCTGCTTCGCCACAATCGCGCGATTCGTTCGATCCCGGAACTCGGTTTGCCGGCAAATGCCGAAGACGCGCTGCGCGCGCTGATCCATCGCCCACAGGGCATCGTTCTGGTTGTCGGTCCGACAGGCAGTGGAAAGACCAGCACGCTATATGCGATGGTTCACGAAATCAGCCGGGAACCGCTGAATATCGTCACAATAGAGGATCCCGTCGAATACGAATTCGAACGGATCACCCAGGTGCAGGTCCACGAAAAAGCCGGCCTGACGTTTGCCACAGCATTGCGCGCGATCCTGCGCCAGGATCCGGACGTCATCCTGGTGGGAGAAATCCGCGACGGCGAAACTGCAAAAATCGCATTCCAGGCATCGATGACAGGCCATCTGGTCCTTACAACACTCCATACAACCGATTCCGTCTCGGCCGTGTCACGCCTGGTGGAGCTGGGTGTCCCCCGGGATCTCATCGCGTCAGGCATGGCAGCAGTCATCGCTCAACGGCTGATTCGAGTGAATTGCCCGGCTTGCAGCGAACCCGATTTTCCGAGGCCGATCTACTTAAAACGGCTGGGAATTGCGGAAGGCCAGCCCGGTCGGTTGGTACGCAGCGCCGGTTGTCCCGGTTGCGATTTTACCGGTATTCGCGGACGAAGGGGCGTGTATGAAGTGCTGGAGGTCAACAAAGACATCCGTTCGGCGCTGCTTGATGGTTCCGAATCGGAAATTCGGCACGGGCTGAAGACTAATGGCGTGCGCACTCTCACCGAACAAGCCATGGAATATGTCCTGGCGGGAACGATCTCGGTTGGCGAAGCATACAGGACGTGCTACTTCGGCGGTGCAAGCGATGACTGAGGACTATTACCGGAAGCTCGGTGTCCGGGTGGACGCGACAGCCGATCAAATCCATCAGGCGTACCGCGCGCTTGCCATGCGCTACCATCCGGATCGCAACCGGTTGCCTGAAGCTCCTGCATTGATGGCGGCTATCAATGAAGCGTACGAGATCCTGGGTAAACCCCCGAAGCGCGCTGCTTACGATCGGACTCATAGCCAGCGCGATGAATCTGTCGACGAAGCTGTCCTGGGCGGCGCCAGAAACATTTTGCTCAACCAGGCGTGGACTGTTGTGACGGACCATCCTGGTGAAATCGTTTTGAAGAACGGTTCGCGCTGGACAAATATCGGACTGGTTCCAATCATCGATACATCTACCGTAAACCGCTTTCACAGCCGTGCCCGCGGATTCTGCGCCGTGCTCGGCTTGCGCGTGACTCCGCCTCTCCGGCTTCCATCCGACGCTGTTGCCGTCATCGACCTCATGCACTCGCGGCTGTATGCCGGAGACTTTCCGGATGCCACGTACCGTGGCTTGTTCAAACCATTCCTGTAGCGGCGGTCTATGACCGCCGGTTTTATGACAATTGCTGGGAGAAAACCGGCGGTCGTAGACCGCCGCTACAGTGGAAAACCAGCGGGTCAGCGCAGGCCCTGTGCTGAAGTGCCTGGATTTACGATGACGTCCACGTCGTATGGCGACGTCAACTGTCCGTCACTGGCAATTGCGCGAAGCCGGTAGGTGCCAGGCGCGCTGAAGCTCACCTTCGTTTCCAGTGTTGCGGGTTTTCCGTAAACGCGCTGGCTCATGATGTCCGGATCAAAACGAACTTTGCCCGAGCCTCGGTAGACGATCCATCGGATCCGCACACCTTGTTGACCGCGCGCATTAGCGAGTGGCTTCGGCCGTCCATCGTCATTGGCCGTCACGGTCAACGTCAGTGGGTCTCCTAGTTTGATGGTTTGAGCAGGGCTGCCCGTTACCGAAGGCGGAAGATTCTCATGGTCGACGTCACCGATGCCCGTCGTCATCAATAGAGAATCACGCGGAGAATTCTTGGAAATGACTTCCTTATCCGCTTCCCACTCAGGCTGAAGCCACCCCTTCGCCTGGCTGGTTTTCCCGTACGATGTCAATGTCCAGACAACACGCTTCTCTTTGGGCCAGTCTTTCGGGACGACCACTTTCAACACCCACCATCTCGGTGCGGGGTAGAAATGGGTTGGCTGGCCTTGATCGATATTGCCCAGGTCGAAGTTGTTGTCGGGACCGATTGGAATGTCGACCTCTTCTTCCGAATTTCTGTTGAAGTACCCGAAATAGAGCGAATACGATCCGTCAGGATTCGTTCCCCAGCCGTTGAACGTAGGGCTGACGTCCTGTCCCCTCGCGTATCTGATCTGCGCGATTACACTGACGGCGCCGGCGGCAAGCAAGAAAGTAATGGAACACGCCACAGCCCAACGGCGGAACTGCCTCATTCAGATATTCCTTTCGCTAGCGTGAACTGCTCAGTGGCTGTTGCCTCGCTTTTCGTGTTTCCGCCTCTTTTTTGTAATCCTGGTCGGACATGTAGTACCAGCTGATCCACGCCGATCCCATTTCATCGATCGTCCGTTGTCCCCACGTGATCTGCGCATCCGGATCCGGGTTGAACTTGTTTGCGGCCGTGTTGTCGTGCCAGGAAATGGAATGCAGAACAGTCCCCGCCGGCAGCAGCGGCGCTGCATCGTCGTGGTAGACATAGTTGATGTGCCAGTTGAAATAGAACTTGGCGCAGGACAGCATCTCGGTCTTTCCCGTTGGGTAAATGGCCTCCAGGCACTCCGCCTTTCCGCGGTTATGCATGTGGGGCTGGAACGACAACAGTCGGGCAGCTTTCGCCAGTGTGAGATAACCATCGGACCGGATGTTGTCCGTGTTGGGCCGAAGGTCAATCTCCGCCACGCTGACGGTTGTCGAAGAAATGACGTGATTCGGAACATAACCTTTGGGATAGAACTTGAGGGCGAGAGCAACGTTGAGCGGGGTCTCCTTGCCGACGGCATGGAGGTGCATCTGGAAGTTCACCTTGGTCCCGGCCCTGATCAACCGGCCAGACCCCTCTGGAAAGACGTCGCCTCTCTTGCCGATCGCATACTCATTGAGGAAGACTCCCTGCTCTCCTACCTCGAGCGCCCCATCGGTTCCATCGAGTTGACCGCTGTTGCGGGTCTCGTCCGCGGGCTCCACGATCGACGTTCTTATGTGGTGGATCACGGGGAATCCCTTGATGGGAATGATCTGCACACCCCGGATATATCGATCCTCCGTTAGGCCGGGATCTACAAGAATGTCCGGCCACTGATCCGGCGCATTCGCCTTGACTACGAAGTCCTTAGGCAAATTGATGATGAGATCCGGTTGCCCGATCTGCCATGTTTCCTTGTCTTCGAATTTGCGCGCAGGCGGCATGTCGGCAGGATTTCCCTGTAGCGCTCCGCTGTCCACCCACTTGACGATGACCGCGATTTCTTCATCCGATAAAGAGATGTCGTTACTGAACCGTTGGACGCCAACGTTTTTGTCGATGTGCCACGGCGGCATCTCCCGCGCGAGAACCTTTTGCCTGATCGACTTCGCCCAGGGTCTGGCTTCTTCATACGTCACAAGGGACATTGGCGCAAACGTCCCCGGATGATGACATGTCTGACAGCGCTCTTGCAGGATCGGTACGACATCCTTGCTGAAAGAGACCTGCGGCTGCGCCGTCTGCGCGCTGGACGACGCGGACTGGCCGGCCATGGCCAAGGTCACCATTAATGTGAGAGCGACGAGAACGGATACGATCCTCATATGCGCTACCTCCTGAGACAAGAGCCCTTTAAGTTCTACCGAATGAGTCTTTGTCGTTATATACGCAATCTTCCCCTGTATGTGCAAATTCTTTCGATTTTCAATTTCTGGCGGAGTAGAGCTGGAGGTCAGGGTTCAAGAATTTCCAGCCAATTCACGCGACCGAAGTGTTTGCGGTCGTATGTGACAACCGTAGTGAGCTGTTCGTCTTTCAAGTAAAAAGCGTGATATGCATCAATGAAATCAATGTTCTGCTCGACGTAAAGATCCAATGCCAGCCGAATCAATCGAGCCTCGGGACAGACGAGGTTTGGAGTATTCAGAATTATCGATACCTTCTCCGCAATATCCTTCTTCTCGAGTCCGTAAAAAGACTCCAGCGTCCAGACGATTTCGGCGACCACAAGGAGACCAGTCCTGAGTTGCACCTTGCCCGCCACAGCGTCTTTGAATAGCGCACCCGCTCGTCTTGCTTTTGCAGGGTCGTCATTGGTAAGGAAGCGAAGGAAAACGTTTGTATCTACAAAGCGTTCATTCATTCTGCGAGATTTTTCCTGCTACGGCTCGTTTCACGGACCGCCGGACGGCTTCGAAATCCTCCGGGCGCTTTCGCGGCTTAACCGAGCCCTTCAGGTCTAGAATGTTACCGCGCACCACTTTCAACACCACGTCTTCGCCTCTCAACACAAACATGACCTTTTCGCCTACTCTAGCCTTCAGGTGGTCACGAATCTCTTTCGGAATGGTTACCTGGCCTTTCCTCGTAATGATGGATTCGGACATTCCTACCTCTCCAATTTTGTACTACGAAATCAGTATAGCACTACCCCGACCCTAACGGATGGACGATGGACCGCTCGTGCTTGCTAAAGCATTGTTCGTGTCTGACATAATGTCAGACATGAAGAAGACTGGGTAACCCTTCGTTCCTTGCGCAGTGATGCGGCGTTGCTGGATATTGCAGCTGAGGGTGAAGAGATTGTGGTAACCCGCTTCGGTAAACCCTACGTACGCATCATTCCGGCAAAGCAGCCACGTTCGTTTCTTGGGTCTGGGACGCATCTGCGTCAGAAAGCGCCTGTGTCTTCAGAACCAATACCAATGTCTGAATGGAACTTGACCCTTATTACGACAGATTCCGGCATTCGGGATGCGCGCGTCTGCGCAGTGGAGTACTATGCCTTCAAGCCATCACGACCTGCGAGAAGAAGGCGATGATGCACGCGTTCCGTCCTCTGTAGCGGCGGTCTATGACCGCCGGTATTTCGTTGATTCCAGGAAAAAACCGGCGCTCATAGAGCGCCGCTACAGTAAGAGCTGCGCGCTCTATGAGCGCCGGCGTTGGGATCCCCCCGCTTTCTTCACGGCGTCCCGCTTGACCACACCTATGCACGATGATACTGTCGCGCCCGGATGCGAAGATTTCTGCGAAAACCTTCCTTAAGAAGGAGTTGGTCACCATGAAATTCGTTTGCGTGTTGTTAGCTACGCTGTTGTCCGCGACGGCAGTTCAGGCGCAGCAGGCGATCGCGCCGAACCCGTCGATACTCCCAAACTACATAATGGGACCAAGCTGGTTTCCAACCATCTTGAAGCCGTACCAACAAGAGCTGATCAAGCCCCTGGTAATGGAGAATTCGCCGCGGCTGCATGATCTGATCCGCAACGGCAAACTGAGGCTGTCGATGGCGGATACTCTCGCGCTCGCTATCGAAAACAATCTCGACATCGCCGTGCAGCGCTTTCTGCATCCGATCGCCGAAGCAGACGTCCTGCGCGCAAGTTCCGGACAAGCGGCGCGCGGCATCGCCGGAGCGCTCGTGCCGAGTGGTTTAACCCAGGGTGCCCTGGGTGTCGGCGTCAATCAGTTCCAGGGCGCCGGCGGCGTCGGCGGGGCGGGAGGCATTAGCGGCGGCGGCGGAGCTGTACAGATCCCACAGGTGGGCACCTTTGATCCATCCGTCACGATAAACTTCAGTCTGGATCGCACGTCGTCACCTTTGAACACATTGCAGGTGGCCGGCATATCGCACGTGAACACGACATCGACTGCATTCAGCAGCAGTTATACGCAACTGTTTCCGACGGGAACAAGCTTTACGTACAACCTGAATGGCATCCGGCAAAGCTCTACACAGAAGTTCCTGCTCTATAACCCCGCCGTCATTAGCCGTTTCACCGTAGGCATCAATCAGCCGCTGCTGAGCGGACGCGGGGTTCTGCCCAATAAGCGATTCATCATGGTAGCTGCCAACAACATGCGAACGTCAGACGAACTCCTGCGCCAGCAGGTAACAGTCACAGTTGTTCAAGTAGAGAATGCGTACTGGAATCTCGCGGCGGCGAACGAAGCCATCCTCGCGGCGGAGCGGACATTGGAAGTTGCCCAACGTTTGGACGACGAAACAAAGGGCAAAGTGGAGGTAGGTACGGTCGCTGCAATCGAAATGGCATCTACCGGATCAGCTGTTGCAGCAGCCCAACGCGACCTGATTATTGCGCAAACCGACTTTCAGCTTCAGCAAGCTCAGTTCAAAAAGTTACTGAGCAAGCGAACTGATCCGGAGTTGGATGCCGCCACTGTCGACACAACCGACGAGTTGCCCGAGCCAAACCAAAGAGACGTGCCGGAACTGAAGACGGCGCTTGCGGCTGCTCTCGAAGAAAGGCCTGAACTGCGCATCACACAACAGGATCTCGCCAACCAGGACATCAGTGCACGTTTCACACGCGACGCTCTTCTGCCGAGTGTCCACGTCTTCAGCCTTTACGCGGGCGCGGGACTCGCCGGTGACAATTCGAATTTGACAGGAGGAGCCGGTAAGTCGCTGTACCAGGGTTTCTCGGCACAATACCCGGAATATGCCAGCGGCCTGAGCATGGTGATTC
>Ga0137415_10003918_pt1 | contig 14764 bp, 10 predicted proteins | sample CZODoug3_1_1_16f_FD_183082 | JGI IMG/M metagenome (GOLD analysis project Ga0137415, IMG submission 183082) | Vadose zone soil fungal communities from Angelo Coast Range Reserve, California, USA - CZODoug3_1_1_16fungal (Hybrid Assembly) | ecosystem: Environmental > Terrestrial > Soil > Vadose... | reverse complement strand
CCGACCGCTTCGGGAATACCCCGCTGCACATGGCGGCGAAGATCAATGCGAACAGGTTCGTGCTCGATCTGCTCAACGCGGGCGCCGATCCCAACCTTCGAAACCGGCAGGGCGCCACCTTCCAGCGTTACATGAATATGACACCCACCACCTCACTCACGGCCGACGCGCGCCAGCAGCGCGAAACGGTGGTCGCGTGGCTGCGCGCGCACAACGTGCCGGTGGAGACGGCGGGCACCCCCGGCTGATCGCGATCAAGCGGCGGAGCGTGCGCTGTCTTCCAGCAACGCGGCGAAGCGTTTGGCGAAGAGGTACGCGTCACCGGGCCAGCGCGCCGAGATGTAGCGGCCATCTTGCACCACGAAGGCGGCGTGATCGTCGGAAGCGGTCCCGCGGTCGGTGAGGCTCGCCTTTGGCGACGCCGGACGTGAGAGCGTGCGGGGGCCGCGCACGAATTGCTCGTCCGGGTGCGCGAGCGCGCGTTTGACTTCGTCTTCCACGTATTCGGGATAGGTGCGGTAGTAGCGACCGAGCTTCCAGAAGGTCAAAAGGTACGCGCTCCGCTCCATGTACTTGGGGAGGCACGTCGTTTTGACACCGGCGAGAAGGCTCTTTCCGCTCGCGGGATCCTTGGACCGCGCGAGCACCAGCACCCCATGACAGATGGCGCCCACGGGCCGATCCTGCTTCCAAAACGCGGCCACCTTCGCCTGGAGAATCTCGCTCCCGAGGTACTGGCGCATTCCCGGGGCGTGGCCGCCGGGGAGAACGAGCCCGTCGAACGCGCCCACGTCGATGTCGCGGTAGCGCAACGGGGTGGCAAACGAAGGGTCGTCCTTCTCCAGCGTTTCGTAAAAGGATTTGGGCTCCGGCTCGGCGCCGAGCTTTCCGAAGATCACGCCGCGCAGAAGAAGCGGATCGGCGGCTGGACGCGCGCCCTCTTCGGTGGCGAAGGTCACCGAGTGACCGCGAGAGGTGAGCTCGCGCCAGGGAACGGCGACCTCGGTGACGTCGAAGTCACTATCGGGAAGAGGGATCAGGACGCGCATGTCGTTCGCGCGAGTTTAGAGCACGCGGGAACTTTTTCTCTCTTGAAGACACTTTCAGGAACATGCAGCCATTTCGGGATGACAGTGTGGCGGTACAGGTTCACGCGGAGCGCTTGGATCTTCGGCACCGAACACTATTGGCCAATCTAAGTCCGGATTCACTCCGCCGGTTCGCCCAACACGGCACCAACGCCGCTCCACGAGGATACCTGCGACGTCGACGCAGACGCCGGCCGAAGGAGTTGCGCGACGCAACTCGGGTCGTAGTTGCCCCCGAGCAGGTCCGAACACGCTGCGCTCTGGATCCACGGTAGGCACGTCTGACGAAGCGCGGTTTCATCGCGCACCTGGATGATGTTGGCGCACGAACCGCCGGCCCCCGCTTGAAGGAACGCGTCGTAGTTCGCTTGGTAGTCCTCGCCGCAACGCTGCGCCGCTGTGGCGACGACATTGGCCGTATCGAGGCAGGCTTTCTCGGGGTCCGACGTGGTGCCGTTGTTCCCACCACTGCCGGCGTCGTTGCCGCTGCTGCCTCCGTTACTGCTACCCCCGTGGTTGGTGCCCGTGGGCATGCCGCCTTTGTCGTCGCTGCCGCTGCACGCCAGGCCAGCGCAGGCCAACGCGACGACAATGGAAGAGATGAACGATCTACGCGCGTATGATTTCATGATTTCTTTGATTTCTCCTGATTGCGCGTCGCCACTGCAACCGAGGGGCCAATGGGAAATCCCAAGGCGAACAGGCGACGGCACGTCGGTTTCTCCCGTGGCTTCGCATATCCAACAAACGCGTCGTCTTCGATCGTAATCGTCCGTTCATGCCATCCGTGTGCAAAAGCAACACGCGGTTCTCGTGAAGTCGCGACGTCGCGACATCGTTTCTCATAAGTGCCTTGACAGGCATATGTCTGCGTGAGCATATAAAGTCATGCTCTCGACTTTCGAGGTCGTCGCCGAACCGAGTCGGCGCCGCATTTTGGATCTGCTCCGCGTGGAGACCCGCGCGGTGGGCGATCTCGTATCCGAGCTCGGCTTGGCCCAGCCAGCGGTATCGAAACACCTGCGTGTGCTGCGCGAGGCAGGGCTGGTCACGGCCGATGTCGATGCGCAGCGGCGCCTCTATCGGCTGCGCGCGGAGCCGCTTCGCGAGCTCGATGCGTGGGTCGCACCGTATCGACCCCACTGGGCGCGCCACTTGGATGCGTTGGAGCGCCATCTCGAGACCATGCCGGACGAGGAGCCGCGCCGCCCGAAAACACGGAGGAAAAAGCGATGAGACGCGACGGAAAGAAAACTGCAAAAGAAGCGCCTGCGGAAGCGCCCAAAGAAGAACGAGTCGTTCGGCGCTTCGAGCGTCGCCTCCCGCACGCGCCGGAAAAGGTCTGGCGCGCACTGACCGACGCGCGCGAGCTCGCACATTGGTTTCCCGCGAACGTCGAAGGCGAGCGCAGAGAGCGCGCACCGCTTCGCTTCCACTTTCCCGACGGTGAGACGGAGCCGGTCGCGGGTGAGATCATCGCGTGGGATCCGCCGCGGCTCCTTGCCTATACGATGGGCGACGAGACGCTGCGCTGGGAGCTCTCGCCCGTGCCCGAAGGGTGTCGCCTGGTGTTCGAGACATCCTACCCGGCATCGCTCGGCGAAGACGCCAACGACAACGGCATCGTCGCGCCTCCCCGCGCGCACGCCGTGCACCTCGCGGCTTGAAATAACCCTTTCACGAGAAAGAGAAGAACGATGAAGCGTCCGGAAACCCGCGCGCAGGCCGTGGACACGTTGGAGCGTGCGACGAACGTCTTGGTGCCCACCGTGGTCGAGACCACCCACAAGGGCGAGCGTCACTGGAGCATTTTCGACCGATTGCTAAAGGACCGCATCGTGTTCCTGGGCGACGAGATCAACGACGCCGTGGCCAACGTGGTCATCGCACAATTCTTATTTCTGGAGAGCGAAGATCCGGAAAAAGAGATCATGCTCTACATCAATTCACCGGGCGGGGTGGTCTACAGCGGCCTGGCCATCATGGACACGATGCAGCACGTGCGCTGCCCGGTCTCCACCATGTGCGTGGGTATGGCCGCATCGGCCGCGGCGATGCTCTTGACCGCGGGTGAAAGAGGCCGCCGCAAGGCCCTTCCCAATGCGCGCATTCTGATTCATCAGCCGCACGGGGGCGCGCGCGGGCAAGCCACGGACATCGAGATTCAGGCGCGCGAGGTGCGGCACCTCAAAGAGACGTTGATCCGTATTTTCGCCAACGCCTGCGGCCGCCCGCGCGAGGTGCTCGCCGCCGACATGGAACGCGACAACTACATGAGCGCGGCCACCGCGAAGGAGTACGGCCTCATCGACGAGGTCCTCGCGCCACGCGAGAAGAAAGCGGCGTGATTGCAAACGCCGGCCATCGGTTCGAGATCGTCACGTCGATTTCACGCGCGCCGGCTCGCATCGCGCCGCGCGATACGGTAAAGCCGCGGCATGCGCCGTCGTCCAAACCTTGTTATTTTCGGTTTTGCTCTTGCCATGCTTCCCATCGTCTTCGCCCATTGCTCGCCCGACGGAACGGTCGTTCCTGCCGGCGCCACCGAGGAAGCCGCATCGTCTCCACTGACCCTCGGCCATCGCGACATCCCGCTCATCATCGGCCATCGCGGCGCGCCGGGTTACCGGCCCGAGCACACGTTCGCCTCGTACGAGCTCGCGATCGAGATGGGCGCCGACTTCATCGAGCCCGATTGCGTTTCGACCAAAGACCACGTGCTGGTGGTGCGTCACGAAAATGAAATCGGCGGCACGACCGACGTCGCCTCGCATCCAGAATTTGCGGACCGCAAGGCGACCAAAACGGTCGACGGCACCGCGGTGACCGGCTGGTTCACGGAAGACTTTACGCTGGCTGAGCTCAAGACGCTGCGCGCGCGCGAGCGCCTGCCCGACATTCGCCCGGCCAACACGGCCTTCGATGGCCTCTACACCGTGCCCACGCTCCAAGAGGTCATCGACTTCGCCAAGGCGCACGGCGTGGGCATCTATCCCGAGACCAAGCACCCGACGTATTTTGCATCCATCGGGCTGCCGCTCGAAGAGCTCCTGGCGCGCACGCTCCACAATGCGGGATGGAGCGATGCGAGCGATCCGGTCTTTCTTCAGTCGTTCGAGCCGAGCAGCCTGCAGAAATTGAAGCGGCTCACCAACCTGCGCCGCATCCAGCTCCTCGACGAAACGAAGCAGCCCTACGATTTCACGGTCGCCGGCGATCCGCGCACCTACGCCGATCTGGTAAAGCCCAAAGGCCTCGCCTTCATCGCGACCTACGCCAACGGCATCGGTCCGAGCAAAAACTGGGTCGTCCCGCGCGATGCCACCGGCAAGCTCACGACGCCCACCACCCTGGTGAGCGACGCGCACCGGCTCGGCCTCCTGGTCCACCTGTGGACCTTCCGCAATGAGAACAACTTTCTGCCCACGGACTTCCGCGGGGGCAACCCGAACAGCACCTGGTACCTACAAGAGCGCGGCGACGCGCCCGCCGAGTACCGCCTCTTCTTCGGATTGGGCATCGACGGCCTCTTCAGCGACGACTCCGACACGGCAGTCGCCACCCGCGCGAAGTTCTTCAAGCAGCGATAGCCGCTGCGCCCGTCAAAAGCTGCCGCGGATGCCGAATCGGAACTGACGCGGCTCCTGGTAGTAATTGGGATTCCCGAAGTTCGGATTCACGCTCGACGGCTGAAACGGCACGCCCGTCGGCGTCTTCACATTGGCCGGCAGATCGGACTTGGTGCCATTGATGATGGGCAGCACGTCCTGCGTGGTGTAGCGCTGGTCGAGGCTCTGGGGGGCCTGCAGGTTGAGCAAGTTGAAGATGTCCATGGTCAGCCCGAGGCTCATCCCGTTGTCGAAGTGCACGTCGTAGCCGAGGTGCGTCCCCACGTTCCCGCTCCAGGGAAGGCGCTCGCCGCCGCCGCGCGGCAGGATGTAAATGAAGTCGAGTCCGTAGAGCGGGTGCGATCCGAGAACGTTGGTGGGGGCCCCCGAGCGCGCGGTGACCGAAGTGCCGACTTGCGCGGTCGATTGGCGCGTGACCGTGAAGTCTTTGGCCGCGAAGACCTTGATGCTGTGGCGGTGGTCGTTCGGCAGATCGCCCGTTTGATTGGGAACGAGCGACTTCAAGTCGAACGTCGAATTCATGTTGGGATCGAGCTGCCCGGTGGTCGGATCGTAGAGGCCGGCCTGATTCCCGCGCAGCCACGACAGGGTGTAGCTCACCTGCGCGAGCCACTGATCGGCGAACGTCTTCATGAAGTAAACCGTGCCCGCGTCGTAGTTGCGCACCGATTCCGGGATGCTGCTGGCCAGCCCTTTGCCCGGGTTGCCGATGAAGAAGGTGGCGCCCTCGTCTTTGCTCATGTCTTCGATGACGTGGTTGGTCCACCTTCGCGTGTAGGAGAGACCGATACGGCCGTTCTTCACGATCTCGTACTCGCCGCCCCCGACGATCTCACTCGATGACTGCGGGGTGAGGTCCGGATCGACCACCGTCTTGCCGGCGCCGAATGGCAGATACTGGCGATCGGGAAGCCCCGTGCGTTGATATCCGCCCTTCACCGGATACGTAATGCGCGAGGCCGAGGTGCGGCAAACCCCCGCGGCCTGACTCGCATCGAGCGGATTGCAGGACGAAGCACTGACCGCTTGCCGGAGCTCTTCTTCGCCCGTCTGTCGATCCATCAAGTCGAGCGGCACGCTCTCGTAGAAGCGCGCGTAATTGAAAAAGAGCTTCGATTGCCCCTTTTGCGTGGGATCGAAAATGAGACCGATGCGCGGTGAAATCTGATTGGGCAAGGAGATGAACAGCTTGCCGTCGGTTCCGAACATGAATTGATTGTCGTAACGAACACCGGCATTCAAGGTGATTTTGTCGAAAATCTGCCAGCTATCCTGAATGAAGCCGCCGATGTTCAAAGAATACGAGCGCGTGACCAGGCGATCGAGACTGGTGGCATTGTCTGGAGACGTGATGTAGCCGTAACCGTGGGAGGCATCGAAGGCCGTGCCGTCGGATTCCTCGCGCCACTGGAGGGCCCCCGAATAACCACGGCTGTACCAAGAGCTGGAGAACTCGAGCTCCACCCCCGCCTTGATGACATGATGCCCTGCCCCCTGCGCGAGCACCGTAAGGATGCTCTTGGCGGTGTACGTATCGAGCACCTGCTGCGTGATCTGCCCGGGCCCGCCCGCGGTCCAGGTGGACTCGGGACAGGGCAGATGCGCCGCATCGGACCGGTTGGTCTGCGCGCACCCCGGCACGTTCTCGAAGTCGGTCAGGTTGTGCACCGGGTCGCGACGGAACAAGACTTGAGGCGTGGCCGCCAACCCGAGCCCGCTGCCGACGTTGAAGCCATCGGCCGGCAAGGTGCCATCGAGCTCGTGGTGCCAGCCCACGGTCGTCTCCACGGTCTTCGATTTGTTGTCGAACTCCGATGTCCACTTCAAGACGGTATCGTACGCCCCAGAATGGTAGGCGTGCGCCTGGGCGCCGTATGTGCCATTCAGGTTCTTTTCGGTCACTGCGTCTTCGACCAAACCCGTTTGCGGATTGACACCGTAGTCCCCTGCTCCGCCGGCGGTGGTCGGCGTGGCCGCGAAGGTCAGGGCCAGCTTGTTGTTTTGATTGACGCGAAAATCGAGTTTGCCAAATATCTGATACGAAGTCTGCGTAGCCTGGAATTTCTGACCGGTGCCCGCAAGCTCCGTGGTGCCCGTCTGGTTGCCATTGACGTCGTAGAGGCTCTTGTAGACGCTGCGGTCCAGGTTGTAGATGGCCCGCGAGACGCCGAAGCCCACGTAATACCAAAGTTTGTCTTTGACGATGGGGCCGCTCTGGTCGAATCCCACGTCGTAGACGTTGCCCAGCGAGCGGCGCGTCTGCACCGCACTGTCCGCGAAATAAGGGTACTTGCGCGCCCCTTCGAGCGCGCCCGGCGTCCAATTGGCCCACGCGCTGCCGTGGTATTCGTTGGAGCCCGATTTGGTGACCACGTTCAAGATGCCGCCGGTCGAGCGCCCGTACTCCGGCATGTAACCGCCCGACAGCACGTTCACCTCCTTGACGAATTCGATGGAGAGCGGCGACCCGTTGGTGCCGAGGCGCGCGCCGTTGGTGCGCTGGCCATCGATGACGTAAGTGTTTTCGGGCGAGGTGCTGCCGCCGATCGAGGTGCCGAAAAGGTCTGCGGAGGCGCCGGGTGTGGCCTCGGCGACGGACTCGAAGGTGCGTTGCGCACCGCCGCGCGCGCCCGGGTTGGTGATGGGCACGCGCGAGGTGAAGTCGCTGTTGATGTTGGCGCCCGTGGTGCTCGATCCCACGTCGACCGTGGGCGCGTGGGCCACGACCACCACCTCATTGGCAATGATGCCCTCGGGCAGAAGATCGGCATCCAGACGAATGGTAGCGTCGGCGCGCAGTTGGATTTGGTCGCGCTGAAATGGCTTGTAGCCGTCCTTGTCGAGATGCAGCGTGTACACGCCCGGCGGCAAGGCGGGCACGCGATACGTCCCCGAGCTGTCCGTGGTGACGATCTGTTCGCCTTGGAGCGCGCTGGATGTCAGTGTAACAACGACATCGGGCATCGCCTTTTTCGTGGCGGCATCCACGACTTTGCCGGTCATGACGGCCGCCCCTTGCTGCGCGAAGGCCGGTGCCGCCACCACCATGGTCGCCGCGAAGGCTGCAGTCGAAAAGGCGCCCATCGCCAGACGTTCGAAGGATCGAGATCGCATTTGGCGGCACCATAGGTCAGCGAAGTTTCATTTGCACGCAGTTGTCGCTGCGTGGCGAACGGGTTCGTCACGCCACCATGTGGCGACGCCGACACCTCGAGGAAACATCGTTTTCCGGAGCACCGAACGCTCCCGCGTTCAAGATCGGTCGCCATGCGCACGCGCACGTCGTATCTGGGAATCGCGGTGAACCAACTCGCTGACTTACTTCACCGTCCCCAGGTCCACGAAAGCGCCGTCGGCCATGACGACGAACGGGCGCTCCTCGAAGGTGATCCCGCCGTGACCGTCGTGGTCGAGGATCTCCAGCTTGCCCATGCCATAGCCCATCGGACCGCGCGAGAAGTAGTGCGCGCGGAGCTTGTAGGGTGCGGCGCGGCCGCCTCGCGGGGCGCGGATGGTGAAGCATTCGGGGCCGTAGCCGGTGGTGACGTCGGCATAGAGATCGCCGCCGCTCTCGAGGTGGCGCCGGCCGTAGTAGGCGTGCCCGCCCTTGGCGTCCAGGATGTGGAAGTCCACGTCGTTGGCGTCGGTCTCCCAGTTGAGGATGAAGCGAATCGACGGGCGGTCTTCGACCGAACCTCCCGCCTCGCGCAGGCGCGTCGAAATCTCGTCCTTGCGCGCGGGCTCCGCGTGAATCCACGCGGCGGCGATGAGGCCGAGATCTTCGCGCAAAATGCGATCGACCCCCGCGAAGCGCCCCTCGGGATAGCGCCGCTTCACACCGGCAACGGCGGCATCGAACGCGCCCGCGAAATCGCCCTTGCGCAGCCGCGCAAAGGCAAGGAGACGATGGCTCGCGGGATGGTCGGGCCGCTCTTCCTCTGCCTTGGCATACGAGTCGATGGCCAGCTCCAGCGCCCCTTCGGCGCGCACGCGTTCGAGCCGCTCCCCGGCGAACCGGCGGAGGTCCGCGCGTGCCGGAAACAGATCGATGAGCGAACCGTAGCTGCGCGCCGCCCGCGGCAGATCCCCGCTGGCCTCGAGGGCTTCCCCGAGCGCCACGAGCGCCATGACGTCCCCCGGCGCTTTCTCGTGCCAGTGGGCCGCCGTCTCGACGGCAACCGCGGGATTCTTGCGGCCGATGGCATCCATCACGGTGCGGAATTTGCCCGTGTACGGCGCGATTTTGCCGATGCCGTCTTCCTCGGGGCGGGCGACGACCGCAAGTCCACTTGCAGCACCTTGCCCAGCGGATCGTGGCATCGGGTCGTCGCGATCGATCGTGGCCCGCTGCGGCCGCGATGCGAGCGACGGGGGCGCATTGGCAGGCTCGGGCGCGGCTGCCGCCTGCGACATCGGAGCGCGCTCGGTTTCACTGGGCATTTCGTCGCTTGCGGATGCCTTCTGGCCCGCACCCATGGGTCCGCGCATCGGTGGCGGCGGCGACGGAGCGGCCGCCGTGGCCGTGGCGAGATCGGCGGGCGCGAGCGTGCCCGATTCGTCTTTCTCGGAGGTCTTGTCCGCGTTCCGTGCATCTTGCATCATTCGGCCCGGCGCGGGCGCCGCCAGCGCGACGCGCGCTTCACCGCGGTGCTCGAGCACCACGCGCGAGCCTCGGATCGCCAAAATATCGCCGGGCGCTTTGCGGTCGATCTTGAATCGCGCGTAGTCCGCGTCGGTTTCCAGCACCAGCAGCGACGTGTACGGCGACAGGACACGGTAGCGCGTCGAGAGCTCCACCACGCGCGCGTGCGCAGACGCGTCCTTGGCGCTCTCGGCGCGCGCGAGCACGCTCGCAATCTTCGCCTGCGCCCAAGCGCGCCCCAGCAGCGGCTTGTCCATTTCGCGCAGCGCGGGCGTGCCGAGAGCGCCGTCGCCGATGCGCATGCGGACGGGCGCACCCTCGGGCACCTCGGCATAGACGAGTCGCTCATCGCCCGGTTGCACGCCATCGAGATGCTCGGGCCACACCCAGCTTGCGCCCTCGACTTGCACCGCGATACCGGAACGCGCACCCCGCGTGAGTCTGCGCGCGATGGCATGCACGTCGTGTGTGCCGTCGACGACGATCCCCTCGCGCGGGAGCGCACCACTCGTCAAGCGCGCGAGGGCCACCTCGTCGCGAATGCCGCCCACGGCCACGGCATCCACGCGCTCCACACCCACATCGCGAAGCCCGCGCGCAGCCGCGGCGAGCTTGGCCCCATCGAGCGATCCGGCCGTGGCCACCCCGTCGCTCACCACGACCACGCGCCGCATCCCATGAACGTTCTTCGCCGCCCACCTGAGCGCATCCTCGAGATCCGATGCACCGAGCGCCCCGCGCGCGAGGAGCTTCGATGTCGACTGCGCATTGTAGCCACCCGCCTCGCCGTCGAAGAGCATCGCGACATCTTGGTCGAACGCCGCCACCACCAAGTGCGCGCTCGGCCCCGCGCTCGCCGCCACCTCGTGCGCGAGCCCCTCGACCAGCGAAGCCTCCTCGCCGAATCCCAGCGCACGCGAAGCGCTCGTATCCACCAACACCAGCGTTCCGCCTGCAAAAGGCTCCGCCCCGACATCCGCCGCTGGACGCACGCGCGCAAGAACGAGCCGGCCGCTCCGCACGCCGTCGCCCTTTCGAATGCGCTCGGGGTCCACCGCCACGTCTTCGGTCAGCGGCTCTCCCCCGCTCCGCTTGCGCTCTTGGATCACGCCCTCGTCGCCCGCGCGCGCCACCGTCACGTCGAGATGCTCGACAGGGGGCAACCCGGCCAGCGGAAACCGATAACCCGCCGGCGAAATCTCCTCGGTGTACCCGAGAATGATCTCTTTGGTGCCGCGCGCCGGAATCGGAAAAACGCGGGCCGAAAACGCATTGGGCGCCGCCTGTTCCAAGAGTGCGGGATCCTGTTTGCGATGCAGAAAATCCTCGTAGGCGGCGCGGGCGTGCGCCTTCTCGACCATCTCGGCCTCCTGCCACGCATCGCCGATCTTCATGGCGAAACGGCTCACGCTCGCGCCGGGCGGCAGCGTGATCTCGAACCGCCCTTCGAGGGTGCGCTCGGCAGGATTCGCGAAGGTCAGGTGCATCTCCGTGTAGGCGAGCGGTTCGTCGAGCACCGCGCGCCCCTTCAACCCCGTCAACCGCAGTCCCGTGCCGTCGGATGCCGTGAGGGTCATCGGCGCGCTGCTTCGCTCGCGCACGGGCGGCTCCACATCGAGCGGCGTCTCGTCGGCGGCGGTTGCGGGCGTGGGCGCCGCAGGAGGATCGCTCCGCTCAGGTGTGCTTTGTGCGCTGCGGCAGCCGAGGGATGCCAGAACGAGGACCAGAAGCGAGAGGCGTCGCATCTGGGCTCTTACGCGCCACCCGGCGCGAAGATCTACATGGCGAGCAAGGGTCGGTTGACCTATCGTGACGCGGTCGAGAGGACCGCCCAGGTGCCCCGTCCGACGTCCCAGACCCCACGCCCGCAAAAGCGCATCGTACGCGTGACCCACGGAATCGACGGACTCGATTTGTGGCTCCGCGATCTGATTCGCCAGGGCCTCGCGGGCCTCGAGCAGAAGCCGCAAGCGTTTTGGGAAGCCCAAGCCGCGCAGCTCGTCGATGCACAAGCGCCCGCGCTGGCGTCACGCGTGCGGCAACTCGGCCATCGGGTCGGTGGCCATCCCGATTGGCCGGCGCGCCTGCTCCGCGAGCTGGGATCCATCGCGATGCTCACGCGCGCATTCCGCCGCATCGATGCCCTCCCCGCCCTTCTGCAATCCGACGTGCGCCAACTCATCGGGTGGTCGCTCACCCAAGACGAAGTCCTGGCCTCGGGCGATTCCGTGCAGGATACATGGACCGTGGTGGGGCAATCGGCATCCGATGACGGGCGCGTGCGTGTCCAGCGAACCTGGCTCCTGGGGGTGCACACCGAACGGGTGGCGCTCGTTCTGGCATTTGCCGCAGGCGACGACGCTTTTTCGCCCATGCCGACGGCGGGAACGGCGTTCGACGGGGAGCTCGTGTATTGGCCGAGCGCGTCTCCGCAGCGCGCGCTGATCCGCACGCGGGCTCACGCGCGGATCGCACGTCCGTGGCCCGAGCGGCTGCCCGGGTGCGACCGCATCGATGCATTTCACGCATCGTTCACCGAGATGCTTGCGCGCCAACCCTGGATGGACCGAACCTTGGCCAGCTTGCGCGACGTCACGCCCGTGCACCGCGACGGCGCGTGCTTCGTTCGCGATGCCCACGGCGACACGCTGCCCATCGCATCGGCGCACGCCTGGCCGCTTTTGGCGCTGTCCGGCGGCGCGCCCATCGACCTCGGCGCGGAGTGGGATGGCGAGACGCTCACACCCCTCGCGGCGACGAGCGCGGGCGAATACCACGTGCTCTCTGCAACCGCGAACGGTGCGACGTGACCGATCCGCTCACCCAATGGGCACTGGTCGGCACGGAGCGACAGGACCACATCGCCTCGCCGCCGGAGCCACTCGCGCAAAGCGCGCTGGCCAAGCTGACGGATCTGCCCCTCGAGCAACGCATGCTCCTGGCGGCCGGCGTTTGCGGCGTGGCGTCGACCGCGGCGGGCCGCCCCCTGCCCAAGAGCGACGGCGATTCCTCGCCCCCGTCTGCAAACGAAACGCGGCCCGCGTGCTCGGCCAAGGTCGCGCGCCGGCTCGAAGACATGCTGCGCGGACACCACAAGGAGCTCCTGCTCGAAGCGTTGACCCTGCTCGATGGGGCGGGCCTTCGTCTTCCCCATGTTCTTTTGCCGCTCGCGCTGGGTGTGCGAACGCCCGCGCATCGCAGGGCCGTGCGCCCCGTGCTTGGCGAACGCGGTGCCTGGCTCGCGCGCATCAACCCAGCGTGGGCATGGGTCACCGCCGGCGATGCGCCGCCTCGCGATGCCAAAGACCGCGCGCGGGAAAACGGCGCCCCGGGACCCGATGCTCTCGCACGCGCCATCGCGCTTGCCGAGGGCGTCCTCCATTTCGAGCCGCCGGTGCTCACCGTGCATCCGCCCTTGCGCGGCGTCGGCGCGCGCTCGTTCTGGCTATCGCAGCTCTTGTCCGACATTCCGCCATCGCACTGGACGTCGCGTTTTTCAGCGGGCCCCGAGGTGCTCGTGCGCGCCGCGGAAAAAACCGAGTGGGCCGCGGCGCTCGGCGAAGGGTGGACGAAAGCCGCGCTTCTTCACCAAGACGCCACCTGGCTCGCGGAGCTCTGGGATTTTTGGCAGCGCTGCGACGAAAAAGTGGTGAGCCCCGCAGTCGCCAACGCCATGCTCGTTCAGATCCTCCAGCGTCTGCCCGCGGCCGAGGCCGCGCGATGCGTGGAGCCGCTGTTCGGAGACGCAAAAACACATATCGATTTATCCATGGCCCTCTGCGCGCTCGGCACGCCGTGGCCGGAGTCGATCAGCGTGCGGTACATCGAGGCCCTTCACCGCGAGCTGCGCGCCATGTCGCCGCGCTGGAGGGCAATCCTCACATCGCTCCGCGATGCGGCCACTGCGCTCTCGCCGGCGGAGCTCGCACCGGCGCTGGCGTCGCTCGGGCCATTGGCGACCGATGCCGGCCCGCGGGCGCTCGTCGAATTCATCGAGGTCCTTCGCATCCGCCACGAACTCGTTCAGGAGATCCGCCCGTGAGCGCACCCGAGATCCTTCGCCATCACGCCGAACACCAGTTCTCCGAGGAGCTCTTCGAGCTCGCCAAAGCCGACCGCCAGCCGAGGCCATCGAACTGGAAGCTCTCGCCCTGGGCCGTGCGCACCTACTTGTGCGGGGGTACGCTCGCCAATGGTTTTCAGGTGAGCGCCAAGTACATCGGCAACGTGCGGCTCGTCGAAATCGCCGTGGCCACCTTGGTCACCGATCGCGCGCTGCTCCTCTACGGCGTGCCCGGAACCGCGAAGTCGTGGGTGAGCGAGCATCTGGCCGCGGCCATCAGCGGCGACTCCACCTTGCTCGTCCAAGGCACCGCCGGCACCGACGAGGGCGCCCTTCGCTACGGATGGAACTACGCGCGCCTCCTGGCCGAGGGCCCATCGCAGGCCGCCTTGGTGGCGAGCCCCATCCTGCGCGCGATGAACGACGGCAAGATCGCGCGGGTCGAAGAGCTCACGCGCATCCCGAGCGACGTGCAAGATGCTCTCATCACCGTGCTGTCGGAAAAAACGTTGCCCATTCACGAGCTGTCGACGGAGGTGCAGGCGAAAAAGGGCTTCAACGTCATCGCCACCTCGAACAACCGCGACAAGGGCATCAACGAGCTCTCGAGCGCGCTCACCCGGCGCTTCAACACTGTCGTTTTGCCGGTTCCCGAGAGCCTCGAGCAAGAAGTGGAGATCGTGGCCAAGCGCGTGGGCGAAATGGGGCGCGCGCTGGAGCTCCCGGCGGAGAAGCCCGCGGCGGAAGAAATTCGACGCGTGGTGACCATCTTTCGCGAGCTGCGCGGAGGCGTCACCCTCGACGGCGCGACCAAGTTGAAGTCGCCCACGGGCACGCTCTCCACCGCGGAGGCCATCTCGGTCATCAACGGCGGACTCGCGATGGCCGGCTACTACGGCGACGGCGGCGGGCTCTTTTTGCAGGTTAGCGCCAGCGAAGCGAAGAGCTGGGTATTCTGCTTCAAGGAAGCCGGCAAGCTCCGGGAGATGGGGCTCGGTGCCACCTATACCGTGAGCCTCGCCGAGGCGCGGCAGAAAGCGCTCGAATGCCGCAAGGCACGTCTCGACGACCTCGATCCGATCGACGTCCGTCGGGGCAAGCGTATCCAGGCGAAGCTCGACGCGGCCAAGGCGATGACGTTCGCTGCTTGCGCCGAGCGCTACATCGCCTCGCACAAGGCAGGTTGGCGAAAACCGAGCACGCGGCGCAATGGCCGGCGACGCTCGGCACCTATGTCTATCCCCTCTTCGGATCTCCGCCGGTGCAAGCCGCGAGCCTGCCGATTGGCCCTCTATATCCTCGGCTGCGGGGTGATCGGCCTCGTCGCTGTGTCGCTGTTGAC
>Ga0137415_10003917_pt1 | contig 14765 bp, 15 predicted proteins | sample CZODoug3_1_1_16f_FD_183082 | JGI IMG/M metagenome (GOLD analysis project Ga0137415, IMG submission 183082) | Vadose zone soil fungal communities from Angelo Coast Range Reserve, California, USA - CZODoug3_1_1_16fungal (Hybrid Assembly) | ecosystem: Environmental > Terrestrial > Soil > Vadose... | reverse complement strand
GGGAGGAATCACGCGGCGGCAGCTGTTCGAGCTCCCGTATTCGCGGATCGACGCGTTCGAAGATAGAAGCTGGCTGTAAGCGATCGGCTAAGTCAGAAATGATGGTTTCGCGAACTGGCGTGGCATCCATGGCTTGGGTGAGGATTTGAACCGAGAGCACGTCGTTGTAACGATCGACGATGAGGCCAGGCAGGAAGTCGGCTTCGCTGAAGATGACCCGATAGGCATCCGTGTCGCGGATGATGGGCTCGCGATAGCGCAGGGCCGCAGCCATTCGCTTGCGTAGCAGAGCCGGAAGATCCGCGACAGGCTCGCGGGAAATGAGGCGAATCGCTATCTGCGAGGCGCTGGAATAGAGCGCCATACCAAGCGCCTGGCCGCGATGGTCCGTGACGGTGACGAGAGAGCCGGGAGAAACTCCATCCGCGGAAACAATGTCGGAGCGATAGACCCAGACGTGGCCGTCTTGCAGGCGGGCCGCGCCGCGAGCGGAAACTTTCACCGTAGGGAGATTCACGGCGCTGGAGGCAATCCTTTTGGACATGATGAAATCCTAAACCGCGACACTCGCTAAGGATGGAACCCGGTCACACAGCTCAGACTATGCCCTTCAAAACGTAAGGTTATCCAAGAAGTTGTAGGAGAACTTCAGCTGGCGGCTTGCTCAGTCGTAGCTGGAGCGGCGCGCTTGGTATGAGATGCGGCAGCGGTGGCTTCGGCTCGCGCAGCGTCGAGGTCGGCTTGTAGAGCATCGAGGACGACCATGGGGAGTTCCGTACCCCATGCTTCCAAGTCGGCCTCGTCCCAGCTTCCGTTCAGGCGAATCGCGTCCGCCAGGTCTTCGGGAAAGGCCGCGTGATACTCGCCCTCACGGATGAGGATATCGCCGACCTGCCGTCCGTTATGAACGTCGTAGACCCGGCGAGTGGATTGGCCCTGGTTCTTGATGAAGCAGAGGTAGGCCTCTCCCGCTTCCCCATACTCGCTGCGGTAGTACCAGGCCTGTTTGGCGTCCATTTTGGGATGATGACGGCGAGGACGCGCTGCCACCGGATTATTCGCGGCCAGTTCATGGGCAGGGTTGAAATAAAGGATGCGCTGACAGGAATCGCATACCACAGCGTGCTGCCCGGTGCGCACCTCATTGTAGGTCTGCGGGCGCAGCATGACCTGGCATGTCGCGCACTTGTGATCAAACGCTTCCGAAATACCGGTTCCGCGGAATTTGGCGACTCGTTCGTAGTGGCGCAATAGGTCGGCGTCAATTCCACCCCGCAGTTGGTCACGTTTGGCACGCCATTCGGTGAGTTGCTTTTGATCTTCGGCGGTTCGTTGGTGGGCGTCGGCCTTTTCTTTCTCGATTTCGGCAGTCTCGGCCTTCAGTTCAGCCTGGGCGAGTTTTACTTCTTTTTCGCGAGCATCCGTGTTCAACATCAGCTCGAGAATCTTGTCCTCAGCGGCAGCAATTTCTTTCTCTGCGAATTGAATCTCATGCAGAAGCGCTTTGTATTGATCGTTGGTCTTTACCTCGAGCGACTGATCGCGGTATTTGGAGATTTTGCCGCGAAGATCCTGAATGGAAGTCTCGTGTCTTCGGCGTGCTGCTTCATCAGCCTTGACACTGGCTTGCGCCCTTTCCAATTGAGCTTTGGTGCCGGCCAGTTTCTGTTCGATAGCGGCCACGCGCTTGGGCAATTCGGCGATTTCCTCCTGCAGGCGGCGTATTTCCTTGTCCGCGTCTTGCACCTTCAACAGGTTTTCGATGTCAGGAAGCATCCCGGAACGAAGCTGCAATCATTTTAGCACCTGCATACCGCAATTCGACCGAAGGACACGACTGCTGGCGTTCTTAGGGTGTACACTCATCCGGCGGTTCTTCCTTCTGCGGCATCTTGCAGGCCGTCAATTCTCTTGGCAGGAGTCCCTGGTGAAGCGTTTTGCGCCCATTGTTGTGCTCGCCCCACTGCTGGTCCTGACGACGCCCTTCGTGGTTCCGCCGGCTGCGGGACAATCCGCGCCGCAAGGCGTAAAGCCGCTAACTATTGAAAGCATCTTCGCACCCGGTGGTTTAACCGGACGCGGCCCAGAAACCATGGAGTGGAGTCCGGACGGCACGAAACTTTCATTCGTACAGCGGGATGCTGACGGCGAAAAAGGGGAGCTTTGGTATGTGGATGCGGCCACAGGCGAAAAGAAAGTGCTGGTCAGCGCCGCCAAGCTGGCGTCACTGGCGCCCGATTACAACAAAGTCGCCAACGAGCGGGAAAAAGAGCGCCTTACCCGGTATCACGTAGCGGCCTACTTGTGGGCTCCGGATTCGAAGCATTTGATATTTGATTCGCAGGGACAGCTTTGGCTCTATGACTTGAACAGCGCCACCGCAGTACAGTTCACCTCGGCTCCCGACCCCAGCGGGGACCCTAAGTTCTCTCCGGACGGCAGCCATGTCTCATACCTGCGCAAACGTAACTTGTATGTACGACCGCTGAACGGCAAAGACGAAAAGCAACTCACCAAAGACAAAGATGACAACCTGTTCAACGGCGATATCGACTGGGTTTATGCGGAAGAGCTGGCGGTGCGAAGCAACTACTTTTGGTCACCCGACAATAAGGAGATCGTATTCCTGCACATGGACGAAACCAAGGTGCCCACCTATCCCATCACCGATTGGATGCCCACTCATCCGACGGTGGACTACGAGAAATATCCCAAGGTGGGAGATCCCAATCCGGTGGTGAAACTGGGGATCGTGAAGACTGACAACGCCAAGATTCGGTGGATCTCGCTGACTGATGATAGCGATACCTACATTCCGCGTTTTGGCTGGGTGCGCGCGGGGCTGCTTTGGGCTGAGGTGCTGAATCGCACGCAGGACAAGATGGATTTGTATTTCGTGGACGCGAACTCGGGCAAGTCCGCAAAGGTTTTAACCGAGACCAGTCCGGACGCGTGGATCAACGTGAATGACGACTTCAAGATCCTGAAATCGGGAGACCGCTTCTTGTGGTCGAGCTGGCGCGACGGGCACACGCATCTTTACCTCTACAGTTTTGACAAGCAAAATCCGCTGGCGGCTGATGCCAAGTTGGAGCGGCAGTTGACCCAGGGCGACTTTGAGGTGCTGGGACTAGAGGCAGTGGATGACGCGGCGGGCCTGGTGCTGTTCGCTGCGAACCAGGATGACCCACGGCAGCGGCACTTATTCTCGGTGAAGCTGGATGGTTCGGGTATGCAGGCGCTCACTCACGAGCAAGGAATGCACTTTGGCGAGTTCTCCGACGACGGCAAGCACTATGCCGACACGTACTCGAATGTGCTTGCGCCGCCTCAGCTATCTGTGTGTGCGGTGGGCGCATCGTGCAGCCCGGTGTGGCAAGCGCGCAGCGTGTCCGCTTACGGATTGAGCGCACCGAAATTTCTAGAGTTCAAGGCGGACGACGGCAGCGCTCTCTATGGGCGTTTACTCTTGCCGGCAGACTCGCCTGCCGGTGGAAAGATCCCGCTGATCGTGAACCTATACGGTGGCCCTGCCGCGCAGATGGTGCTTAAGGGCTGGGGCGGCTCTAGCGAACTCTTCGATCAGATTCTGATCCGAAAAGGTTTCGCCATCTTTGCCGTCGACAACCGCGGGACGCCGGGGCGCGATCGTAAGTTCCAGACGGCGATCCGGCATGAGTTTGGCGCGATCGAATTGAAGGATCAGCTCACCGCGCTGGATCAGCTTTTTGCGCAGTATCCGCAGCTGGATCGGGACCGCATGGCGATTTGGGGCTGGTCGAACGGCGGCTCGATGACGATTTATGCGATGACACACTCGGAAATCTTCCGCGCCGGGGTGGCGGTGGCTCCGGTGACGAATCAACTGAACTATGACACGATTTATACCGAGCGCTACATGGGTTTGCCAAAGGACGACGCAAAAGGATATGCGGAGTCCGATGTAACAAAGTCGGCCGCCAAGCTGCACGGGGCGCTGCTGCTGGCCCACGGCACCAGCGATGACAACGTGCACTTCCAGAACAGCATTCAGATGCTCGAAGCGTTGATCAAGGCCGGCAAGAAGTTCCAGTTAATGGTGTATCCGAATAAGACCCACAGTATTGCTGGTCCCGAGGCTCGCATTCACCTGTTCCATATGATCGAAGATCACTTTGAGCAGGAGTTGAAGTAGGAACTGTAGTACCCTGGTTGCGGGCACCGAGTACTAGGGTCGAGAACCTGAAACCGCGGGGAACAGGAAGGCAGAGCGGAGGCAAGACGGGGTCTGCTACCCGTTCTTCTCGGCCTTTTTCGAAGAACTTTCCTTCGAACCGCTTTCTTTAGAAGAGACTTCTTTCGACGAGCCCTCCTTGGAAGATCCCTGTTTCGAGGAACTTTCTGACTTGGATTTATCTTCCTTTTTGGAGTCTTTGCCGGAACCGTCGGAAGAGGATTGTGAAGAAGACTTCTTCGCGTAATCGGTCACATACCATCCCGAACCCTTGAACTGCACCGCCGGGGCGGAGATCGTCTGCTCGACCGGACCGCCGCAGTCCGGGCATTTCTTGACCATCCGGTCGGAAAATTTCTGGATTTTCTCAAAGCGGTGATGGCACTTCTTACACTCGTATTCGTAAAGGGGCATGGGGCGTAAGACTTAAATGAGACTCTTGTGAGGGCACTCACGACCTGCATTTCGATTTTAGGGGTGCAGCTTCACTTGCGTCAATCCAGGCTGCCCAGTCAGAGCTAAACTTTGAGTGATAGACTTCGGCGCATGAAATCAACCGTGAACCGATCGGATGAGGCGCAAGCAACGGACGCCGCGCCCGCGGATCGCAATCGCCGTGAGCTTGATCGAGGAGCAGCCCTCTACCTCGTGGGCACGCCCATCGGCAATCTGGAGGACATCACTCTGCGGGCTGTGCGAGTTTTGAAGCAAGTAGATGCGATCGCCTGCGAAGATACCCGGCAGACGCAGAAGTTGCTCAACCACTACGGCATCACGACGCGCACCATCAGCTATCACCAGCATAATGAGATGACCCGCTCGGCCGAACTGGTCAAGGAAATGCAGGAAGGCGCCAGCCTCGCTCTGGTGACCGACGCCGGAATGCCGGGAATTTCTGATCCGGGATTTCGGTTGGTGTCGCTGGCAATTCGGCATCATGTGCCGGTGGTCCCAATTCCGGGGGCGGCGGCGTTTCTGGCTGCGCTGGTGGCGAGTGGGCTGCCCACGGATTCGTTCCGCTTCAGCGGATTTCTTCCGGCCAAGCGGGGGGAGCGACGGGCGGCGCTGGAGGCGATCAAGGGTTCGCCGCGCACGCAGGTTTTCTACGAGACTCCCCATAGAATCGTAGAGGCTCTGGAAGATGTCGTCGAGGTGCTGGGGGCGCGCCGGCCCGTCGTGATGGCGCGGGAAGTGACCAAGCTGCATGAGGAGTTTCTACGCGGGCGGGCGGGGGAGGTTGTGGAGACGTTGAAATCGCGGGATGGAGTGAAGGGGGAGATCACGCTGCTGATTGGTAAGGCGGAGGAAGCGCCGGCTCAGGTTTCTGCGGAGTCACGGGTAAGCGTCCGCCAGAGGGTGGAACAGATCATGGCAGCAGAGAAGGTCGACGAGAAGGCGGCCCTGAAGAAAGCGGCCAAAGAGCGGGGCGTTTCGAAGAGCGCAGCGTATCGGGAACTGCAGAGGAGCAGGTGAAACGCGCTACTTCCCCGCCAGCTCCCGCTTCACGATTTCACTGACCACCTTGCCATCCACCCGCATGCCAGCTCCGGCGAAGCGGGCCATGACGTTTTTCATCACCGTACCCATATCTTTGATGCTGGGCGAGCCCATTTCAGCAATAACCGCCTTCACCCCAGCGTCGACTTCCGCCTCGCCCGCGGCTTTCGGTAGATAGGCCTCGATGATGCCGATCTCGGCGGTTTCCTTGTCTGCCATCTCCTGGCGTCCGCCCTTGGTGAACTGCTCGACGGACTCCTTGCGCTGCTTGATCAGCGTGGTCAGCACGGCCTGGGATTCTTTATCGTCGAGGGGCGCCATTTTCTCGATCTCGCGGTTTTTCAGCGCGGTCTTGACCATCCGAAGAGTGGATAGGCGCTGCTCTGCGCGCGCTTTCATGGCGGTCGTGATGTCTTTCTGGATCTGGTCGACGAGGCTCATGGTGGGATTATAGCGGTTGGCTTGCTGACACTGACCGAATGTCAGGCGGGAAAATACTTTGCACTTTCCCACTGGCTCGCCTTATTTGGCCGAGGCCAGCCCGAGGAACCTGGCTCGCTGTCCACCATTGTTTCGTTTCCACACGATATACACTACCGAATGCCTGCGTCGTGCATCTCATCCCCAGGAGGAAAATCACTATGGGAAAGCTTGCCATTTGGGCACAACTGGAAGCCAAGCCGGGCAAGGAGCAGGAAGTGGAGAAATTTCTGAAGTCCGCGCAACCGCTGGCCGAAAAAGAACCGGGGACCATTACCTGGTATGCCATAAAATTGGGGCCGTCGCGATATGGCATTTTTGATACTTTCGCCGACGAGAGTGGCCGGAATGCGCACCTGAACGGCGAGATCGCCAAAGCTCTTTTTGCCAAGGCGCAAGATCTGTTCCAAAAACCTCCGGAAATTGCCAAGCCCGAGATTCTCGCGTCCAAGTCTGCGCGCGGGTAAATTCAGGGGTACGCATCGCTTACCCTGAGACTGTTGTGATGAGGGGCAAGGCGCTCTGGTGCCACAATCTGCCAGCTTCCGGTAAACTCCTAGAGAAGAGCATTTTCAGGATCTCAAGGACTTTACCGGAATGCTGCGCAAAAATCGTCTTTTTACTCCCGGACCGACGCCCCTGCTGCCTGCGGCGCAAACGGCAATGGCGTCGTTTACGGCGCATCATCGCACCGCTGACTTCCGTGCGCTGTTTCAGCGCGTGCTGGCCGACATGAAGGAATTCATCGGCACACGGAATGATGTGCTGGTGCTGGCTTGTTCGGGCACGGGCGTGATGGAAGCTTCGGTCTCGAACCTCACCTCCCCTGGTGACAAGGTTCTAGTGCTGACCGCGGGAAAGTTTGGCGAACGCTGGACGGGACTAACCAAAGCTTTCGGTTGCAAAGTCGAGGTGCTTAGCCGGCCGTACGGCGAGACCTTCTCGCTCGATGATGTCCAGGCCAAGCTCACCTCCGACGTCCGCGCTGTGTACGTCCAGGCAACGGAGAGTTCAACGGGCGTGCGCCACGACGTGGAACGCATCGCGAAGATGGTGCACGCCCAAGACGACACCCTACTCATCGTGGACGCCATCACTGGGCTGGGCACAACCCACCTCGAGGTTGATTCCTGGGGAGTGGACTTCATCATTGGCGGCTCGCAGAAGGCTCTGATGATGCCTCCCGGCCTGGCTTACTGCGCCGTCAGCGAGCGGGCATGGAAACGCATGGAGAGCACTACTTCACCTCGCTTCTATTTTGACCTGCGCAAGGAGCGCAAGTCCGCGGCTAAGGGCGAATCCGCCTATACCCCAGCGACCTCTCTGTTTGCGGCGCTTGGGGCGGCGCTGGACTTCATCCGCGAAATGGGCAACGGAAATCTGGCCCAAGGAGGCAAAGACCTCGTTCATAATGCTGGATTGTGCGCCGAGATGACGCGCGCCGGGGCCAGGGCGCTGGGATTAAAACTCTACGCGTCGGCACCCGCGTCGGCGCTGACGGCCATCTCTTCGCCTGATGGGGTCGACGCCGGCGTGATCGTGAAGGAATTCCGCGAATCGTTCGATGCTGTCGTCGCCAACGGCCAGGGCGAGATGAAAGGCAAGCTCTTCCGCATTGCGCACATCGGCTACTACGACTACCTCGATACCATTGGCATCCTGGCCGCGCTCGAACACGTATTAGCGAAAGTGACCGCCAAGCCTGTCGAGTACGGCGCGGCGGTTCGGGCAGCGCAGGAAGTTTACGCCGGCAGTCTGTCCGACAAGCGACAACTGATCGGAGCTTGAGAACTGGGCGCAGGGAAAATCGTGAGTCCCCGTCCCAGCTAGTGGATCGAAAAGTTCATCGGCGCTGACGTTTCAGGCTGCGTGCCTCCGCCGTACAGTCCGCCCGCGGTACCGGGGTTGGTCACGGTAACCGGGACAGTGCCAGAACTCATGTCGGCCGAGGCCGGGATTTGTGCGGTAATCTGGTTGGCGCTGACATGCGTGGTCGCCTGGGCCGCACCGTTGAAGTTCACAGCGGCATTGCTTAGAAAGTTGCTCCCGTTAACGGTCAAGGTGAAAGCAGTCCCCGCATTGATACTGCTAGGACTAAGCTGGGCAATGGCGGGCATCGTCCCGGCTTGCGCCGGCATGACCGATTTGGAGTAGCCGCACCCCAGTCCGATCGCCAGTAGCCCGGCGAGCGCTACGATTTGCACAGTCTTCATGATGAGCTCCTCATGGGCAATAGCCCAATGGGAGCAGTCTAGGAACAAACACCAAGCGGTATGTCAGCAGCGAGTCATTTTGGTGTAAAGGTTTTGTCAAGGCCTGGCGCAAAGGCGTTGACAACAAATTTCGATACGGGGAACAACGCATTGGCAAAAGTCATCATCGCGGAAAAGATCTCGGCAGCGGCAGTCGATGAGCTCAAGGAGCCGGGCTGGACCGTGCTCACCTGGGACCAGCTTGATGGCAAGCTGACGACGCATCTGGAGTCTGCGGACGCACTGATCGTCCGCTCGGCGGTACAGGCGGACGCGGCGCTCCTTCAACACGCCAAGAAACTGCGCGTGATCGGACGCGCTGGCGTGGGAGTCGACAACATCGATCTCGACGCCGCCACGCATCAGGGCATTGCCGTGATGAACACTCCGGGTGCGAATGCCGTGGCCGTGGCGGAGCAGACTCTGGGCATGATGCTGGCCATGGCCCGCCATCTCTGCCGGGCGGACGCTCTCATGCACGCAGGAAAATGGGAGAAGAAATCACTGCAAGGCACGGAACTTCGAGGAAAAACCCTGGGAGTTGTGGGTCTGGGGCGCATCGGCATCGAAGTAGCCCGGCGCGCCCACGCGTTCGGCATGGATATTGTGGCGCACGATCCGTTTGTCTCCGTGGGAGTAGCGAAGGAACAGGGAATCCGCATGTCTGGCCTGGACGAACTCTACGCCATCGCCGACTACATCACCCTGCACGTGGGCCTCACGCCACAAACCACGGGAATGATTGACGCCAGTTCGATCAAGAAAATGAAGAAGGGCGTACGGCTAGTGAACTGCGCTCGCGGAGAGTTGGTGAACGAGAGCGATCTTGTGCAGGCGCTGAAGCAAGGCCGCGTAGCAGGCGCGGCGCTCGATGTCTTTGCCGAAGAGCCTCCCAAGAATTCACCCTTGCTTGCGCTGGAAAACGTAGTGCTCACGCCCCACACCGCTGGATCCACATACGAAGCGCAGGAGGCCGTGGGAGTACAGATTGCGCGGCAGGTCAAGGAGTATTTGAAGCATGGGGTCATCCAGAATGCGGTGAACGTGCCCTCCGTTTCTGCCGAGGAATATGCCGTGATGCAGCCCTACATCGTCCTGGCCGAACGCTTGGGAGCTTTTCTCGCGCAGGTCTCCGCAGGAACCATTGAGGAAATTTCGCTGCGCTACAGTGGTCACATTGCCGAGTGGAAAACAGAGCTGATTCGAAACGCGGCCATCAAGGGCATCCTGAACCAGGCCCTCGAAGAGAAAGCCAACCTGGTAAATGCCGCGTCGATCGCTGACTCGCGTGGCTTGCGCGTGCATGAAGCGCACAAAGCAAAGGGTTCCACGGGGGGTTCGGGCAGCGTGCTCTCGATTCTGCTCAAGACCGCGAGCGAAGAGCACTTGGTAAAGGGCGCGGTGCTGCACAAGAGCGCGCCGCGATTGCTGCACGTAGATGACATCGACGTGGAGGCTCCCCTCGAACGCAACCTCATCTACTTGCGAAATCGTGACGTGCCCGGTGTGATCGGTAAGGTGGGCACGATTCTTGGCGAGCACAAAATCAACATCGCGAATTTTTCCTTGGGTCGGCGGGCAGCCAACGGAGAGTCTGCGGCGCAACCTGAGGCGATTGCGGTGGTGCACATCGACGGACGCGTACCTGAAGAAGTACTGAAGAAGCTGCGTAAGATTCCAGCCGTGCAGCAGGCCAAAGCTGTCCGGCTGTTTTGATCATCCCCGATGGGCGGCTTCGCCAAGTCGCGAGTGGCCATGGGCAACGGGAAATCGAAAATTGGAAATCACAGACCCCGACCGCCGGGGGGAAATTCACTCTGCGCCGTCCCGTCGCAGTTTCCGGCTCTCGGCCAGCAGGGCCATGGAGTGCATCAAGTTCTGCAAAGTCACAATACCTATGAGGCGCTGGTCTTCGACCACGGGAATGATGCTGAGGTTGCGGGCCGTAAGCTTTCGGAACGCCGAGGCCAGTGACTCCTGCCGCGCCGACACTTCAAAAAGTTTGTTCATCACCGCCTGCACGTAGCCGTTGCCTTCCAGGCGCAGCGCATCAAGGATGCGCTGTTTCGAAATCACTCCTACCATGTCACTGCCGCGAACCACTGGAAAATCGTCCTGTAATGAATGCACCGCCTTTTGCAGGGCGTCTTCGAGCGTGTCTGCGGGCGAGAGCGTGGCGAAGTCGGTGAGCATCACTTCCTCAAGCCGTACGCTGTCGAGCACGGACTGAAATACGACTGCACGCTCCTCCAGTTGCGCGGCCGAGAAGACAATTACCCCGACCATGGTTAGCCAAGTGTCGCTGAACAGGCCGGAGACGATAAGCACCATGGCTATGGTGTTACCGATGGAGACAGCCCGCCGAGTTGCTGCGGAGGAATCCATGGTCCGCGAGAACAACGCTCGCAAAATGCGGCCGCCATCGAGGGGATAGGCTGGCAGAATGTTCAGGCCAGCCAGATACAAATTGGCCCACACCGCACTACGCGGCAGGTTGGCGGACTGGAGGAATGGCCACTTCCAAAGATCAATGCCCGGGGCAACTGCAAAGACAATTCCAGCGGTGAGCGCGGCCAGGGTCAAATTGACCAACGGGCCAACCAGCGCAAATCGGATCTCCCGCTTCCAGGCTGCCACTCCCGACTGCGGCCTCTCCACCCGCGATTCGCCTGCCACGGTCACTCCACAGATGGGCAGCAGAATGACCGCTTTGGGGATGATGCCCGCGCGCGCGGCGGCCAGCATGTGCCCGAGTTCGTGGGCGATGACGCAGGCCAGAATGATGCCCACCAGCGCGAGATCGCGGGGCCCGTTGGCCGAACCGTGCGCTCCGTATTCAGTCCAGAAAATGAACAGAGGTAGGACGAAGAAGGTAAGGTGAATGCGGACTTCAACGCCGAACAGACGTCCTATAGAAACCGACCAGCTTCTCATGAAACTCCCGCCACTACAGTTATTCTACATGGATGGATATATTGGTTCGGCCAACCGAAGGTGCATAAGACATGCGAGTGATCGCCGGCAAATATGGAAGCCGTCCGCTGCATTCGCTGCGCGGAATGAATATTCGCCCGACTTCGGATCGCTTGCGCGAGGCGCTTTTTAACGTTCTGACCGCGGGAAATCCTGCTGCACTGGAGGGCACCGTCTGGATCGATTGGTATGCCGGTACCGGAGCAGTGGGCATCGAAGCGCTAAGCCGCGGGGCCAGTCAGGTTTACTTCGTTGAATCCTCGACCGCGGCCGTCGAACTGATTCGCCGAAATCTGAGTAATCTCGGTATCGAAGGCGGTTTCAAGGTATTGCGGGACGATCTGGCCCGAGCGGTCTGGCGGATGGAGCGACAACATGTGGCTGCCGACATCGTTTTTCTTGATCCCCCCTACAAGATGCGCGATGCGTACAGCGAGACACTGAGAGCGCTGGCGGACTCTAAGCTGGTGTGGGCCATGTCACTGGTGGTTGCGGAGCACGAGAAGAAATTTGATCCTGGGGAAAAGTTTGGACCTCTGGTGAGATTTCGAAAGTTGGTCCAAGGGGATGCGGCCCTGAGCTTCTACCGCCACGGCTAAAAGCACTCACCGCGGCCTCCGTCTCCAGCAGCAGCAGCTTGAATCCTACATCAGCAGCTCATCGGCGCGACGGGCGATGGGATGCTGCATCTCCTCCAGGTCGTTTTTCACCATATTTAATCCGTAAACGCATCCTTCGAAATTTCTCGAGAGGTTCGCAAACAGCGGCGCGACCTTGGTGTACTCGAAATGTTCGAACTTAGAGACGATGTAATAACTCTCTTTGCCGGCTTTCATCCAATCCACGAAATTTTCCAGACGCTGATGGCGGAGGCGGAAGTGATTGATGCTCTCGGGAAACATGCCGGTGAAAAACAGGGTGTAGTCCCCGATATGCTTGCGCACCTGGCGCTCACGATCAAATGAGGGCGCCGGGCCGGAGACTGGATCAGACTCCAGCAGCATCTCTCCCACATCGGCGAGCGGGCGATCAGCCCTATCGTGAATCTTGAATAGCTGATCGGCGTCACAAAACTCGGCCAGCAGATGCGCGACATATGCGACCAGCTGCGGGTCACGAAGGCCGATCTCCTCGGCGTAGTGGCGCCCAACCAATTCTTGAAAGAGCTGCTGCAGGGGATGAGATTCCGAAATCATCGTGTTTGTCCCTCCCAGAGCACTGCGCTGCCAGGACTTTCAATCACTCGACCTGCAATTGCTTACCGTGACTGATACCTCACTTCGACTTCAAACGCAAGTGACTTTTGTTTATCTCCGTGATCCAAGTTTCTAATGCATTAGACGTGAGTAGCCGCGCCGGGGTTTTCTTGGGCATGGACGCTGGCACTCGGCCACGTCGGCTGCCAACTTTCGCTTAACTAGGCGACCGTAGCCAGGCTCGATGGACCCCGTAACTTGCGACCAGGAACTCTGTAGAATGGACGGCGTCGAGGATCAGTGTCATGGAACCACGAATAGAACGGCGAAATTTTTCGAGCGGCGCACCCTGGGAACCCATCGTCGGATACTCGCGCGCGGTGAAACTCGGTGCCCATGTTCACGTCTCGGGGACTACGGCCACGGGAGCCGATGGGAACATTGTCGGCCTGGGAGATCCTTACGCCCAGGCTGTGCAGAGTTTGAAAAATATTGAAACTGCTTTGCAGATGGCCGGGGCCGGCCTGAAAGACGTCGTCCGCACTCGGATGTTTGTGATCAATATCGCGGATTGGGAGAAGATCGGCCGAGCCCATGGCGAGTTTTTTGGTGGGATTCGGCCGGCCACGTCCATGATTCAGGTCAGCGCGCTAATCTCTCCCCAGATGCTGATTGAGATTGAGGCCGACGCCTATGTCACGGATGGCGGCACCGAGTGAAGCACTTTGGTTCGTGGCTGTTTCTTAAATACCTACCCTGACCTAGGTTTCCAGGATCACTTGCGCGATGGCCTGATCGACAGTGTGAGAAATGGAGAGCGCGGAGTTTTTCACTCCCAGCTGGGCCGCGAATTCCGCAGCCTTCCCGTGAAAAACAATGTTCGGGCGTCCCCCCGGCATGCGCACAACTTCGCAATCACGCCAGCGCACTCCGTGGTTCCAGCCCGTTCCCAGAGCTTTCATCGCAGCTTCCTTGGCCGCAAAGCGGGCGGCGTAACGCTCCACGCGGTTGGCCTTCGAGTCACAATAGCGGATCTCGCCGGCAGTGTATATGCGTTGCAGAAACCGGCCATGGAAGCGCTCGATCGCTTTGCGTATGCGCGGAACTTCCGCAATGTCAATGCCCGTGCCTACGATCATAGGAAGAACTTTCAATTTCCAACTTCCAATTGCCCACGGTTACGAGCTCCTTCGCCATTCCACGAAAACGGCAATCACCAATCCGAAATCTACAGCAACCGGTCACCGCGATAGATCAGCCGTCCGTCCACGACGCACGCTTCGGCAGTGAGCTTATGAGGCCGCGCCCTTCCGGGGCCATCGATATGCTGCACCTCATGACTGTGAGCAACCAGCCAATCTGACACCAGCATACGATGACAGCGGAAATAAACTCTCTCCGAACACATGTAGGCGGTCGGCGATTGCTCCGCCAGTGAACACAATTCGGCCATGGCATTCTCAAATTCGGGCGTGAGCATGTGATCGGCGTAATTGCGAAAGCTGACGTTGCGCAGACCAATGTTGGGCGAATCGTCAAGCATCTTCTTGCGATAGCCGCCGAGAGATTTCATCCAAACGTAGGTGATTCCGGCCGCAGGCAAGCTCTTCTCCAGAGATTCGCGATTGAAATGCGGCAAGCGCCGCGACATGGGGAAGGCGCGGATATCAACCAGGGTACGAACGGCATGGGCATTCAAGGCCTCAAGCAAGTCCTCGAACGTGCGAGTTGAATGGCCGATTGTGTTCAGGCGCGCCAATAGGAGTTTGGATGCCAGTTGATCAGGGACCGATTCGGTTCACGACATCTGCGATTGAACAATCCTGCTCGGGAAACACAGTCCGCAAATCCAGTAGCACCCGCCCGTCGGCGACGCGTGCAATCACCGGCGGATCGGATGTGCGAAGCCGTGCGGCAAGCTCCTCGGCGCTAAGCTGCTTACAACTCAACGCCAAAAGCCGCGTCGGCAAGACCGCGGATGGCGCGGCGCCGCCGCCGATGATTGACTCTCCGTCAACGATCGCGACTCTGCACTGCGATGGGGCGAATCTCGCTCTCAGAGCCTCGGCTCGATTTCCGATTTCTTCTTTGGAAAGCCGCATCATCCGCAACGCTGGAATGGCATCGTGATCCCGTTTCACATACGCCAGCAGA